>Ga0255768_10004812_pt1 | contig 13134 bp, 16 predicted proteins | sample 071ome_33_FD_179983 | JGI IMG/M metagenome (GOLD analysis project Ga0255768, IMG submission 179983) | Coastal salt marsh microbial communities from the Groves Creek Marsh, Skidaway Island, Georgia - 071412AT metaG (version 2) | ecosystem: Environmental > Aquatic > Marine > Intertidal zone >...
ATCATTATTAAATGTGCTTATGTCTGCACCTGTATATGCAACTGTACCTGTTGCATCTGGGAATGTAACTGTTCTAATGCCTGTAGGATCTGTAATTTCAAATCTAGTGTATGCACTGTTCGCGCCAGTTTGTCCATCAAATGTTACAGGAAATCTACCTTGGAATAATCCGTTTGCTGTAATTGTATCACTAGTATCACTACCTAGTGTAACGTTACCTTGAAAGTTGACTGCTGTTGTAGTGCTATTTCCGTTAGTAAGCACATCAGTAAGTGTAGGCGCACTTGCGATTGTAATCTGTCCTTCAATATCACTAGAAGTAGTAACATTGCCACTACCGACTATTGCTAATTGTTCACCTGGATTTATAAATCTTTCTGTACTATCATCAGCAACTACCCTTAGTGCAAAACTATCATTATTGCCTTCTGCAATAAATTGTAGCACACCGTTGTTAACTTTTAGTATAGTACCGTCGGCACCTAGTGTTGTTGGAAAAGCAAAATTACCAACAGTTAAATTACCAACCTTAATATGTTTGGTAGTTGTGTTACCATAACCTAGCACTTGATCAATAGTAGGCGTTGCATCAATAGTAAGTTTACCTTCGGCATCAGTTGATGTTGCAACTGGTCCTGCTCCTACTACCTGTAATATTTCTCCAGCACTGATTGTTCTTTCAGTTGAATCATCTGCAACTATTCTTAATGCACCTTCACTACCACCTGGTAAGAATTGTAGCACACCATTGTTAACTTTTAATACTGTTCCGTCACTGCCAATTGACGTAGGTAAACTGTATGCTGTACCAATTGATAAACCGCCAACTGTAATTGAATTTGTTGTTTCGTTGTTTCTGTTTGTAACACTTGTTAATGTTTCTGAACTTGCATCTGCTTGGTTGAATGCTGTAATTCTACCCTTAGCATCAACTGTGAATCCACTGTATGTGCCTGGTGTGATTCCTGAATTAGCAAGTGTCATTGCAATGTTAGAAGCACCGCCTGCCAGTTGTCCACCTGTGCCTCCTGTTACATCACCTGTAAAAGTAATGTTTGGTCTTGTTGTTAAGTCGCCGTAAACACCTGTAGTTGATACTGTTGCAAAACCTGCATTTGTAATTGATTTGTTTTGCCACTCACCACTTGCTGTATCATACTGTAATAAATCATTATCTGCAACACTTGTGATTACTACATCTGCACGATCGCCTAGATTGTCGCCTGTAATAAATCCTGGATCGTTTGTATAACTTGAAAGTGTTGCTGGAACCGTAACTGTAATATCACCCTCAGCATTTGATGCTGTGGTAGCAACACCGCCGCCAAGTATACCAAAGTTTTCGCCAGGGCCTACTTGTACAATCGCCGAGTCATCTGCTCTAATATAGATAGGACTTCTAGCCGCCAGTAATGCTTCACTTTGCTGTTCGTTGATAATTGTAAGGGTATCTGTTGCTGGATCAACTTTTAATCCAATACCCGTTCCTGCTTCAATGGTTAGTGTATCGTTATCCGCATCTGCTTCAACTACACCTATGTTTGAAGCGCCTTTTTTGGCTACTACTAGTCTAAAACTATCAATTACTTTTACTGACATTTATTGGTTCTCCTACGTGTATTTACCGTAGATAAAAGATTAGGAGCACCGTTTCCAATGCTCCTAATCACTAATTTTACTATTCTATTGTTATTATGTGTAATGCCTATGGCGTCTATATAGTTAGTTTCACTTAGTATTTTTATGACTTGGTATTTATTACTTTTTGAAACGAAGTCTATAATCACGGCCACCAGTGGTAAATTCAATGGTACTGTAATCATATACTTCTTCTTCAGAGCGTGTGTATTTTGTTGACGTAGTACACTGCTCCTCTTGTCGATAACCAACAATCCCTTGTTTCTTATCTTTATTAGCACCAATCAAACCACCAATGACAGCACCTGCGGCACCACCATTCTTTTCACCCTTGATGTTATTTCCAATGACGCCACCAATGATAGCGCCAGTGAGAATATCACTAGTGGTTGGTTCTTTGCCCACATTACCGTATATAGGAACATCAACAACACGACAAGTTTCCTCGGTATATGGAATTTGTTTTACAACAGTTTTGTAATGATCAACGATTTCAGCAATGTCTACATCAGTTGATGCATATACAGGAGTTGTGAAAAAAGCAACGAGTGTTGCTATTAAAATTTTACGCATTTCTGATTCTCCTCTGCGTAGTGATAGTGAAGTGCAACTTTTCTGTTGCCAGGTAAGTTGCCAACCCCGTAAGATTACGCCGCTAGACGTAGATCTTCAGATGCAAAATTTTCGTTTGCGTTTATAGTTTTTGGACAAGTAGCGTGAGTCTCCCCACATAATGCTCGGTCGTTCCTTACCGGTAATCTCTTTCACCCTTAACAAGCCAGTCGATCCTAGTTCACCCCCATCATAAGCACTCTGTTTAGTTCTTGCGATCCACCCTCGTCAGGTTGGGATAGAGTGCTTATGGTGGAGGTGCGGGGTACCGCCCCCCGGTCCTGCTCTTGTGACATACGATGCTGTCAACAATTACACTTATATTTATAGCACCATATTTTATAGTTGTCAACCATAAAGTGCGTATTTTTAGAAGAAAATGATAACTAACGTCAAGAAAATAGCCAAACAACTAACCAAGGAGGGTTATGGCAAAGATGAGAACTTTTACCTTCACGGACGGTGATAAGGTAGAAACTAAAGAAGCAGTAAGTTATAAAAAAGCAGTCAAATCATTTCAATCAGGTACACAGAGTAAATTTGTGAAAGTAGAATGGGAAGCCAAAAAAGGCGACATCTACGAAATGATCCAACCACTACCTATGGGTAGAAGCAAAAAGTTAGGAAGATAATATGAGGTTACATAAATCTTATGAAGGGCATATTTCACAACCTAAGAAAACTAGTCAGTCAGGTAAAAAAGCAAGTTGTAAGTTTTCATCAATGAATAAATCTAAAAAACGCAGTCACAAGTTTTATAGAGGACAAGGAAAATAATGGCTGGAATTAAAGCACGTGGAATTATTACTAATCACATAAAAAGATATCACAACGAGAGAGAAATCAAACCTTGCAAATGGATCAGCAAAGGTAGAGGAAAAGGCATCATGGTGGCTCAGTACAAAGACACAGGTGATCTAGTAGTTGACGAAAATGGAACACCCGTTGCTTGGAATAGAGCATAGTGAATCCATATGAGTTTTCAAAGCCTATTCTTGAACCTAAAGGACAAGATCCTTTAAAATTCATTTTCACGGTACTTGCTTTATGGTATCTATTTTCTAAACTATTAATTGATTAGCCGCCAGCGAAGCAATCGCTCGAACCTTCAGCAACTGAAGTACAACCTGTAACTGCATCACCTATTCTTCCACAACCTTTACCGTTTATAAAAACTGTTGTAGATCCTGTTGTTATAGGTGCTTGATGACTAGGACACGGTGCACCTGGTAATAGATGGCTGTTGTTTACATCATCTTGTCTTGAAATAGGAATTCCGTTAGCATAAACATCTGGACTATGTGCCTCACGAACTGGTGTAGAACAGTGAGTTACATCTTTGTCGCCTTTTCTAGTTATTGCGGGCACGTTCTTTCTCCATTAGAGTTTGTAATCTATCATTCCACTTATCCATTTCTTCGTGCTGTTCTTCAGTATGGGGTGGTTCAGGAACTGCTGGAACAAATTTAATTACATGATCAAACTGTTCTGGAACATCTTCCCAGTTATGAACTGTAACTAATTTTCCATCTATCCTAAAAACAAACTCGTGCATACGAGTATTTAGCGGATTATTTTACTTGTAGGTTTGGAGGAGGTGTTGCTAGTCCTGTCGTACGTTCTGTATACAGTTTAGCAAAGTTATCAACTGTTTTTGTCATTACTGTGATTGCATTTTGCCCAATCTTAATTGTGCCTTCTGGATCACCTGTGAACAAAAATTGTTGTAGTCCTAGACCTTGTTGACTAGCAACAAGTGTTAATGGTGTTTTTAATTTGATATAGTTTTCTGTTTCTTCTACTAATTTACCTACTAGTTCTTCGCCTGAAGCAAGTTTAATTGTAATTACATCATTTATTTTATATGGTTGTTCTAATAGCATTATAGTGTGTGTCCTGTTCCGTTATAACCTGTATCGTCAAGGTATTTTGTAAATTGATCATAGCCACCAATCTTTTTTCCATTGATAACAATCTGTGGTACAGTTCTAGCATTAGGAAACTGTTCCATTAGTTCTTCTCTAGTGTAATCTGTGCCTAGTGATTTGTATGTATAATTGAATCCTCGTGTTTCGCATAAGTTCTTTGCCTTATCGCAAAAAGGACACATTGGTTTTCCGTATATTTCTATCATAGTTTAAATCCTGCAAATGTGTTTTCTTCGATGTCTTGTTTTACACCACCAACGATATAACTTTCAACTTCAGTTTCTTGTGGAGCAACTTGTAGGCCCGCACTTGACAACCAGTGTTGTGTCCATGGTAGTGGGTTTTGGTTTAGTGGGCGATCATAAATTGTTTTTAAGCCTAAGGCCTTTAGTCGCTTATTAGCAATAAACTCTACATAAGCATATAGTAAGTTCGCATTAAGTCCGATCATAGAACCGTCCTTAAAGAGGTAATCCGCCCAACGTTTTTCTTCCTCTACACACTCGCGCCATAGGTCGTAAACTTCTTCTTCGCACTCTTTAGCAATCTTAACAAAATCTGGATCATCATCTCCTTTTGCCCAATGCTTAAGAATGTGTGTACTCAAGTTCAAGTGTGTTGCTTCATCTCTAGCAATTAGTGAAATAATCTTTGCTGAACCTTCCATAAGTTTAAGTTCACCAAATGCAAATGTACAAGCAAATGATACATAGAAACGTAAACCTTCAAGAATGTTTACAGTCATCATTGCTTTGTACAGTGATTTTTTAACATCGTAAATGTTGCCTTTTCCGTGTTGGAAATATTGATTAGCAATATCATTAAATTCATCGTAGTGTTTGGTTACACTAATTGCACGTTCAATAATCTTTTCATCATCAAGGATAGTATCAAATACTTCACTTGGATTAGGATAAACATTTTTAACAATGTGTGTATATGAACGTGAGTGAATAGTTTCAAAAAAATCCCAAGCAATAATACAGCCTTCAAGTTCTGGATTAGAACAGTGTGGTAAGAAACTTAGGCATGGCCCACGTCCTTGCACACTATCTAGTAGTGTTTGATACTTTAGGTTTGAAGTAAAGATATGTTTCTGCTCTGGACGAAACTCTGCATAGTCGCCTCTATCCTTTTGCAGTGATACTTCTTCAGGACGCCAAAAATAACCAAGCATGGTTTGGTTAAGTTTATCATACTCTGGATACTTGAACACATCATATCTCTGTGTGTTTTGATCTGCCCCAAAGAACATATATTCTTTTGTAAAGTCAACCTTCTCGCGGTTGAATACTGTTTTGCTCATTGCTTTCTTTTGCTCTCTCTTTGCCATATACTTTTATATAGCACAGGCATCACAATGTTCATCGTCTTCCGATATGTGATCACCATTTGTGCCGTTTACTCCGTTTACTCCGTTAGTGCCATTTACATGACCATTTGTTATAGTAGCACCATTTACAGTATTGTCAACTTGTGTTTCTTCCAAACCTGCTGGTTGAACGTTATCTTCTTCACCTTTAAAGTCATAGGTATTTTGATAGTAACTTGTTTTCCAACCCATTTTATATGTAGTTAGTAAATCTTTCATCATAACACTCATTGGAACTTCGTTGTTTTCAAAATGTAATGGATTATAACTCCAGTTACCACTAATTGCTTGATCAAAGAACTTTTGCATAACTGCAACAACATTGATATAACCTTCGTTGCTTGGCATATCCCAAAGCAGTGTGTAGAAGTTTTTCAATTGACCATATTGCGGAACAACCTGTTTAAGAGGCCCTTTCTTGGACTTCTTAACGGACAAGTATGCTCGTGGTGGTTCGATACCGTTTGTTGCATTCGACACAACGGAACTGCTCTCCGATGGCATCTGTGCGGACAATGTGCTGTGTCGTAACCCGTGTGTTTTGATGTTAGATCTAAGATTCTCCCAATCATAATTATATTTTTTAACTGCAACTACTTCGTCAACATCTTTTTTATAAGTGTCAATAGGAAGTAATCCGTCAGCGTATTTTGTACGATGGAAGTAATCACATGGACCTTTCTCTTTTGCAATTTGATTTGATGACTTCAATAAGAAATACTGGAATGCTTCTGTTAAATCATGTACAAGTTTCCATGCTTCTTTGTCGCCATACTTTACCTTGTTCTTTGCAAGGTAGTGTGCAAGACCAATATAACCAACACCTAATGAACGTCGAGCCTTTGTGCTGATCTCAGCCGCCTTAACAGGATATCCTTGATATTCAATAATTTCCTCTAAAGCACGAACAGCAAGATCACATAAAGGTTCAAGTTCTTCTAAGTGATTGATCAAACCAACGTTGATCGCACTAAGAATACAAAGTGCAATTTCACCATTTTCATCATCAACGTGTTGTACAGGTTTAGTTGGTAATGTAATCTCCTGACACAAATTACTCATATACACAGTATCCTTAAAGGAAGAGTGTGTATTACAGTGATCCACGTTCATAATATAGATACGTCCTGTTTCTGCTCTCTCTTTAAGTAACGCAGAAAATAGATCCATTGCTTTCAATGTTTTCTTACGGATAGAAGTTTTACGTTCATACTTTTCATATAGTTCCGCAAACTTATCCTGATCTGAATAAAATGCTTCATACAAATCTGGTACATCGTGTGGCGAGAAAAGAGTTATGTTTCCGTTAGCCAATAACCTTTCGTACATCATTTTATTCAACTGAATTGAATAGTCTAGTTTACGCACACGATTATCTTCAGTACCTTTGTTATTTTTTAGCACTAGAATGTCTTCAATTTCTAAATGCCATAATGGGAAGTGTGTAGTTGCACTACCACCACGCACACCATTCTGTGTGCAACTTCTTACTGTGGCTTCGTAAACTTTTAGGAACGGAACAACACCTGTGTGTGCTACTTCTCCGCCTCTAATTTTTGAATTGAGTGCTCTGATTCTTCCTGAGTTGATTCCAATTCCTGCCCTTTGAGCAATGTAGTAACCGATTGCACTGTTAGAACTAAAAATAGAACTAAGAGTATCGTCCACATCAACAAGAACACAAGAGGCAAACTGACGAATAGGAGTACGCACTCCAGCCATGACAGGCGTTGGAATGTTGATCTTAAAAAGTGAGGTCGCATCATAATATTTCTTCACGTATGTTAAACGTGTCTCCTTAGGATATTCAGCAAACAGTGTTGCCGCAATCATCATATACATAAACTGTGGTGTTTCAAAAATTTCGCCACTGCTTCTGTCTTGACACAAATACTTATCAACTACCTGACGTAGACCTGCATAGGTAAAATCTTCATTACGCTCGTGCTTAATCCATGTATTCATTTTCTTTAGTTCTGTAGCAGTGTATTTTTCTTTAATGGCAGGATCATATACACCACGTTCGATATTTTTATCAATTATAGTAACTAAACTTTTATGTTCATAACGACCGTAAACTTTTTTCTGTAGATCATATAGCAACAAACGTGCCGCCGCATATTGATAGTTAGGATTTTCTAACGAAATTAAATCGTTAGCACTTCTAATTAATACATTCTGAATGTCTTCGGTTGTCATTCCGTCAACAAACTGTAAGTCCGCGTTCATTTCAATCTGCGATGCACTTACACCTGATAGATCCTTACACGCTTCTTCTACTACAAAGTGAATCTTGTCAAGATTTAATTTCTCTTTCTTGCCGTTTCTCTTTGCGATAAAAATAGGTTTGTTCATTTTGTCTCCTGCCAATTAATCTTTCTTTTTGTGTGTTCTACTATTTACAATTACTATGAAAGTTCAGTTGAATACTGGCAATGCATAGTAGACTGTAGGTTGTGTTCTTTTACCACACTTGGTTTGTAATTTAGAACGTTATCATCAACCATACAAACATTATAGTATCTTTGTTCGCTATGGTCTATAAATGTTTTTATCAAAACGATACTTGTGGATAACTTAGTACTTAACTTGGCCGTCCAACCCATCATAAGGGGTATTGCTACGGGACAAAACCGGTTTTCTTCTAATAGTTCCCAAGGCGTAGGCCACCGTTGAGAATCCCACGGATCTAAGTTTCGATCAATTACTGGCGCAGTTTTCCACAAATCAACAATGTCCTGTAAAGGATCTTTTGAATGTGTTAAATTTTCTCTAAATTCGCGCCAACGGGTAATACGTTCGTCGGTGTCGGTTTCTAAAAACATTATGCAAAGTAACTAAATGCGTATGTTAATGTTCCTGCTCCGTTGCCGATTAGGTTTTTAAACTGAACTTTAACAGTTTCACTTCCTGTGGTACTATCAAGATCATCAAGTATTGCACCAAACTCTACTCCACCGTCCGAACTTCCTGTATGACTGTATGAGTCTGTAACATTAATGTTGGAATTATCTTGAACTGTGATTGTAAGTCTACCTGCTCTTGTAGTTGCACTACCTGTAGTCTTAATTAGTTTATAGTCCATGTAAGCAATTTTTTTATCTGTAAATGGTAATTTAGTAAATGTTTTAAATGCATCTGACTCAGATAGTTCGTAAGTGTTTACTCTACCTTTAGTATAATGATAACCTTCAACGGTTGGCTTATATGGAATTTCTTCATTTGCAGTAAGATTAATTATTGAGTCTCTTTCAAATGTATCACCAATTGATTCACAAAGTGTTTCATCAAAAAGAATAACACCTGTTTGAGGATTATCTTGACCGTTCATATTGTTACCAACATCAAGAAACACATTACCTGTTGAAATATGTCCAACTGGATTCATTGTGCTTACTGGCTTGTGAACAGCAATACCGTAATCATTAATTCTATCAAATTTATTATTTCTAATAATAAAGTTTTGCGGACCTAAAGATTGTGCGCCTGACCCTGAACTAGTTCTACCTAAGTCAATACCAATATGTAAAAAGTCTAAAATACTATCTGCAATAGTAACAGTTCTTGTATCATGAATACTGTGAATAGCAATACTTAAATCTCTAAAAGTACAATTAGTAATATGTAGGTTTTCTGTTGTTGTTGCACCTAGTCCTCTTAGATCAATACCAATCTGTGAAGCATCTAGTTGTTCGTCTTTTGTCCATCTGCCTTGGAATAAACAATCATTAATAATAGTATCTGTTGTGTTATCTATTCTTACCAACGGTGCATGTGGTGTAACATTTTCTGCAACAGTTAGTGTGATACCGTGAATGTTAATGTTTCTAGGTCTTGTACCGTTTTGAATATTTTGAAATGTAACATAGTTGCCAGGTGTACTTGTACCATCAATAGTTTCGATCATACTTTTTGCTGTGTGAACACCTTCAGCAGGATCTAAATTTAATTCAATAATAGTTTTATTTTTACCATCGCCGATTATGTTAGCAAACGGTGGAATGTAAATTGTATTTGTTACTCTGTATTTTCCTGCATCAATTTTTAATGCAATTCTACTTCTTGCATCAGACTTATCAGAACTGTTAATAAACAGTTCATCAATAGCACGTTGGATCGCACTAGTGTCATCTGTAATACCATCACCTTTAGCACCAAAACTTCTAATGCTAACAATGTCATCTAATCTTTCTTGTAGTGTTCTTGTTACAGGACTGTTTACAAACTCGCCTGTTTGCTTTACTGCTTCAGTTGTACCTTTGTATGAATACTGTTGTAGCAAATCAAAGATGTTACTTTTAGATGTAAGTATCTCTGTGTTGCCTACTGCTGGTGCACCTTCACTTACTGCACCATTACCTATATATAATTTTTGTGTATCGATTGCCCAACCTAGTTCGGCGCTGGCTAACTGAGGGATTCCGTTCTGGCCCTCTTTACCTCTACGATGCTGAATTTTTGATATTTGTACAACTGCCATAATTTATTTTCCTTACTACTATTTATGATAATTGACGTAGTAGTCCTCAACACGTTTTAACCACTCATTGCACCAATGCTCAAATTCACTAGGTTCAAGGTCAAACTGTTGATATTGTAATTCTCGTGAACACATAAACACATGACCTTCATTAATATTAGTGCCGTAAACAGCATTATGAGCCATTGCATAAGCCGCCATCTGTAGATAGTAATCTTCAACCCATTCTTTTTTCTTGGGTTTATTGGTTTGTTTAAAGTCCATAATAGCAGGCTTGCCTTTGTATACACCTACTAGGTCTGTTGTGCCTGAATAAAGTTCAGGATAATATAATGCTTGTTCAATACCCCATATTTCATCTACATCTGTTAATGCACTTTCTATGATTACATCTGCCATCTTGTTTGCTTGTACATGTACTAGGTTGTTTCCAGGTTTGCGTTGTTCGCCTATAAGGAAACGTTCAAGATTGTTGTGCATTGCTGTACCAACACCTGCCGCTTCTGTTGTAATTCGCTGTGCTTCTTGTTCACCTACACGTTTTTTCCATGCGTTTAAATGCGTCATATCCTTTGTTTTGCTTAGGATAGTTGTAACACTTGGTGTTTTAGTACCGTCAGGTGCTTCGTAAAGTCTTTTGCCTTGTAAATTAATCTGCTTTACTTTATGGTATTCAAATTTTTCCACATAAGGTGGTGGGGTCAGTTCATTCATTTTTATACTATCTCTTACTTTAAAATTAATTATACACTAAAAGGTATTAGGAAGTCAAGTTATGAACGACGTTTTGTTGCTCGTTTTGCCATGGTGTCCACTGCTTTATCTGGAGCAATGTCTTTACCAGCGTCGGCCTTTGGAGCCTCTGTATTAGTGTTTAATACTACTCCGTCTTTATTGAAGTTGTTCACAATTTGTTTTAGTGCAGGGTTAGTATCATATGCTGTTTTAAAGTCATCATAGTTATACATACCATGCCCCATATCAGACATTAGATTATTAATTGCTGTCCACGATAGCATAGCATAAGAATCAGATGAATCTGCTCTTTTAATTTGATTTCTGAGAAGAAGGATCAAATCACTTACAGCATCGTTTGAAAATTCAAACAGCCTCATTTCAATCTCCTACTTGCTTAGAGTTGAAAAAATTCTAGTGGATTCTGCGATTGATTTTTTCTTAGGTGTATAACTTTCACGCTTTTCTCTGCCTTCAGGTTCTGTTCCACCTGTTGCGGCATCACTTGCACCAAACTCATCATCTGCTGGCATGTCCATTGCATCGTCACCTTCTGGATCAATTGGATCAGTTGCCATTGCATCATCTGCAGGTGCTTCTGGTTCAGCACCAATAGTATCATCTGCAGGTGCTTCACCTGTAATAATACCAACACCCTTGTTTAATGTTTCACGTGAAGTTTTTAGTGTTTCAATTGTTGCTTCAAGTGCAGGACCAATTGTGTCAACAAACTGTTGTGCTTGTTCAGCACCCATTTCATCTCTAATTTGGTCTTGAATTTGTAACATACCTTCAGCACTCATTTCAGCAACGTCTTCTAAGAAAGCAGTAAACTTATCTACCATATCTTTTGAAGCCATTACTAGTGCCGCTTTGTCTTCTTCGCCTTCACGTATCACTGATTCTTGCATAGATTCTTCAGCACCTAGTGTTTTTAGTATTGGCTTAGTTCTTGTTACACCTTGCATTCCTTTATCAAGAATAGGTATAAAGAATTTTTCTAATGGACCTCTAATTGCATCTAACTCCTGTGGAGTAATAGTTTGCAGTGTTTCGTGGTCAGTAATTTTTTGAACTGCTCTACGTGCCAATCCCATTTTGCTTGGATCGTCCATCATAGATCTTAGAGCCGCCATAGCCATTGCGGAAACCACTTTAGGACTGTGTGCTTTTTCATCGTCGTCTGCTTCTGGCTCGTCTTTTGGTTCAGGTTCGCCGTCTGCATCTGTATCATCTTTGTCATCTTCTGCAAAGTCTTGTGCAACAGCAGGATCATTCATGTCAACATCTTCAATTTCGATATCTAAATCATCTTCTAGGGGATCTTCGATGTATTGATTTAGAGCAGTTTCTACAATCTTGTGAATTAGTTTGTTTTTGTGATAATTTTCATTTACTAAACTTTCGTTGAACTTGTTGCTAGTTTCAAACTTGTGTAGTTTAGCCTCAATTTTTTTGCTGTAAGACTCTAGTTGAGCCTTGCTATATTTTTCGATGTCTACTGTAATACCGTGGTCTTTGCGTAATTGCTTATTCAACCCTTCTACAGTGACCTTATTCATAAAATCAGATGTTTTCATTTGTTAATCCCCTATATGCTTTATTTATTGTCAAACAGTAATTTTTCTGCATCATCTAGAATAGTATTTACCTCTTGCTTGATAGGATTTAACGCATCATAATGATAGTCTATCCTGCTTAACACTATTTCAGAACGCACTTCGTCGCCTGCTTCTAATGCTTTCTTGCTTGTATGTTTATATATCCTAATATTTTGCAGATGATGACAATAGCGATTATCAACACCTAATATTTGGTCTATATTGCGTATTTCTTGTTTTTTGCCCAGTCTAATTGCTATGGCCATTGCGATCTTATGCACACAAATATTGCTGTAATACACTATTTTTGGGTTGTGTAGATTGGTAATATCATAAAATCCGCCACTGTTTTTCTTTACAAATACATGTAAAAACTTGATCCCACCGTTATGGGCAACAGGTAACACAAAGCCTTTAGCCTTAAGATCACTTTGAACAGATCTAAAGGTGGCTTGAAAATTGTCGACCAGTTTTTTGACGTCAGGTTTCATTCAGTTATTATAACAAATTATTTGCTATTGAGCAAGATCTTTTTTATTAAATTTAATACTATTTGGCAAACCAGGTTTTTTAATTTTTGGCTCTAGTTCTACTAGATCACCGGTTACGCCTTTAACTTTGAATTTTTCGGGTCTTGCTGGATTATCAGCATTAGGTACGTCTATTTCTTGCCCACGCATAAATTTGGCTTGATCCATTTTTTGTGAAGCATTATTACCAATTGGTGGTGTTTTATCTGTGTTGTTTTGTGTATCTGTGTTGTTTTGT
>Ga0255768_10004817_pt1 | contig 13128 bp, 12 predicted proteins | sample 071ome_33_FD_179983 | JGI IMG/M metagenome (GOLD analysis project Ga0255768, IMG submission 179983) | Coastal salt marsh microbial communities from the Groves Creek Marsh, Skidaway Island, Georgia - 071412AT metaG (version 2) | ecosystem: Environmental > Aquatic > Marine > Intertidal zone >...
ACAATGATTACATTGCTGGATATGATTGGAATGAAGAACGTGGAGATAAAAAGGACTGGGGTTAATGAATATATTCTACTCAAGCAATAATCCATATGTTGCAGCACAAGATGCCTGCGACAAACATTGTGTCAAGATGATCCTAGAAACAGCGCAATTATTGTGTACAGCACACCGACTGTTGGACGGGAATGAAGCGGCTGATGAGCATGGGATGTACAGAGCAACACATAAGAACCATCCCTGCGCTGTTTGGGCACGAGACAATGCAGAGAATTACAATTGGCTGTTCAAGTATTTTGTTGCGCTGTTAAATGAATATAAAAATAGGTACAAAAAAGTACACAAATCTAGTTTTCTTCTGTCGTGTTTGAAATACCCGCCCCGTAGTATTTCCCAAGGTGTTTTTAGTGATCCACCGCAATGTATGCCAGAACAGTACAAACAGCTTGACACCACGTTGGCGTATCGAGCATATTTGAGGGGTGAGAAGGCGGGGTTTGCCCGCTGGAATTACAGTCAGCAACCTGAATGGTGGAGCAACACATAATGGGATACAGGCCAGTATTTATTCTTCCGGGTGGGGAGCGCGGACGCAACGCCCAAGTCTTTGCCACACAAAAAGAGGCGCACGAGAGCGCATTTGCCCGGTTCATGGTTTGGACAGTTCCAGTGGACGTAGATGTTGAAGAGACTAATGATCCAGTAAACTATCGCCGGATTGATGGGCGCGATGAATTTTGTAAACCATAAAGCCAAATAATTTTGTAAACCATAAAGACAAATAATTTTGTAAACCATAATTCTGCGAGTAGGTGGAAATGTCCTGTTTGCACTTGTCGTCTTTCGGCTACATGTGTATATTGTCGCCGTTCGACGACGACCCGGGCAGCAGTTCCTCGCTTCGCTGCATGGCTCTATCCATATATAGGTGCGACATTATGTCGCATAGTATGGCGCGACTGTCTGTAGTATAGTCGTTATCGTGTACAACCAATTAAATGGGTATTTGTCCAATGAGGTACCATTTTGAATTGTCCTACAAAAAGTATGGCCGATATATTCCTCTGTTTAAATCAGATTACGAAACAACATTGCAAAAATATATTGAGCAATTAACGGCTGCTGGTATTTCCGAAGAGTACCGGATTAATAAAGTAGTAACATCATATTTTAATGGGGATTAGCAGACATGACCAACAAGCGTCCGAGAATACTGTGGAAGAGGGAAACTAGCGTCGAGCGGTTCACTAACGGCACTACGGAGCGTGTCCACTCATACGTCGCAACGATCAACGGTCATGAGTATCGCATACAGCGCGGATGGTCCCGATGGGAGGGTGACGGATGGTACTTTTACGCACCCAACCGCGCCGAATACTTCACCAAGACGCTCGGCGAAGCGAGGGCGACCGCCGAGCGCATAGCCGCCAAGCCCCCTACCACCCCACGAAAGGAAACAAACCTAAATGCCCCTATTCAATACCCAGAATGCCAAAACAACTAAGGGCGAGCCGCTTGGCTACAAGACATATGTCCTCTACCTGTCGAGCGGTGACAAGAGCGGGCGCGAAGTCTGCAAAAATAGAAGCGTGGGTTGTTTTGATACGTGCTTAGATAATTGCGGGCGCGGACAAATGGAGTCAGTCCAGAATGCTAGGATGTTAAAAACTAGATATTTTTGGAATAGTCCGCTTTTGTTCCGCGCCAACCTAGATTTGGAAATCAAGGCCGCGATACGTAATGCCAAGCCCGCCGCCGTGCCGGTGTTCCGGCTTGATGGCACAAGTGATTTAGGGCTAGGCATTTCATTGGCGCGGAATAATCCAACAGCACAATTTTACGACTACACGAAAGACTACAATAGGATGAAATTGTATTTTTCTGGAAAATTACCCAATAATTACCACCTGACCTTTTCTTGGTCCGGCAATAATGCAACCGCCTGCTTAGATGTGTTGTCGCTTGGCGGCAATGTCGCTGCGGTGTTTGATGGCGGCATGCCAGATACCTTCTACGGTTACCCTGTTATTGACGGCGATACCCATGATCTGCGCTTTCTTGACCCTAGCCCGTGCGTTGTTGGCCTCAAAGCAAAGGGCAAGGCCAAGCATGACACTAGTGGTTTTGTGGTGCGTGTGCCCTCATGCTAGATGGGCTGTTGGCTGCAACCCGGCTGGCACTGCTGTTGATTGTGCTTGTGGTGTTAATCGGTTTGCTGTAGTAATCGGTTTGTGGGCGATATTGCCCGGTTTTAAATTGAGGAAATACAATCATGGTCAATAACATCGACACGTTCACGGCGATGGATCACAACGAGGCGCAGGCGGATAAGTTCGCCCGCATGAACGGCGACGCCCGCGCTGATCAGTTCCGGCCCATTGTTGAAGCTTACCAGTTTGCCGATGGCCAGCCTGCCGAGGCGCGGTATATCCGCGAGGAAAGTACTGGCCAAATCTTGAACCCTCACATTGCGCCTACTTATGCCTTCGTGCCGTACCAAGAGCGGTGGACAAGCTTTGACAACATTCTGGCCGATAGCGGGCTAGACCTGTCCAATAAGCTTGTGTCCTATGATTGGAGCAATGGCGGCGCTCGGGCTTTCCGGCAAGTTGTGCTGCCCGCCTATAACCGCACGATGCGGGACGATGACACCGTGGCGCTGCGCTTCCTTGAATGGGATAGCGTGGACGGCTCTAGTGCCTACCTACTGCGGGCGGGCTTCTATCAGTGGGTTTGTGCCAACACCTGCACGACGGGCGATGAGGTGTTCAAGGTATACAACCGGCACCGGGGCCGCCCACGTAAAGAGATGACCAAACATGACGAGCGTGTCATGGCGCTCAAGGCGGAAGAGCAATACGAAAACATGATTGAGATGACCAAGAACGCCTTGGGTGAATTTGAGATGTTCACCGATGGCCTCAAGGAATTAACCGCCATGCCCGTCAAGGTCGAGGCGCATACGTTGGATTTCCTGAACAACAGCCTTGCAGGCGAGAACAGCCAAAAGGCCCCGGTCAAGGTTCGCGCATTGGCCGAACATCTCCACGCCAACTGGGCCGAGTACCGCCGCGAACATGACAATACGTGGTACGACTTCGCTGCGGTGTTAACTGACTACGCGGCACGGGGTGCCAAGACTGAACGCGAGATTGACGCCCGCACCCGTCCCCAGCGTGAAGACTGGGCAGGGCGGGCAATCAAGGCTCTGCCCCAGTTCGCAATGGCTGCCTAGCCTCCCTACCTCCTCCCTACCTCTCCCTCCAACTTATGGCCTCCCGGTACTGCCGGGGGGTCTTTTTTTTGGGCTGTTGGCTGGGCTGTTATGTGGTGTTTGGGGGTGCCTGCCGTCTACACACCGGGCAAGCCTGCATATTACCTTATGTCTTTGCAGGGGAACGATTATTGGCGCAAGGGGGATGTGCTAATGGCTGTACATAACAGCACCCAATGGCAGCAAAAAATACAATCGGTTGGTGCTTAGAATTTTGTAGCTCGGGCTAATACGCGTGTGCATGCGTGGGGAAACATAACAGCGCAATTTTAGAAAGGGACACCACCCTACAAGGGGGGGATATGGCCTCAAAAACAGCCAACTATATCCCCAGCAAATCCGCCAAAAATTCGCTTTCCATTGTATATATTATGCGACAATATGTTGCTTATTTGTCACATTATAACTTATTGAAAAATAAGTATTTTTCGAGGGGGGTTGGCTAGGGCCACCACGCCCTACCCATACGTCTATACACCCAGCTGCTCAAAATTTTATTTTTTTAAGCATTTATACTAATAGTTGTGCTGTGCTTCTAGATACACCAGATAGTTAGAATTGTGCTGTCATTAGGTAGAAAACAGACAATAAAAAACCCCACAGGATTGCCTGTGAGGTGTTCTGAGGTGTTCTTATGTAGGCTGACAAACCTGACATAATACACAATACTGGGGTATAGTATGTTTACCTGCGGCAAACATAAATATATTATACACCCCCACAGAGGTTTTGTCAAGGGAAAAACAACAACAGCACAATTTTTTTTATTTTTTCCTTGTTTTTAGCCATTTATTAGCACACCCAAACAGCGAACAGCGCAACAACACCACAACCAAAAACACTATTTTTAGCCTTGTAGCCCAGAAACAATAAAAATCGGCAGAAAACAGCCAAAAACAGCAAAGTTAAAAATTTTTTTTGATTTTTTTACTTTTTTACTTGACAAACACCCCAGATAGCATTATAATAGGTATATACGCTACTTTTATTTGTGCGGTGTTTCTCCTTTGCTATGCACACTCAACGCCTTCCCAACAACATAACAGTATATTTGAAGGGTCTTAGTGAGTTCCATACAAAGGAGCAACAAAATAGTGTATATTAACAATCAGAAATTGATTTATAATCAAGTAACAACTCAGTAGTTTACGCATGGCCGAAGGACTTATTAAAAAAAATCTTACCGAAAAACAAGAAAAGTTTCTTGAAGCGTTATTTGATAACCACGGTAATGTAGCGGCATCATTGCGGGACGCTGGATATAGCCCCCACAGCCGAAAAGATGTTCTTGCTGCTCTTAAAGATGAAATTCAAGAGCGCACACGAATGCTTCTGAATGGTGCTGCAATTGAGGCAGCACAGAACATCGTAGATACCATGAACCTAGGTAACAACATGGATGTGCCTGTTAATCGCCTAGAATTGCGGTATAAAGCTGCTGGAGACATTCTGGATAGGATTGGCATCACCAAGCGACAACAACTCGATGTAACAGGCGAAATCAAACATGGGATTGTGCTGTTGCCCGGAAAGAAACCGATGGTTGATGTAACACCTACCGACAGGCACATTCATACTGAAAATGGCGGGTAGACCAAAGCTTGCTCCCGGTGAAAAGGGAAACTACCATGTAAGTCGTGCAGTAAAGGCTAAACAGATAGCCAAGAAAAAACTGCGGGATGCTGTGAATGAGGCAGAAAAAAAGAAAATTGCTGCTCAAAAGGCTAGAGATAGCGCAGAAAAGAAAAAGCGCAAACACGCCAAAACAGTTGACTTACTTGAAAATGGTGGAGTAACAGACGAGGATTTTCTTGATTCTGTACCCAAGCAAGTCCGTGAAGCAATTCAACAGGGTGAACAGGAACTAATCTTTTCACCAAACCCCGGACCCCAAACAGAGTTTCTTGCCTCTCCAGAAAAAGAAGTTTTGTACGGTGGTGCGGCAGGCGGCGGCAAAAGCTACGCATTACTGGTTGATCCCCTCCGCTACGCCGACAATAAAAACTTTCGTGGGCTGTTGTTGCGTAGAACTCTCGGTGAACTTGCTGAACTGATTGACCAATCCAAAAAGTTGTACCCAAAGGCTTTTCCTTCTGCCTATTATCGTGAAAGCAAAAACCTTTGGGTATTTCCGTCCGGTGCAACAATTCTATTATCCTATGTGGATAAGGACCAAGACGTAACACGCTACCAAGGTCAGGCTTTTTCTTGGATTGGTGTGGATGAGTTGGGGCACTACCCAACACCCTACGTTTGGGATTACCTGCGCTCTCGCCTTCGTACAACAGATCAGTCGATTGAAACGTATATGAGGGCTTCAGCTAACCGCGGCGGTGTTGGCGGGTGGTGGATCAAGAAAATGTTTATTGATCCAGAAACACCAAACACCCCATTTGCTGCTTGCGATATGGAAACAGGTAAACCTCTTCTGTATCCAAAAAACCATCTAAAAGAAGGGCAGCCGCTATTTTACAGGAAGTTTGTTCCTGCAAGACTTACCGACAACCCTTACTTAATGGCATCTGGCGAATACGAAGCTATGCTGTTGTCGTTGCCGGAAGTAGAACGCAGAAGGTTACTTGAAGGAGACTGGGATGTTGCAGAAGGTGCGGCGTTTGCAGAATTTAATCGTTACCTTCATGTGTGCGACCCCTTTGAGATACCTCGTGGTTGGCCTCGCTTTCGTGCTGCTGACTACGGCTTTAGTAGCCCCTCTTGTGTTCTTTGGGGTGCTGTGGATCATGATGGTAATATATGGATTTATCGGGAACTGTATGCTAAGAGGCTTACAGCGGATGCTCTGGCCGATGCTATTTATGAAGCAGAAGCTATGGACCCCTCGATGTACACCGCAGTCCTTGACAAATCATGCTGGAACAAAGTAGCAGGCGCACCTTCTGTTGCTCAAACTATGATTACAAAAGGAATCCGCTGGCTCCCTTCTAACTCGGATAGGATCGCAGGTAAGCTTGAAGTACACAAACGATTACAATGCAACCCAGAAACTGGCGAACCACGTATTAAAATCTTCTCAACGTGTACTAATCTTGTACGAACGCTACCAGCAATCCCCTTATCTAAAACTAACAGCGAAGACGTCGATACTAAATCTGAAGATCACGCCTATGACGCATTAAGGTACATGTGCATGACACGGCAAATTAACAACATTAATTACAATTCATGGGCACATAGAGTAAGGGATACTATGCCCGAGCCTCGTGATATTGTGTTTGGATATTAGTCATGGCTAAAGGTAAAAATATTACTACAGGGTTTACAATTGATCTTTCTGATCCAACAGACCCTTTTCGTGGTATTCTTGAAAGTATTGTTAACACCTACGCGCAAGATTTTAAAAATATCCCAGAAGATGCGGCTATTTTAAAGCCTACTCGTAAATTGGCTACCGGGCTTATTGATCGTTTTGCAAAACTAGAAGGAATTAGAATTCCCTATGGAGATGAAAGCAATAAAACTCTAACTGCGAACTCTAGCCTTAGAGCCTTTGAATCGTTGGGCCTTGTAAAAAAAGGCACTAAAAAGGTTGGTAGAAATACTATAAATACTTGGGATTTTACTGATAAGATGGATGACATCATCAATTTAGTAAAAACAGGACAGACACCTGCGGAAGCATTAACATCTAGCTTACCACAACTTGCGCCACCAAAAACCCCAAAAGCACCTAAAAAAAGAAAAGGCATACCCCCGGATGTTCCTGAAAAATCTGTTCTTCCTCCAACAACAGAGCCGGAACTAAGTTTAGCTAAACAAGCGCGGGAGTTTTTAGAAAGCAAGGGTAAAAAAGTATCTGAAGAAACTGCTAAAGAAACTGTAACTGCTCGTGAAGCAATTGACATGGTTCTTAAAGAAAGTCGAGAAAGAACCTCGACTGCTGCTACAAAAGCAGAACAGGAGGCACTTGAAAAACTAGCAGGCAAACCTTTTAAAGAAATTCCACAGCAGCTTGTTGAAGCTTTTATGAAAAATCGTGGAAAATTACTTAAAGGTGCTTTACCTGTTCTTGCGGGCGGTGCTGCTGGTTTTGCGGCTAAAGGCGCAGAAGCACTTCAATATGTAATGGAGCCAACACCTGTTGGTTTATCCCCAGAAAATATTGGTTTAGGTGAGGCACGAGAATTACGAGACTTAGCTGTTCAGCTTCAGGATGAGGCTGGCAATATTGATCGACAAAAATTAGACGAGTTGATTAAAGGAGGTGATCCAACGGCACAGCGGTTGCAAATGTATCGTAGTGAATCTCCTCTTCGTATGGCTCAAGATTACGAAGAACTTGTAGCACAACGAGAAAAGCCGTTGAAACAGGGAGCGGCCATGCAAGAAGACCTAGAACGTAGCATGGCGTTTAGAAACCAGATGCAAAAGCTGATGGAACAACGACAACAACAAAGATAAGGAACACTACAATGGAATTTAATGACAAAATGAAAATTATGCAGGGTGATCTAAATCCTGCCGCAGAAAGCAAGCTTATGCGTGGCAAGATGGAAGACTTTGCTGGCATGGTTAAGCGCGAAGGTCCATACGAAGTTATGGCACCAAAGAAGCAAATGCACCCAACAGTTCAGTCTGAATTTATGCGGATGGCAGACGAGAAAGACTACTAAGTTTTACTATGGCATTCCTCGAAACTGATGAAAAGGACATCAACGGCAAGAATACAGACCTTGCTATTGATGTCCGTGTGTCCGAAGAAGCAAGTTCAACTATGTTGAGCGGGCTTGTTGGTCATGTTCGTGCAAAATTTAAAGATGCAGAAGACGGTCGCTATTCTGATGAACAACGGTGGCTAAAAGCCTATAAAAACTATCGAGGACTGTCAAACAATCAGAATAATGATAGCCTACGCGAGAGCGAACGCTCTCGTGTGTTTATTAAGATTACCAAGGTAAAGGTTCTTGCAGCCGTAGGACAAATTAGCGATATTCTTTTTGCTAATAAAAAGTTTCCTATTGTTGTTGAGTCAACACCAAATCCTGAAGGCATTCCTGAATTTGCACATCTAAAGTTGCCACAAGAGCAACAGATTGAAAGCCCTTTTGGTTTTCCTGAAGATGGCATGGAACTTCTTCCCGGTGCAACATCAGCAACTGCTCTTATGGCAGGAAGTAATCCTGTAACTCGTAATCTTGGCCCTGAATACGACAGCGACAATCTTGTTCCCGGCCCCGGCAAAATGGGCCAGCCACAGATTAAGCCCGCTGATCTTGCAGCAGCCAACATGGAAAAGACAATCCATGATCAGCTACTTGATACGGATGCTGTAAAGAAGCTACGCAAATCTATTTTTGAGTGTTGTTTGCTGGGCACAGGTATTGTCAAGGGACCATTTACATACGAAAAAACTATTCCCCGCTGGAGTTATGGTGAAGGCGGGCGAACCTACAAGCCTATCTACAAAAGCAAGCCTTCTATTTCACACATTTCTTGTTGGAATTTTTACCCTGATCCTAACGCCACAACAGTTGATGAAGCTGAGTATGCCATTGAACGTCACAAACTAAACAGGCAACAGCTTCGTAAACTTAAAGATGAACCTTATTTTAATCATGAAGTTATTGAAGAACTCCTTGGAGATGGCCCTAACTATGAGGAAAAGTATTTTGAAAATCAACTTCAGTCAGATCAAAATGATCCTATTTATTCTGAGTCTCGTTATGAAGTTCTTGAATATTGGGGTACGCTGGATGCTGCGCTTGCTAAAGAAGCTGGTCTTGAAATGTTTGAAGGTATGGAGGAACTTTCCTCGTTCCAAGTAAATGCTTGGATTTCAGGCAATAAGGTACTTCGTTTTGTAATCAACCCATTTACTCCTGAACGTATTCCATATCAGGTTTTTCCATATGAAGTCAATCCCTATCAAATGTTTGGTGTTGGCATTGCAGAAAATATGGAAGATGCCCAGCTTCTAATGAACGGCCACATTCGTATGGCTATTGACAACCTTGCCCTTGCTGGCAATGTGGTGTTTGACATTGATGAGGCTATGCTTGTTCCCGGCCAGAACTACGATATTTATCCCGGCAAAGTGTTCCGCCGTCAGTCTGGTGTTACAGGCACTGCAATCAATGCAATCAACTTTCCTAACACCGCACCTGCCAATGCCCAGATGTATGACAAAGCCCGCCAGCTTGCTGATGAAGAAACAGGCATTCCTAGCATCATGCATGGGCAAACAGGCGTATCAGGCACAGGCCGTACTGCTTCCGGCCTTTCGATGTTGATGAGTTCTTCGACACTCTCTATCAAGTCTGTTATTAAGAATATTGACGATTACCTTCTGAAGCCAATGGGTGAAGCATACTTCCAATGGAACATGCAGTTCAATGAAGAACAGCCCGAAATTGAAGGCGATCTTGAAATTAAACCGCGCGGAACTTCCGCTGTTATGCAGAAAGAAGTTCGCACACAGCGTCTTGTTACTCTACTCCAGACGGTTGCCAACCCAATGCTTGCGCCGTTTGTTAAGATTCCAAATCTTATTCGTGAACTTGCAATTTCACAGGACATTGATCCGAATGAGTTGGTTAATGACGTAAATGAAGCAGCTATTTTTGCAGATGTATTAAGAGGTTTGAATGAGCAACAACAGCCTAGAGAAGACGGCATTCCACCGGCTGGGGCCGCTGGTCAACAACCCGACAGCATGGATGGCGCTGGAGGAGTACCTGTTGGAGCAAACCCAGAAGATGTCTCGGGCGTTGGTGGCGGAAACATCGGAATTGGAAATGCGCCGGTTGCAGGGGAAGCTGGCTTTACTGGAAACCTTGATGAAGCTGCGGAATAACTACGAGGAAATGCAGAGGAATAAATAATGTCGTTTTTAGATGATGAAACAGCAACAACAGGACAAATTTCTTTAGGGACAAGACGTGCGACCCTTAAGTCTCTTCTGCCTCCTAGTCGTCGTCGTCAGGCAGCACAGCAACAGCAAACCTCCGGATACGATATTCTTCCCTCTACTATGCAACCTATTCCCGGTGTTGTTTCAACACCAACAGATATTGCACGGGTTGGCGTAGACGTAAGCCAGCAACTACAACAACAAGGAACTACTGCCGCGCAGGTTCCAAATGTTTTTGAAAGGTACGCCGAAGGCGCTGCTCCTATTGGTGATTTTAGACGGTATTTGTATCCTACTTCACCGGCACCAGAAGATGAAGAACAAAACGATCTACCTGAAGCCACCAATGAAAAGTTTGCTGAGGATTTTGGGTTTGATCCGTATGATCCTCAAACATCTGAGGGACAATATAACTTAAGTCAACAAGCTGCGGCGGAACAAGCCCAAGCGTATGAAGCCAGTATTCTAAGCGGTGCAGGAACAGGGCAAACCTCTTTACCTATTAGTCAGTCTCTAAAAGCAGCATGGGAGGCTGCAAAATACGACCTTACTGGCGGAAAAACAGGTCGTTCATACAACGAAAGTCTACTTAACTACGCAATTAATCTTGATGTGGATGTACCCGTAGATTTAGACACTGAAGCAGGTGCAAAAGACGCAGCAGCAATGTTTGGTATTACTGTAGATGACGGTTCAGGTGCAGCAACTGGGCCTGCTCCTGCCGCCACTAATTTTGACCCTACTGGCGGCATTGATTTCAGTGATCCCAGTATTTCTGATGCAGGCGACGATGGCGGCGGCGGTTCAGACATGGGCCTCGGCTACAGCGGTTCAACAGCAGATTTTGGCTTAGACTAAACATAAAGGAATAATAATGTTACCTGATATGTCTTACAACCCTCTCCGCGAGTCAGGTTCCGGCGAGGATGACAACAAAGTGCGCCAAGCACTCAAGATGATCCTTGAGGGTCGTGGTACTGGCGCTCCTGAGTTTGGATCGGTTGCGGGCAGTGCAGAGCATAAGGCTCTTATGATGCTGGGCGGCAACACCGGACGTTTTGCGGGTAACTACGCTGTTAAGAATTATGACAAGCTTGATCCGATAGTTAAGGAAATTGTTGGGTCTATTGATCCAAAAATGGGAGTTTATGGTTCTCGTGATGCTTTTGCAGGAGACTTTAAAGCGGGTTCTGAGGAAGAAAAAGAAAGAATGAAGGCAGTAAAAGAAGACCCAGAACAACGACCTTATTCTGAAACTCCTAGATTAGTTAAATCAGCAGTTGAACGTAGGGCTAAAGCAGAACAACCTTCTGCATCTTTTATGGAAGAACAGCCCATTAATTTTCAAGAGGGCGGTCCTGTACCTGTCGATGGCGAAGGCAACATGCCACCAGAAGCAGTTGCCGGTGATGTTATCAATGGCGCTCCTGTTGGCATGGTAGATGTTCCCGGTGGCGGTGGTCCTACCGACGATGGTGTTCCTACAAAGCTGCCAGAGGGTTCTTTTGTTCTTAATGCCGCTGCAATTCAATACCACGGCACAAAAACAATCAATGATCTTATTAACAACGCTGTTCGTGATCTTCTGAAAGAAGGTGTTCAGATCAGCATGGAAGACCCTAATCCAGAAGACGATGTTCCTGTTGCTATTTCCAATGGTGAGTATGTTATTCCTCCAGAAGTAGCTGAAAAAATTGGCATCAAGAAACTTGAAGATATGAACGAACGTGGGCTGGAATATCGCAAGAAACAGGAGGAAGCCCAAAAGAAGGAAGCAGAGGCGCAGCAACAGCAGCCACAGCCGCAGCCACAGGAAACCTTTATGGGGCTACAGATGCCTCCAGAAACACCACAGCAAGCGGCAGCACCTGCTCCTGCACCTGTGCAGTCGGAACCGCAAGCGATGGCTATGATGGGCATGGCAGATGGTGGCCCTATTTCTAAAGCTAAAGATGCTTTTGTTAACTGGTTTACAGACACATTTCTTGGCGGACCAATGATACCTACTAACGAAAGTGTTGATGCTCTTCTTGGCAAACCAGAACCCCAAGAGCCTCAAAAACCACCAATGCTTCCGCCCAGTGTTACTGAACAAAAACAAGAAGGAGGGTTCATTGGTCAACCAATGTCACCACAGCAACAGCCTAACATGGCTATTAGCAATCCTTATGGTTTTTCTCTTGACAACCCCTTTTCACAGCAGCCCTCTTTTATCGGGGATGCAGCAGGAAATATCGTCGGCTCAAAAAAAAAGTCTAGGGTAGAATTTCAAGATGGCTCTTTTGTGCGCTTACCCAAAGAAAAACCTCCCGTACCCGAAAAAAAATTTCCCGTACCCAAAGAAAAACCTCCCGTACCCGAAGAAGACCGTAGAACCGAACAATACAACAATCCGGGTAATTTAAAAACTATATATAACGGACAGTTAATGTCTAATACTTTATACGCAGGAGCATTACCACAAGGTTATGGAGAAACTAACGCAGAAGGCCTTCAAAAAGGTTATTTTTCTGACCCTGTTTTAGGCACTCGTGCGCTGTTTGTAGATATTAACACTAAATTAAAACGTTTTAAAGATTTGACTCCTACAGATCAAATAACGGCTATAGTTAATCAATATGCGCCTGTAGGAAAAGAAAACCCAAACCAAACAAATTATAGAAATTTTTTACTGCAAAAATTTAAAGATAATCCTGATCAAGATATTGCAAGAACTCTTGTTGAGGGCATTATTCAATTTGAAAATGACCCTGCATATGAAAAATTATATACTACTGAAGTAATAAATGAAGCTGAAAAATTGTCAAAATATAATTTTGATTGGAATAAAATTAAAACAATAGAGGACGCTAGAAAAAGCATACTATCGGCCTGAAAATAAAATTTCCGACAGCTACCTAGAGCCCCCGGCTCTGGCCCTGTCATTTAACGACCAACAGTGGCTACCCACACTTTGTTGTGGCCCCGCGTGGAGGTGACCATG
>Ga0255768_10004832_pt1 | contig 13112 bp, 6 predicted proteins | sample 071ome_33_FD_179983 | JGI IMG/M metagenome (GOLD analysis project Ga0255768, IMG submission 179983) | Coastal salt marsh microbial communities from the Groves Creek Marsh, Skidaway Island, Georgia - 071412AT metaG (version 2) | ecosystem: Environmental > Aquatic > Marine > Intertidal zone > Salt...
GATTTGTAAAAAGACGACGACGCGAGTTCGAGAAGGAAATACTCCTCGCGTCATCAAAGAGGAAAGAGTTAGTCCTAAATTTCGAGGACCTAAGCGAAAAAAAAATCGCGAGCGATGCGCGCGAACACAAAGGACCCTCATCCACGGCGCGCTCTCAACGAAACCCGCGCGAAACGAGCGAACAAAACACTCGCGCGTTCAAATCCACTCGTTTCGCGCGGCTTCCACCTTCGCGCGTTGGCTCTCACCAACCCTATTTTCCACGCTCGCCCGCCCCATTTCTTCAAGCGCATACGAGAAATAAAAAAGAAAATGCCCACCTTGCGCATCACCCAAACTTCTCCCTTTGATGTTCATCGCCGTCTCTCTCATGTTCTTGAAATGGACTCTCAAATCCGTGCCTCGCGCTTTGCACGATTTCGTCGCGTCGTTGGACTCTCGGGCGTATTTAACCATGGCTGTTTTCCGAATAAAATTTTACTGGGTGTGAGGAAATTTTTTCTTTCTCTTTCGCGCTTTATTGAAGGGGAGCAAAAGTTCAAAATTTAGGGTTTTGGTGGCAAAAACAAAAAAAAAAGGAAAGAGAGAACGCGCTCGGCCGGCAGAGAAGAGAAGAGAATCTGCGCGCGCTTTCGCAGACGAACGAACGAACGATGACGAACCAAAACCTCTCGATTCTCACTCGATACCAAACCTTGCTCCTCTCTCTGAAACCCTTGCAATCGCACGAGTATCTTTTACAGCAGCAACAAGGGCGACAACAGAGAGGAACGACGACGACGACGACAACTTCTTCGTCGAGTTACTGTTCGGAGGACATCAACGCGTTTGCAACGGCGCTCGAATCTACGTTTCCGATTTTGAAACAATTCGCGCGATGTTTGCAACGACCGATGGAAATACCCGGGAGAAACGAGGAGGAAAGGAATCGGGTGATTAATTCTCGAGTGGCTGTGATCCCATCGACAGGAGTGACCGTACCTTTGGGTGATATCGACGTCGAGAGTGCGATTTTGATTTCAGAATGCTTCAACGTCTCGGAGTTTCACGCGATAGAGGCGTTGGCGGGGAGCGCGGGGAGAATCTTCTCCGGAACCAATGCGTATGTCGTTGACGAAGAAGAGGAGGCGCAGACGCGGCTGTTTGCCGCCGGGAATATCTTTCAAGAACGTGCGAGCTGTTTGGAAAGTTTGAGCCTTTTGCTGAGAGCAAGGCAAACGGTGAGAGCGTTGGAGAGAAACTCAAACTATTGTGGCGCAAACGAGGGGAGTCAAAGCGCGTTTCGAGAGTTTTCAGCTTTCGTGGACGAGGTAGTTTTGATGGGTAAGCGGATTGATGGCAACGGAAATGCGACGACATCTTCTGACGAACAAACTTTAGTGAATAGATTGGCAAAGTTGATTCGAGCGGCGCCGACGGGCGGGCCGTTGGGCGGGCAGCCCGCCCAAAGGGTTGGACAGCCGCCAGCAACGAATGGTCTTTTTGGAGGCTTTGGCTCGCAGCAACAAAACCAGCAAGTGCAAGTCATGCAAGCGGATAGGTTTGAAATTATATATGATTCGCGCAACCGGGTGAACTTGCGCGCAGATGTCCTGGCCAAGGAAAAGTCGCAAGTGGCAGAGTTGTTGTTTTTGGCGGCATCCTTGTCGCCTCCGTTGTCGCAAGGGGACGCGGTCGAAGTCTTCTCACTCGCCGGCTGGGCCTCAGAGCAAATGCGATTCCCCTCACAAACGCTACCGGATTATTTACCGACGTGTTATTCGACGTTGTTCGCCTCGGTGACGGCGTTGATGTCGTCCTTAGAAGACGTGCGGAATGTTTTAGACCAAGTGCACGACCCGAAACGAAAAAAGTTGGAAGCGTTTTTGAAGTCCATCGAGACGACTGTGAAATCACCAAATCCTCCGCCGTCGTTCGCGATCGTTCGCCTTGCTTGGTCTTGCGTTGCCATGCGCCTTGGGTTTGAAAGCGGTGAGGAAGTTGCAAAGAGCTCGATCCGAGACGGCGCTTTCGACGCAATGACAGCCATTTTACAAACTGGCGCGTTTCAAGACGATCGGGAAGAAAACAGAAGGAACTACTTGCATCTGGTCGCAAACGCAGTATTAGGTGAATTTACGAGCTTAGCTTTAGATAGACCGACGCTGTCGACTTCATTGACTGACGGGACGTGCACGCCAACGTTCATGGAACTTGAAGCTGCGAATAAGATTTCAAACGGAGACGATACTGAATTTGAAGAGCCATGCCCTACCAGTGCGTTGGCATCTTTGATGATTGCTTTGGCAGAAACGTGTTCGCAAGATCCTTCGTTGGTTGGTGACGAAGAGTCCGCGGCCGCTTTCAAAGCCGCGACGACGTCGCCGGATTACGACTCAGAACAGGACGATTACGAGATGAGCAAACAATCGGCGGCGTTGCGATTGGTAGACGCGTGTATCGATCTCGAGCACTCCGTTGTTTCTCTCATGGCGTTTCTTGATCTGTGTGCTGCGGTTTCTAAGCACGACATTGGATCGAAAATTGCGTTCAAAGTTCTAGCTAGAGGGGCGGGCGGTTGTAATTGGGACGAATTGTTGAAGGGTATTACCGGATACATTGCGCGTTACGATTTATCGCGAGGCTTGGAAGAAAATACCGCAGATGGGTCGATGCGATCGCTTGTGAGCGAGGAAATCGAAGGTTTGGGCGATAATCAACAGTATGATCCACGAATGGGCGAACCAGAAATGAACGACGCCGACGTGAAAGCTTTAGAAAAGTATTTGAAAGCTTTAGCCGCGTGCTTCTCTACGCAAGCTCGCGAATACGAGGAAAGCAGAGGAGATAGTGGCGCGAAAGCGTCATCGTCTCGGCGAGAGCATCAGAAGCAACGCAAACAAAACGATTCGAGTGATAATATCGACACTGGTAACATCATGGGGACTTCCTCTAGAGGCGGTTCATTTGATCAAATCGGTGCGGCTGTGTTGGAGGTTTCCAGAGGTGAAGACCCGAGACGAAGATGGATCCGATACCTCGAGGAACGTATGGATATGGATTTATGCGAAGCACTTTTGAATCTGTACGTCGATCCAGTGCCGCCAAAAATGAAAGCCGCTCTTTTGAATTGTGTTCAGTCGCTTTGTGAAGGTTGCGTTCTGAAAACGAACGATGCTTGGGGATTTCTTGAAATGAAAGGTGCTTTACATGTCCCGACTCCAGTGGACGCGAGGGTTGACCTAAAGGATGTCTCTTCCGCCTTGGCCATTGTGCCTACGCTCCCGGGCTCAAACATGGATGTAGCATATCATTATTATCAAACTGAACGAAACCTGAGTCAATACGAGGGAACTGTGGCGTATGCGAGGTTTTTTAACTTTGCATTGGAGACGACCAAAGATGCGGGTTATTTGGACGGTGCACTCGATATGGATTCGGCGGGCGCGTGCTCGTTTAACGGACGGTCGGCGTGGCATCACGCAAGATTTTTGAGATTTGATGTGTTTCGACAGCTCCAAAGCAGACGCCACCTTGAAGAATCAGAAAGATGGGTGTTAGCTGGAGAATGTTTGCGTGCGTTTCAGTCGTGCTTAGAGCTCTATGATGTTGCTGACGATGAAGAGAAGATCATTCCAATTAAAGCGAGTACGAACAAAGGTCAATTTAACGAACACAACAGACAACCGTTAGAGATTGGATTCAACGTGTCTTTGCCTTTGGCTGCTGTCGGTGAGATGCGCGACCGTCTCGAGCTCATCGCTCGAGACTCTGTACCGCCCGGCCGCGATTTAATTCTCGATTTCCTCCACGACGGAATCACATTTCGAGGTATCTTAGACGTTATCTCTATTGGAGCAGAGCGTTTGAGTCGAGAGCGGTCGAAACCTTACGGCGAATTTCTCGAAAACGCCGTTTTGCGATCTTTGAACGTCCTTTCCAAGGCTTTAACCATGGACCTCGAGCACTTGGAGCGTTTACATGACGCCAAGCGCGACGTTGGATTTAAATCGTTGGACGTCTATTTAGTTTTCAGAGAAGAAGGGCAGCGATTTGCAGATATTTTGTCTTACTGTCAATACGCGTATAATCCAGCGCTTGCACTCTCGGCTTTGGAGATTGTTACGGAAATTTCTCGTCGTGTCGATGGTTTACCGAGGATGCTTCGACCGGAAGTGCAAGCGGGGTTGATTGAAGGCTGCGCAACGTTATTAGAACAATCCTTTTCCTTACAACCTGCGGCGAATTTTGATGTGGATGAAAATAGCGATATGTTTCGATCCGATCGTGAACTCTTCGCGGAAGCTTGTGGTGAAAGCGTGTTGAATTTGATCGACGAATGCATCGCCTCGCATCCCTCACCGAACATGGCGGAGTTACTGCTCGGATTTGACGTCACCGGTGCGTGTAGAACGACGCCTTTGCGACCGGATCTTGAATTCACGTGCTCGACCGTGCTCATTGAATGCCTAGAGTCGAGCACGCCATCGATGGCAGCTTCATTCGTGGTTCCGTTGCGGGCGCCTGAAATTGGAACCAAGATTTTGTTCGAGTGTTCTCGACGATTTGAGACGGCGCCAAGTACGCTCGATTTTCTCCGATCATGGAACGCGTTTCCGATGTTGGTAGACGATGCTTGCCGCGCCGCGGTGGCAAGTAATGACACAAATCAAATCACAAGTCGTAGATTACTGGAAAAACGCATCTCTATTGCCGCTCACAAGGCGTGGATTTTCGAATTAGCGACGAACATGCTCATCGCGGATTCTCCTTCGCGCAAAAACGAACGAAGCGAAGGCGAGGTTCCAACTTGGGTGGTAGATATTGTCGACGCTATGTTGGCGTTACGTCGTCGCGATCAGTACGAACAAGATGCCATCGACGGTCGCGTTCCTGCGCTCGACGCGGCGTTGACTCTAGGTGAATCTATCGATAACGTTTTGGTCTCGCGGGCCATTGCTCGAATCCCCTCTGAAGTGAAGCAAACTATCGACGAGTTAGAGTGCGAAAAATATTTAAAACCAGGAGGGGGGTGCGAAAGAACGTCGAGTCGAGGCGATATCGTCACGGATGTTGGGAAGTTGAAGCGTAAGTTGCTCGCGGAAGCCGTCGCTCGTGATGATGACGGTTCCAACAGACAAGGGAGATCCACGCGAGCGACCAGTAGTCCAGGTGGTGGACTTTCGGGAGTATCTAAAGTGTTAGTAGACGAAAGCAATACGTACGCTCAAAGTGTTCCAAGACTCGTTTCGCGAGACCGAGAACGTGCTATCTTAGCTGCGGCTGAAATCGCTGTCGCGAAAAACCTCGAGATTGAAGACTCGAACGCACGACGTCGCGCTTTTGAGGCCTGGGAGATGTGCGTCTCGACGGCTATTTGCCATGCTCTACCTTCGGCAGAGTTTGTGCAAGCTATGAACGGTGCTCAAGACCAACTCGTAAACATTGAAGGTGTCAGTGGAGATGACCAAATCACAACGATGCGAAGTCGTCCGAGAACCGATCGTGCGTTTCTCGCGTACGAAGTTTTGGATGGTTGCATGCGCCTTTTGAATGATTCGAACCGAGGCGGTGGCGCGGATTCTCCCAAATCCATCGCGTGCTGCGCACTTGCTGCAAAAATCATGAAGAAATTGACGTACTTCGCGAGGGAAAAGTTCGAAGATGCGGCACCATTATCGGCTTCTGCGTGTCGGACAACTTTGCGCGGTATTTTTGGATCTTTAACGCATAGGTTTCGCGTCAACGCTGCTTCGAGGATGCGGTTGATTGATTGTTTGAGAGAATACTTAGAATACTGCAGAAGAATTCGCGAAGACCCGAGGTCTTCGAGCTTCTTAGAGAGCAAGAAAACGAGAAATAGCTCCGAGTTTCAAAACGGTCCAACGGGTTATCCAGACTCCGTGCTCCTTGATGGAGACGTAGAAAAGGCAAACGCGGATATAATTCGACGCGAAGCTGGGTTAATTCTGGAACAACTCTCTAGGGACGTTTCGCACGGCAGCGAAGAGGCTCGAGCGGCAGCGGTCGATGCTTTAGAAGCTATACTCACGGCAGTTTGCGTCACCACGACGACATCATCGTCGAGCAGCGAGACAACCTCGTCTAATTTTGGTTTCGCGAGCAGTGCCAACGCTTTCACGTCTTCAACGACAAACTTGGAAAGAGAGTACGTGCGCCTCGGGATTTTCTCTCGAGCGTGCGATATCATCGCCAGTTCAAAGATGTCTGAACTGGCACTTGAAACGAGCTACGCAGAAAGTCGCTTTAAAACGATGTTGAGTTCAATAAAATTGCTCTTGACGGCATCTATCGCGTGTCCAAACGCAATTGCGTTTAGCGAACCAAATAATAATATCATTGGCGCGTTTGATGCCTTGATACATTGCGACACATTGGACGCTTATGCTGATGTAAACGGCGCGGCATGTGCGGAGTCGAGCGCGAAAGCTGGCACGCCGATTGCGCCCTTGCCACTCTCGAGAAGACGACATCACGAAGTTTTCGTCAACGCGTTGAAAGTAATTCATTCTCTGCTGATGTCTGCGCAAGTTGAAGACGATGAAGACGTCAAAAATGCTAAATACGACATCCTTGCCGGCGAAAATAATGTTGATGGAAAGAATCAAACGTATGAGCAAAAGCAGAGGAAGCGGGAAGAATTCTTCAAACATGTTCAGCAGAGAAGAGAAGCGGTTTACGCTGCGGTTGTCCAAAAAACTGAGCAGTTCATCGATAGACACAGAGATGTAGTCGCGCGTGCACTTGCCGATCGCGCGTTGACGCCTCACGTGGCTGATTTGAGCGAGCTCGAGGCGTCTTTATGCGTCGTCTCTTCTCTCTTGAAGATTTCTCCTAACGATTCGCCCAAACTTCGAGAGACGCTCGATCACGTGACAGTCCGTTTTTGCGGACCAGAAGCGCCAATGGACAAATACTGGAAGTATTGCAGAGACGCAGAAAGGAGAGAGTTGACTGGAAAGGGGAGTGGTATTTATAACGACGGCGACGATTACAATGACAACATCGACGAACAGGATTATTACGGCATTCGCGAGGCTCGTAGGCAAGAAAAGATTGCGATGTACGCACAGCAAACGAAGATCATTCGAGATTCTGCTGAAAATCTTTTGCGAGGCGCACGAATCGTTCGTGCGACGACGTGTAAAGCGCAGCGGGATTTACTTGTACGTAGAAAACGTCCGTCGTTACAAGTGTCATTGATAACTTCTTCGATGAACGCCGGCGCTGCTCCAACGTTAGCGATGTTTGCGAGCTTGGCTTCAGACGTCGGGAGAGAGTTACTCGTCGAGATTCGCGCGAGAGACGAGATTGTTCGAGACGCCAAACGTGCTGACGGGATTTATGAAGAAGAAAACGATGATGGAGATGAGGATAATGACGAGGAAGGCGATGGAGAGGACGTGTTGTACGATGAAAACGAAAACATCAACGGCGCGCTTCTTCAAAAAAAATCTTTCGTGCCTTCCGACGCCGAAACACGAGCGGTTCTCGCGACAAAAGACGGCGCAATTGCAATCCTCCTCGAAACACTCGAGGCGAGTTTAGAAATCGTTCTCTTGCACGCAAAAGCGAGTCGATTGGAAGATTCGAGCGCGTCTTCTTCCTTTGCGCGAGAGAAGAAGGAAGCGAACCTCCTCTCCGCGAGTCGCCGCCACCACAACGTCCTCAACAACGTCCTTGTGCGTGAATCGCACGAATACGTCCGCACCTCTGCCTTCAGCCGCCACGATATCGAACAGCTCTCCCAGCTCTCTTCCGCTGCGTTGGCTTCCATCGATAAAGCAACCAAGAAAAGGCACAAGTACATATTCTCTTCCAACGCTCGCGCGTTCCTTCGTGCGAAACGACTCGCCGAAAACGTCAAAGTCGTCCTGTCCGTCACCAGCGAAATGAGGTCCATATTGCAACAACAACAACAACAACAACACCAATCGAGAGGTGTTGGTACTAGCGCGATGAATACCACGCGCATGTGGTAGAATCTCGAGTAATATTAGTTCGTTGTTTCATTCGTAATCAACTACGTAAAACTTGACCAACACACAAAACAGCCTACTTTTGTTCGCTCTATTTTTTTCGTCGTTGTGAAATGTGTTTGACACACGTCGCCAGCGCGCTCGCTTTTTTCTCTCTCGACCTCGCTCAGTCTAGGGAAATGGACTTATAAGTCCCCAGTATTTTTAGGGGAAAACCAGGAATTTTCGACTTTTTTCCCTATCCACGGGGACTCATAAGTCCATTTCCCCAGACTCCACTGAAATCCCCTCCTTTCGATGGCGATCTTTTAACTAGATTTTGTGATTTTCTTTTTTTTTTGGCTCATAAAGTAACTCTCGATCGACCAATCAAACCCACACAAAAAAAGAACGGACAACACGCAGTATTTCTTTGTATCTCTCGCACAACAACACCAATAACAAACGAGTGAGAAAAAAAAGGATACAGTAGACCGCATCAACACATCGCGCGCACACGATGTCGAAGAAAACCGGCGTCGGTGCGTTGAAACTAATTTCGCGTCGGCCTCTGCTTTTTATTTTTTTGATGGGCCGGCGACCGTCCTTTTTTACGCTCATTTTCCCTTTTTCACTTTTTGTCGTCCATTGTCGGACCGCAGCGGATCGCGCGCTCTTCTTCTCACTCACTCTCCTCTCTTCCTCGTAAAATTATTCCGCAGTCAAATGGTTCAACGCGAGCAAGGGGTTCGGGTTTATCATCCCCGACGATGGAAGCGAGGAGATCTTCGTCCACCAGTCGCACTTGAAAGCGGAAGGATTCCGCAGTTTACGGGAGGTACCATTTAGAAAAACGTATTTACGGGGGACACCACCTCTTTTCTTGCTTGCTTTTGCTTTTTTGTCTGTCAACTCTCTGGGATTTCTCGCGTTTCGTTGAAATCTCCGTCCGCGAAGAGAAGATATTTGCGTTCTTTCGTTTCTGTTGTGTGACTGTGGGACTGACAAAAAACAAACTTCTTCTCTCTCGGTTCGAAAAACGACTTCATTATTAACGACTCAGGGCGAAAAGGTGGAATTCGACGTGGACGATACCGAAGGCGAGAAGACGAAAGCAATCAACGTGACGGGACCAGACGGAGCGAACGTGTTGGGGTCGAGACGACTCTATCGCAAGAACAAAGGACGAGGCGGTGGAGGGGAGAAGCCGACGGACAATAATCAGGCTGCTCCCGAGAGCGACGGCGCCGCGAATGAATAATATAGGAAAGCGAACTTTGAACATCACGTGTTTAACAGAACATTCATTGGAAGTTACGGGATGACACCAAAAAGACACGTGGATTCGATAACACTTAATTAGAGGAGAAATACTGTGAGATAAATCATGACTTTGACTTTTCTGTAAAGTCTGAGACTTTATCTTTTTTAAAAACCAGAGAGTCGCGCAAAGAACAGCTTCGGGCGCGCAGCGCGAGTTTTACACAACACGAAAGAAGAGAGAAAGAGAGAGAATAAGGAAAATATACACACACAATATATACACACACACCATCAAAATCCCTTTAGAATACCATACACCGGACGACATAGAATAGCAGTTGTACATCATCAAAGCAAAAGCAAATACCACGGTACTCGTATTTAACGATCAAAAATCAAGTAAAAAATTGACACAACACACAACACCACACTACACACGCGAGAGAGAGAAATTTAAAAAAATGAGCCATGAACGACGAAAGTAACGATAGAACCGCCGAAAAATCCTTCGAAGAAGAAGGAGACGATGATTTGCGACGACGACGACGACGACGACAACAACGCGCGGCGTGGAAAGCAAAGTTCAAACTCGTCCGACGCGTGGCCATCGACTCGTATCTTTCCCGAGTGGAATTGGAAAAAGTGAGAGAAGAGTACGAACGCGTTCGAGAGAGACATCGCGCTTTATCGCCATCTGTTGATGACGATGACGACGACGATAACATCGATGCCTGGATCGTGCGCGAGAATGGATGCGTTTTATCATCGTTCGTGTGCGATTGCGCTTTTTACGATGAGTGCAAGAACACCGACGACGGAAGAAAAAACAGTTGGACGACGACAACGAAAACAAAAAAGAAGAAGGAAACGAAAGAGGAGAAAGCGAGAGGTGCAACGGTCGCTCACGAGACGTGGAACCATCGTGAGTGCGCGAAATATTCGCGAGGGAGCATTTTCGGGAAGGAAGTGAGCGAGTTGGCGACGACCGGGAAGATTGGAAACATGGCGGCGTTTCTATTGAGAGCGATTGCGGAGGAGGAGGATGAAGAGGAGGTAAACGGAGGTGACGAAGAGGAAGAAGAGGTGAAGACAAAGACGCTCATGAATTCAACGCAAAAACGAACTCGTGTCGATGGCGACGCGTACAGAAAAGATAGAGATGGTGTGTACGTGTTTAACGACCAGTACATCGTGAAACCGCCGCACGTGAGCGGCGTAGAGTTTCCGTGGCATCGGGACGGGCAATACGAAATGTGGAAGACTCCGGATCAATCCGTCCCGTTACCATACCTTTCCGCTTGGGTAGCTTTAGATGACGTGAGCGAAGATAATGGCGCGTTAAGATTTAAAAAGAATGAAAAAGAAAGGTTTGGTCCCGATGTCGATGTGGCATCGATTCGAGACGAAGAAGACGATAACATAGCGACCATGAACGCCGGCTCGGTTGTCTTTTTTATGAGCGACGTTTTACACGCGAGCGGGAAAAACATGTCAGAAGAGACGCGGCGCGCGTGGATGCCACAGTATAGCTTAGGGTTACCAAAAGAAGAGGACGATAACAGTAGATATAGCGATAGTTTTAGATGTCTGCGGACAGCACTTTCTGGTGTATAGATAAATACGGTGTGTAATTCTGCTATCACAATTAAAGTTGGACTACCAGGTACCTTTAGTTTTCTTCTCTATTCGCTATTTGCTACGTTCTTCACGCCGGCGTCTGTCGAGGCGAAGTCCCAACCCCAGCAGCTTCAGCTGCGGCTAGTTTTGCCTTCATTCGTTGGCGCTCTTTTTTGCCTTTCCGTTTAAATACTTGGAGCTGCTGTGGTTGTTGTGGATGTGGTTGCTGCTGTTGCTGCTGTTGCTGAGAATGATCTTGAATCATCCCGATTTGCTGCATGACGTTCAAGGCGTTGTTCGTCGTAGGAGCGACGATGCGATGGTCATAAACAGCGTTTGGATGTTGATGATGATGATCTTGCGCAGGAGACGAAGGGAGGCTGACTGCATTCTGAAATATGACATGCAGCGGATCTTGAACAGCCGAGTTGTTGTCGACGTAGCTATTATTCGACAACTGTTCTGCTCCTTTCATCATCATCGGATCTTTCCGAACGATGTTCTTCTTAGAGTTGCGCTTCTTCTTTGGCGGTGAATCCGATCGTTGCTTTTCACCGTCTTCAATGTTGTCATTGTCGTCCCCTCCAGCATTTTTCTTGTTCTTGTTAGGCTTCTTCTGTTGTTGAGCGGGCGGGGGAATGCTCGTCGGCAACGGAGGAGGAATACTCATCGGCGCGCGAGGCGGGACCTTGGTATCACTCTTATTATTAGAGGGAATCTTCTTTTTGTTCCTGCTCTCTTTCTTCGCGTCGCCGCTGCTTCTCGCATTCTTTTGTACTCCACCATCTTTTCTCGTCGAAGCCTCCGCCGTGGCAGGTGCAGCCGCGGTTTTCTTTTTCTTATTTTCAGCAGAATTCTTCTTATTTTTGTTCCTATTATTATTTACGTTCTTCTTACCAACTTCTTCAAATAACATCGCCTCTTCCTGTTCTTTCGTTTTCTTTTCTTCCAGAGCAATTCGTTCTCTCTCCAAACGCTCTTTATCCATTTCAATCTCTCTTTGTTTTTCCATCGCAATCTTCTCCGCAATCTCTCTTCTTATGTTTTCGTTCCTCTCACTCGGAAGCTTGTCGTACTCGTCTGGATCTCTGTTCCCCTTCGCAGCTAACGGCCAAAATGGTCTCGGACTCGCTTCGTCGTTGTTATTGCTCGGTCCGCATCCAACGAACGGATGCGCTTTCACGTCGTCGTCCACGTCGTGGTAATCTAAGTCTACGACCACGACGGAAACGTCGTCTCGGTTGTCAAACTTGGCTTTTTGTGACAACTTCACCAAAGCTGCGGCGGCGTTCTGACAGTTCATCTTCCTCGTTTCCGCGCTAACCATCTTTGGCGTCGCTGCGTCCCACAATCCATCGCTCGCGATGACAATCCTGCACGCCATGATCCCTCCTGAAGAAGGATTCGCTCCTCTTTCCAACAAAACTCTGCTAACGTCTGGAGTCGGGATGACGCCGCCTTTCTTCCCGTCTCGATCTCCAATGCTTCTAGAAACCGCCAAACCACCCGGCCAAACTCTCAACGGTCCGACTCCCCGTCTCTCACCGTTGGGACCGTCTTCAAACTCTGTCGGCCGAACTTCTCCACCGCTATCTATAATCCGCTTCCTCTCTCCGTCCGAACAATCCAATCGGTGTTCGTTGCTCAATCTTGACGTCCCTTTCCTATTCGGCACGTCCAAAATCGCCAGCGAATCTCCGACCGCCGCCGTTGTCACGTTTCTCCCGTTCACGATGACCACCGTAGCCGTGCACCCGGAGTGTATGTCTTTTCGCAAAAACTTCTCGTCCAGATTTTCAAACGCCAACTTCAACGCCTGCGGAAGAAGGTACTCGAACACGTCCTCCGGATTCTGTCGCGCGGCGGTGAAAGAAGTAAAAAAAGGTCAGCAAAAATGCACGCGCAAAGCGCCCAGACAGAGACGAAAACGACGACGCGCAAAGCGCGAGATAGAAGCGCGCGCGACAACGAGAGCACGTTCGCGCGTGCAAAAAGGAAAGAAGAAGAAAAGAGAGAGAGAGCGTCTCACCTCGTTCGTTTCCACCACTTTCTGCTTCTCCTCTTTCTTCAACTCAGCTTCTAAACTGTTCAGCGCTTTCAAGAGACACGGCAGCGTTTCTTTCGCGCAAAAGTCCGCGCAATCTTTCCCACCGTGTCCATCAAACAGAGACAGGAAGACGAATTCCACCGAACACGCGCGTTCGAGCGCTGCCGTCTCCTCTTCCGTTTCTTCTTCTTCTTCTTCGCTCTTTCGATGACGACGACGACGACGAC
>Ga0255768_10004843_pt1 | contig 13105 bp, 16 predicted proteins | sample 071ome_33_FD_179983 | JGI IMG/M metagenome (GOLD analysis project Ga0255768, IMG submission 179983) | Coastal salt marsh microbial communities from the Groves Creek Marsh, Skidaway Island, Georgia - 071412AT metaG (version 2) | ecosystem: Environmental > Aquatic > Marine > Intertidal zone >...
TGGATATTTCTAAAATCTACGACCAATTCGCTTGGACCAAACAAAGTACCACGCTCGGTCAACCACACCTGGTCATTTCCCGTGGACTTCACCTTATCCACAGCGAACTGCATCTTCTCGGCGTTCAGGAACTGGGCTTTTTTGATATTCACGATTTTCCCAGTTTTCCCCGCCTCAATCAACATATCCGTTTGACGGCATAAGAAGGCAGGAATCTGAATGATATCCACGCGGTGTCCGTGGCTGGCGATTTGTTCTGGGGTATGAAAATCTGTAGTAACGGGCAAACCAAATTCTTCGCGAATGGCCTCTAACATGGTAATACCCTCTTCAATTCCGGGACCGCGAAAGCTGTTTAACGATGTGCGATTGGCTTTATCAAAGCTGGCTTTAAAGTAAATCTCAACGTTGAGCTCTTTTTTAATACGGGCCAATTCCCCTGCGACTTCTCGCAATAGCGCAGGGCTTTCAATCACACAGGGTCCGGCAATGATAGTCATGTTAGCAATCTTTCGTTGGGTGCAAGTATAAACGTATGCCTGCGGTATTACGTATCAAAAGTAGGGAAAGATGGAATGATTGCCCAGAATACTTTAATAGTAAAGTTTTGGGTGGAATGCATCGCTACAGGAATAAATTATTGATGCCCACAATTGCCCCACATATAAATTTACTTTACATCAAGTCTGTTAATTGATAAGTGATCGCTCACTGTCATATGCGATTTGAAGAATTTTTAAAATATCAATTTCCTCATCACCAGCGGCACTATCTATCTTAGATATTAGATTGTTATTACTGATTTTGATACCAAAACTTTGACCTATCTCGAGACAACCAATCAAACCCCTAATTAGATATCCTTTCAAAAGAAACAACATGAGTAGAATTATACTCAGTGTAGGGATCGACTTTTTCATCTCATTAAAGATTGAATAGAAAAATCAAATTTTAACAGTAGATGTGTTAATTGATTTAACATAAAGAAATTTCCGCTGTACAGATTTAAAGATAATTTAAATTTTGCTCTAGCTGTTCATTCATAAGCTGAGATTCAATTCATAAATTCCGAAGAATCCAAAAGCAAATGATAATCGAAAGCGTCACAAAAATCGCATTTAGACCATATAGCTTTTTTCTCCAGCGCAGCGCCCTTTCGCTAGGCCTTTTCATCGCATCAAATATTAGCCCCAATATGATATAGGGTATGAATAGGACGAGAAGGAAGTTTTGTTTTGCAGCGCCGTAAAAATCAAGATTTAAAAGGTGATGAACAGCTCTTTGCGAACCGCAACCGGGGCATTGCAAACCTGTCATTTCCAGAAATGGACATGTTGGAAAAAGCGTACTTTCTTCAGGATTGTACGATTGATAAATTAGTGCAACACCAATGATAAATGATGTTAATAATACCCATTTAGCAATCTTTTTATAAGGAACCACCTATAGCTGCAAAGAAATACAACAAGCTCACTACAACACCAATCCAAAAACTGATGGTAGTCCATTTTTTGGCATTTGCTGAAGCACGCTGGGCACCTATATGATCACCAGAGTAAAACTTAGATTCTACACTAGCAGCATTGACAATACCGGCTATTCCAAAAGGCATACAACAAAATAAAGTCACAAGAATGGATTCAACCATCCACGTTTTCGGAGGTATTTGATAATTTGCGTTATCAAATCTATTCTGATTTGGATTAGTAGTTGACCCAGTTGATGGTGTTGGTACTGGAGCTGGAGCTGGAGCTGGAGCTGCAGCGAACAACATTTTCAATTCATTTACTTCACTCGCTTTTGTCCAACCTGACATACCTGCCGACCAGATTAAGGTAGAACCTTTCACACCATGAGAAATTAACTGAGTCTTCTCTACAGGTCCTTTTTGCTTTCCGTTTTCGTCTAAGAAGAAATACTGCATCGTTTCATAGCATTAGTAACCCGACGAAAGTATTAAAAAAACTTATTCATAATGAAAAAAACTACGACCGCCCGTGAGTGTCCATGTATACTTCATCAGAGCAGTTGGTCTAACATACAGCAGATCAATTCTTCGCTACAGAGCAGCACTAAAACCTAATTCAATGTCTATACACTACGTGAAAACAAGGTTGTTTTTTTTCCGTCACAGCCCAACACTTTCGATTAGACTTCATATCCCGTATAACGCCAGCTAACGTTTCTTTTAAATAATCAATATGACATTGATCCAAAGCAACATCGGAATTTGAAAAGCGAACGTAGGTAATATCAAAACATTCACCATGCATGTGGGCACTATTCTTGCTCGCATTGGAATTATTTCGACGTAATTTTTCTACCTGCTCCTTAGTTCTTGTAAGGGAAGTCACTATAAACTTAGAACCTTCTAATCCTGTGCCTGATAGTTCGGATTGAAAGTTAGCACCTATCTCTAGCAACAGATCGTTAGCTTCTTTGGTAAGATATGCATAACTATGCGTCAATTCATCAATTTTAAAATATTCGCAATCCTTGACCCGAACCATTCGATCATTGACTTCTAAATCCTTGAGTGATGAGCTAGCTTCAATTCCATCTCTTTTTGCCTGTTTTTGGTATGTACTCATTTTATCCATTAACCTATGGCTCACTCGCTCAACATTAAAATCATTACATCCAATATGCTCTTTATTACTTTTGCTTATGTACTGTAATGCAAATTCAACAGATCCTTTGGAGTTGCGAAAGAATTCTACAAACTCCGTACGAAACATTTTAAATGAAAACATTAGAAAAATGATTAATAGACCTATAAATCCGTAGATGATTAAGTTTCTAAATTTTTTCATAATTGATTAAGGTTTCGATTAAAAAATACAATGTGAATATTTCTTGTATAAATCACCAGTTAATATCAGAATGAAGACCCCTGAAAAGGAGTATAAAAAGCTCTGAAAAATCAAAACCCAAACAAATGACTGCAAACTTTTAACAACAGATTCCTGGTGCTTATTTCTCGAAACCAGAGTCTTGTAAAAGACACGAAAAAGGGCTGCCACTAAGGAAATGAATAGTACAGTACTCATCCCTACCCAGTAGAACTCGAATTGACATCCCCACCAAATACGACTGAAGTATTCTAAAGTACTCGCATATTTAATTAATAATGAAGATACGACAGGTAAGAAGACAAGCAAGCACATAAGTCTTACAAGCAATGGCATCCTTTTCTCCAACCTAGTAAATTTATTTACAATAACACTAAGATATGAAGAGGCGCTAGCGTAAATAATGAGTAACAGTCCTAATACTATGTGAGTAGGGTTCATTATAGTAATTGGTTTTTGTCTCAGTTATTGAGGTAGGTAAAAAATAATCAATGAATTTCCGGGAAAAGTGACCTAATCTCTAATCCTTATAATTCCTTTCGCCAACATCCATGGTGGCATATTATAGGTAACTCGTTTCGACTGTCCTTCAGAAACTATAACATTTACTTCATTAGCCCCACATTCTGCCCTACCAAAATATGGAAATGAAATCCTCACATGATATTCACCTGGCAGCAGTTCAAAGAAAGATTCTCCCCAACTTTTCTTATACCTGACTCCATTTATTTCAATTGTTGGTGTAACAAAAAAAAGGAACCATGCTAGAGGAAAAAAACCAGTTTTTATTTGAATACCTGTTTTCATGAATTAAAAAGATTTAAAAGATGTTCGATAAATGATGTTAAGGTTGAAAAAATAAAGCACTAATTCAAATCAATTATAGAATATCTGAACCTCTCGGAGTGCCAATGATCTAGTAGTTTCGGTCTATTACTTAATGGTGAACTACATAAAGAATCTTTATTTGTCTTAATAAACCTTCCATGAGATGGACTCCAAAGTGCCACTAAATCATCTCCAACATCAACAACTTTGAATACTTCCGAATCCCAATTAGTAAGGTAAGTCTCCATTATCTGAAATAAAGCTCACGGTCATCTCCCCGCTATGAGACATTTTAATAAATCTCTTATGGGTGGGATTCCATAATGCAATTTTATCATATCCCGCATCGACTACAAGAAATCTTTCTGAGTCCCAAACTGTTGGAAGCATATGATTTTCATGCTCTGGGCTTACACCCATCCGATTGTCTCCGTGCATTTTTATGAATCTACTATTCAAGGGATTCCACAAAGAAATTATAATACCTGTTTTCATGCTAAGAATTTGCTAATTTTCGTTTTAAGCCACATTTCATCCTAACACACTCAAGAATCTCTTTTAATCTCCCACAATTGATTGATACCACCATGGCCCTGCCAAAGCTGAATTATAGCCCCGTTCTTTAATTGATTATCCACGATATCGATACAAAAGTCATTATTTAAAACTGAACAAATCATTCCATTGTCGAGTATCTTCCATTTCTGGTTATTGCCGCCATGCCGCTTCCAAATTTGTAACATCTGTCCATTAAATACCTTGCTTTCCGGAATATCAATGCAATAATCATGATCTAAAGCTGAAACTATTGCTCCATCATCTTTTAAAACCCATTTTTGATTATCACCACCATGTTTTTCCCAAATATGAAGGTGGCTTCCGTTAACTATTTTAGAAGAAGGTATGTCTATACAAAATCGTTCTTCAAAACTGTAAATTATTTTTTTCATGGTTCTAGATTCATTTTGAACTTCTTAAGGAAAATAAGCAAATTTTTACTTTATAAATTCAAAATCATGAAATAACCTGATAACGTAAGAGATAGTCAAGGCTTTGTGGATATTTAGGAGTTATCACTAAAACTTGACTATCTCCTGGAAATGGCTGTAACTTTTGAATGTATCATATACATTGTTGTGCAGCGTAATTCTCTCCCTCGTCATCCAACGAGCATTCCGAGAACATCCAAGTTAGATTCTAGTGAGCACATCTTACGAGCAGAGGCAGTTGGCACACTACTCTCGAGTATCCTTGAGTCATTCGAGCAGAGCATCCTAGCAGAATACCCTCGAAAGCTTTGAGCACATCCTGCTCGAGTACTTTAAGTGCTTACTGTAAAGAACAGGCCCGATTATGCTGGACAATAGACACATAAAAGCAATACTTCAAACTAAATTAATAATGATAATTATTCCTATATCGGATTATTTTAATCAATATTTTCCGAGGCTAGTCTTTCTTTAATTAGTTCCTTATCAAAACGAATTCCTCCAATATCTTTTATTGAAATTACAAACCCTAAGGCATTGATTGCGAAAAACTTTCTTTCTATTAAATCTACACAGCCATAAAGAGTACCTATTCTCCAGACATAATCAGTCCAATCTACTTCATTAATCAATAACTGGATATCTGGATATTCGTCCAAAAGGACATCCCTAATGGTAGATGGTGACTTAATATATTTATCTATCCACACTTTGGTTGTATAGGCACGTTTTGAGTCTGTATCGTTTTGATCTATACTCGGTTCGTTCGGTTGTAAAGTCATGATTTTTTCATACAATTCATCTCCGGTATTTGAATATCTCCAATACATTTCTTTAAACTTGCAATCTTCATGAAAAAAACTACAACCCAGGTCGTTGAATGGACTGTATTCTAGATTTCCAATTATCAAGTAACGCAACTCATTCAGTTTCATTTTATTGATTACAGTGTCTATGTTCTTTTGATACCATTCATATTTATTATATATATTTTTAGTACTTATTCCTTCACAGGAAAACCACAATGAGTTTCCATATGTTGTAAAAGCTGTGATGAAAACATTAAATAATATTTCTTTTGTGATGTCATCATGATCATCTTTTAACTCTTCATAAATTGATTCAGAGATTATACTCGCAATAATTTCATGAGTTAAATTTCCGTGGTTGATTTGAGTTTCAATTTTAGATAAATCAGGAATTCTTGGTAACTCTGTTTCTTGATTTTTTGCTAATTGATTTGTTCCACAGTATCTACAGAACTTCGATTCTTCAAAAATCTCTTTACCACATTCAAAACAAAACATAATATTTTTTTTACAAGAATTAATTCACCTCCTTGATCACTTTGGTTTTGGCCCATTTATCGCCAAATCGTTTTCTATCGTCACTTAATACCATTAATCCATCAACAATAAAGAAGATGGGTATAATGAATGGAATAGAACGCAACGCCGCCTTACTGTAATCTTCTGTAATGGGTTTTTCTGACTCAGCATCTACCACCCTGATCTTCATTAGTCGTTTACCTAAACTTTGACCATTTAGAAATGGTAATGCATCCATTATCAATAGATAAACGAGACCAACAATAGCACCAATGAATGGTATTAAACTGATCAAAATAATAGCAGAAGTATCAATTAATCGAGCCAAAAATCGATCAGCTACAGATGCTAGTCCCTGATGAGATTCAGTTGTAGGTAAAGCATTATCTAATTTGGAAACATTAATGGGTGATGGAGGTGATGGAGGTGATGGCGGAGGGCTGCTCAATTTAGGTGTAGAATCGGGATTACATTTATGAATTAGATTACCAGATTTCAATATATCTTCCGACCATATTTCTTTGCTTTCACATTTCGGACAACAAAAATGTTCTTTGCCAGATGCACCACAACCTTCACAGGCAGGCACATAATCTATCTCTTTCAAACCAAGCATAACTTTCCAATTAAATGCTTGTTTAGCACTTTGTTTGACAGACTGTTTGGTCATGTCGCCAAAACCTAATATTTGACCACAATTTGTGCATTTAATACTTATGTCCATAGTATTAAAATTTTTAGGTTCGTATATCTTTTCGGTATCGTCTCGCCTTTTTTAGTGGACTGGAATTTTACAAAATTATTAATGACGAGAAATATTAATTCATCTCCTTCATTACTTTAGTCTCGGCCCACTTATCCCCAAATCGTCTTCCATCGTCACTTAAGACCATGAATGCATCGACTATGTTGAAAAACGGTATTATCTGTGATACCTGACGCAATGCTGCCTTACTATAGTCCTCCGTAATAGGTCTTTCTGTATTAGCATCTACCACCCTGATCTTCATTAGTCGTTTACCTAAACTTTGACCATTTAAAAATGGTAATGCATCCATAACAAATGGATATACAAAACCTGCTATCCAGCCTATGACGGGTACTATGCTAACAACTATGATTATACACCAATCAATTAGACGAGCCAAAAATCGATCACCTGCAGATGCAGGTCCTTGAAGTGCTACCATCGAAGGTAATGGCTGGTTCATTGCTGAAGGATTTATGGGTGGCGGATTTACTGGCGGGGGACTATTAAATAATCCTTTTAAATCCTCTACGTTACTCGCTGGCATCCACCCTGCCATACCTGCGCGCCAAACCATTGTTGTGCTTTTGACACCATTGGCGATTAGTTGGTCCTTATCTAAAGGTCCTTTCTGATTTCCATTGTCATCTAAAAAGAAATATTGCATCGTTTTGTTGAATTTGTTTTGATGTGAATGTATTGTTTTTTTTCTAAATAGAGTTCAATGTTTCAATCCATCTATGATTCAATTTTACCTTTTCTAGCAGCCACAACCTATAGAAATTGTGGTATGGTCATCTGTTTGTTGTATTTCATAGTAGCATCCTGCTCCGCCACTTGGACTGTAGATGAATTCGGATTCCCAAATATTCCAACTTTCATAGAAAAGTTCAGAAATTAAGTCTCTGGCCACTTTAGTTTCCATCTTTGGAAAAATAATTTTCTCACTCATTACGCTATAGTAACATCTATCAATTTCATAAAAAATCCCGAGTTCGAACGGCTGAGAAAAGGAACAAGGGTTTGCTTCGCCCCCATCACTTTTGTTAATGATAACTTTCGAAGTTTTACTAGCGTAATTCTCAATGATATAGGTATACCCAATGGTTTCGTAATATTTGTGTTGGTTCCATATTTATTTTATCCGAGCAGTGTCCGGCGAATTGGGTATAAAAGATTGTGAAAAAACCTGATTACTCAGAAAAAAGGCAATTATGAAGCAAAGTGATTGTGCACAATTCATGGATTTCTCAATTTTATCAATGTTCCGGGGAAGATTAAGACGCTTGCAAACCCCCGCTTTTTGAAAGGCGCAATGGTCTTGTTCACATATTTGTTTCTGATGTCTGGCTCTGCAACAACCCCTTCAAAACCATATCCCATATAGGTTTGGCCATATTTTTTTGCCCCAGGATTATAACCACGTTCCTTGGCATACCACTTGGAGACTTCGAAAACCTCAACTATCAGACCTCTATATTCACTCAAAACATATTTAATCTTATCTCTACGGCTTTTTTTTATGTTCCAGATCTCTTTGGTTGCATTATAAATTGCTGATTCACCAGAACCTCTCTTGTAGGTTTTATTTATGTTGATGATTACACAATGATCACCAATCTCAAGAAGCGGTTCCGCATTATACAATCTGATAATTTCATCTGATGTCATCAACCCTTTTTCAATTGAGTTCACACCACCTTGAATATTTCCGCGGATGTAATGCTTGAATTTAGGTATAAACTTGAACGTATCGATTAATGAAGATTCAATTTCTAATGCCACTTTTTCAGTTAATCCGTGTCTAACAATTAGATGTTTAATATCATTACCGTCAGCTTTTATTCTCCTAATTTCTTCATACTTGTAATTCCTTTCTTCAACCTCCTCTAACGCACATTTAACGTGATCAAAAACCCTATTACCAGTTCCCTTTCCTACATAAAAAGGTTCGTCAGTCGATGGATCAATCAACAGGTAAACGTATGACTTTAATTGCTCTATAACTTTAGTATCAAACATGTAATAAGTTGTTGTGTTTAGCTTAAAATTAACATGAAAACAATTGCTTCAACGAAATATTTTTGCCAATGTACGCCCTTTGGCCAATTCATCGACGAGCTTGTCGAGATAACGAACCGCTCGCGTGAGCTCATTGTCGAGGTCTTGGATTTTGTAGCCACAGATTGTTCCTTTGATCAGGTGGGCATTGGTATGAAGAGTAGCCTCATCGAAAAAAGTTTGGAACGTGGATTTAGTGGCGATATGGCGATCAAGGTCGGCCTTGGTATAGCCCGTGAGCCATTGGATCACCTCGAGCAGCTCGGCCTCACTCCTGCCCTTCTTTTCGACTTTGGTCACATAGTGTGGATATACCCCAGCGAAGGTGAGTGCCGCGACGCGGGCGTGATGTTCGGGAGTTGCGTGTGTGGCCATGGCGGATGGTGGTGTAGGTATGAGTTAAAGTTTGATGCCCTTAGGGTTGCCCTTGAGGTAGACCTCGATGAAGTTGCGCAAGAACCCAATGCCATACCCTTCGTTCATCGTATTGGTCGTTTGCACGGCTAGGATGGCGACGGCAAAGCCCTCCTTGAAAAGGGCATTAAAAAAGACCGCAATCATATAGAGTACATACAATGCGAACGGCAAGGCGTACATGCTCTCGTGGAAATAGAAGATACCGAATACGGCTAAGATGGCCGTGAGGTGGCGGTAGAGGGTGAAGACCAGCGGAAAGAGGTGGGTCAGTTTTAGGTTGCCGGGGTGTGCCTTTGCGAGCAAGGGACGGGCGGCGCCGAAGCGGAATACTTGGCGGCGGAATTGCTTGAGCGTGGCGCGGCGTTTGTGGTAGACGTGGGCCTCGGGAATGAATCGGCTGATGGCGCCTGCTTTTTGAAGACGAAGGCTGAGCTCGACATCTTCGCCACAGACAAACTTCTCGTCGTAGCCCCCTACAGAGCGGAAGAGCTCGGCACTCATACCCATGTTGAAGCCGCGCGGTTGGTATGAAGTCAGGGTGTTTTTGCCGCCACGTATGCCTCCTGTGGTGAGAAAGCTGGTCATCGAAAAATTGATAGCTTTTTGAAGGACGGTGAAGTCCGCTGAGGCCGCATCGGGACCGCCGAAGAGCGTGGTGTCCGGGTGTGTTTCGAGGAAAGCGTCAATGGCGCGGAGGTAGCCGGGCGGGATGATGCAATCGCTGTCGAGGAAGATGAAATACTGGGCCGTAGCTAAGGAAGCCGCGCGGTTGCGGGCATCCGAGACGGGCAGGAATTCCTCGTAATAGATCTGAAGCGGTAATTGGTCGAGGTAAGGGGCCAATTCTGGTCGCAATGCATCCCCCGGAGTACCGTCGCCTAGAATGATTTCAAAACCACTTTGTGGGTAGTCCAACACGGTGAGGCTTTGTAGGAATTCGGTGACTTCGTCCGGACGCTTGAACGTCGGAGAAATCAGTGCATACTTTGGGGAATCGGCAGCTTGGCCCATTAATCCAAACCTATTTTATCGTTGATCGTGTAATCGTGGCGTTTTGAACTTTCGCGAAGCAATAGCTCAGCGACAAAACCTACCGCAAACAGTTGTACACCAATGACGGTTGAGGCTAATAGGATGTAGAATAAAGGATTCTCCGTGATTAATCGGGCCTCTAATCCAACGCTCAATGCCCACAGCTTGTAGACGCCGAGATAGGCCAAAAGGGCAACAGAGAGCAAAAACATGAACGTACCGTAGGCACCGAAAAAGTGCATGGGACGGCGGCCAAACTTGCCCATCACAGCGAGCGTGGCGAGGTCAAGGAAGCCATTGATGAATCGGTCAAGACCAAATTTTGTGGTGCCGTACTTGCGGGCCTGGTGCTGTACTACCTTCTCTCCTATTTTTGAGAACCCTTTGTTCTTAGCAAGGAAAGGAATGTAGCGGTGCATCTCGCCGTAGACTTCGATGTTCTTAACTACCTCTAATCGGTATGCCTTCAAACCACAATTAAAATCATTCAGTTTGATCTTTGAAATACGTCTGGTGGCAGCATTAAACAGTTTTGTGGGCATGGTCTTAGTCCATGGATCGTACCTTTTCTGCTTCCAGCCACTTACCAAATCATAGCCGTCTTCTAAGATCATATTACGCATTGCTGGAATTTCCTCTGGGCTATCTTGCAAATCAGCATCCATGGTGATGACCACTTGTCCTGAAGCTGCCTTGAATCCTTGATTCAGACCAGCACTTTTACCTTGATTTTTCCGAAAGGAAATACCTTTTACATTTTCATTATGAGCACTCAGCTCTTGAATCACGCGCCAACTATTATCAGTAGAGCCGTCGTTGACAAAAATGATTTCATAGGCATAACCTTCACGTTCCATCACTCGTGAAATCCAATCCGTCAATTCTGGAAGACTTTCATCCTCGTTGAATAAAGGACAGACTATACTGATATCTAGTGAATTCATGAATCTTTATACTAAGGGTTCATCCTTTTTAAACGTTGCCGCGATAATCAACCCTATAATTGAATTGACAACAATATACCCCAACCAAGTAAAGATATATACCATCATATTCCGGCCGCTCCATTTTTCTATTGTAGCCAATGCGTCTGCCATATCACTTTCCGATAAATTTGCAGCATTGAGCTGTTCCATCTGGGCAACAAATTGTCTGTCCACAACCATATCTCTGAAGTCGGTGTCGATCACGAAATAAAGTATTATTAAAAAGCCAATGCTCATTGTTATGTTAATGATCCTATTTAGCATGTAAACAGTAAATACCTCTCGAAAGGAAGCAAAGCCATTTTGACGCTTTTTTAGATCAATAACGGACCATAAACAAATAACAAAGTTCACTACAATAAGAACTAAACCACTTATTTGACCGAAGGTTGAAAACTGATCTATGATAAGGTAATATGATAGTTGTAATAATACCGCAAGGGTACCCGCTATCAATCCATAATTATACAAGTCCCGGTCTAGCTTTTTTTTCATGTGCGTACTTAGTTTGTCCAAAGATAAGGGAAGTAGTCAATTTTTGGGGTCAAAAGATTGCTTTCTGAACAGGGTTTAACGTAAATTTGCATTGGGCAAGTCTCACACAACCAGCTCCCGGTGAATCCCCCAGGGCGGGAACGCAGCAAGGGTAGTCGGTCGTAGCGGTGTGATGTGAGTAGCTTGCCCTTTTTTTGTGCCCTAAAGTCTCGGGAATGCCTTACTTTTGATCCGGAATAAATTCAATACCACAACACATGAAATTTTTCATTGATACAGCGAACCTCGAACAGATTAAAGAAGCTCAGGATTTGGGCGTACTAGACGGGGTAACAACCAATCCTTCATTGATGGCTAAAGAAGGCATCAGCGGAAGGGAAAACGTAAAAGGCCACTACAAGGCTATTTGTGATATCGTCGACGGTGATGTGAGCGCAGAAGTGATCGCTACTGAATACGATGCGATGATTAAAGAAGGAGAAGAATTGGCTGCTATCGATGAGAAAATCGTTGTGAAAATCCCAATGATTAAAGATGGGGTGAAGGCATTGAAGTACTTCTCAAGCAAAGGCATCAAGACCAACTGTACCTTGATCTTCTCTGCTGGCCAAGCCTTGATGGCAGCCAAAGCTGGCGCGACCTACGTGAGCCCATTCATCGGCCGTTTGGACGATATTTCTACCGACGGTTTAGATTTGATCGAAAGCATCCGTGTGATCTTCGATAACTATGATTTCGGAACTGAAATCTTGGCTGCTTCAGTACGTCATCCGATGCACATCATTCAATGTGCGCAGATTGGCGCGGACGTGATGACAGGACCATTGAGCGCAATGGAAGCCTTGTTGAAGCACCCGTTAACCGATATCGGTTTGGCTAAGTTCTTGGAGGATCACGCCAAGGCGAACAGCTAAATTTGACTCAAATTTTTGACCCAGAGCCCTGCAGCAATGCGGGACTTTTTTGTACCTTTTTGTAGCGTAAAAATCTCTTCCCAATGGTCTATACCCTCTTTCCTGATAGTCTTAATATGAGTACTGTTGAAGAATGCGTGGCACGGTTTGAAAAAGGTGATGTTGCCATCATTCCTACGGATTCAGTCTATGCCATTGCTGGAGATTTTCAGCATCCCAAGGCCTTGGAGAAATTGGCCAAAATCAAAGGAGAATCCCTGAAGGAGGCAGAGTTCAGCTTTCTTTTCACCAGCATTTCGCAGGTATCGGAATACACGCAGAGTTTGAACGGTCCCACTTTTAAGCTGGTGAAAAAATGCTTGCCTGGGCCATACACCTTGGTACTCGAAGCCAACATCAATCTAGCCCGCAAGCTTGGGCAAAAGCGAAGCACCATAGGCGTTAGAATTCCAGAT
>Ga0255768_10004845_pt1 | contig 13102 bp, 9 predicted proteins | sample 071ome_33_FD_179983 | JGI IMG/M metagenome (GOLD analysis project Ga0255768, IMG submission 179983) | Coastal salt marsh microbial communities from the Groves Creek Marsh, Skidaway Island, Georgia - 071412AT metaG (version 2) | ecosystem: Environmental > Aquatic > Marine > Intertidal zone > Salt...
AGTAACTAAAACCTGACTAATATTATTTTTCTTCATAATTTTTAATGCTTCACTAGCCAAAATATCTGACTTTAAAACTTTAGGATTGTTACCCATAAATTCAGAGGCTTTTATATCCTCTATATTCTTTCTTTTTTCAATTACTCTTCTTATATCCCCATCAGTAATTATTCCGACAATCTCTTCTTCTTTTAATACTGCTGTGGCTCCATACATTTTAGACGAAATTTCATTTATAACTTCTGCAAAAGATGATAATGGATTAACTATAGGTATTCTTTTGTTATCAACTAGATTATTCAATGAAAGATTAAGCTTCTTCCCTAGACTTCCAGATGGGTGATATTCTCCAAATTCATTTGGAGAAAAACCCTTTAATTTTTGAATTGCCATTGCAATTGCATCTCCAATAGCAAGATGACAAGTTGAACTGGTTGTTGGAGCTAAATTATTGTGACATGCTTCTTTCTCTATATCTGTATGAATAAACATATCAGACATTTTATCAAGAGACGAACCTTTTTGACAAGATATACCAATCAGTTTAATTTTAGTTTTATTTAAGTAGTTTGAAAGAGAAATTATTTCACTTGATTCACCACTTTTAGATAGACAAATTACTACATCCTCTTTTCCTATTACACCCATATCTCCGTGAAGAGCATCTCCTAGATGTAAAAAAATTGATTTTGATCCAGTAGAATTTAAAGTTGCTGATATTTTCATTCCAATAATTGCACTTTTACCTATACCTGTTAGAACTATCTTACCTTGACAATCCTTAAGTAATTCAACAATCTTACAGAAGTTTGAATCTATAATCTTTGAGAGATTTGAAATAGATTTGGATTCAAGACTTAATGTATCAAGTGCAGTATTTTTAATTATTTCGGAATTAGTCAAAATGGGATTTTTTTTTTAAATTATATAGTACAAATTTATAAAATTTGAAACAACCATATCTTGGATAACTTAAAATTAAGTTTAAGGAAACACTTTGGTTTCAATGAATTTAAAAACCATCAAGAATCTGTTATAAAAAATCTTCTTGAAGGAAATGATTCCTTTGTTATAATGCCAACAGGTGGTGGTAAATCACTTTGTTATCAATTGCCAGCATTAATTATGGATGGCACAGCAATTGTTATATCTCCTCTTATTGCTCTAATGAAAAATCAAGTTGATTTACTTAGAGCAAATAGTACAGATCATTCAATAGCTCACGTTTTAAATTCAACTTTAACAAAACAACAGGTTTTGAATGTAAAAGAGGATGTTTTAAATAACAAAACTAAATTACTGTATATAGCCCCTGAGACTTTATCTAAAAATGAAACTATAGATTTTTTAAAATCAATAAAAATTTCATTTCTAGCTATTGATGAAGCTCATTGTATTTCTGAGTGGGGTCATGATTTTAGGCCAGAGTACAGGAAGATTAGAGAAATAATAGAACTAATTGACACTGAGTTAAAAATAGTAGCTCTTACTGCAACAGCAACTCCAAAAGTACAAGATGACATAGTCAAAAATTTAAAAATAAATAATTCAAAAGTTTTTAAGTCATCATTCAATAGGCCAAACTTATTTTATGAAGTAAGGGGTAAAAATGAAGCAACAGATTTAGAATTAATAAAATTTATAAAATCAAAATCTAATCAATCTGGAATAATTTATTGTCTTTCAAGAAAGAAAGTTGAGGATCTATCTGAATTACTTAATATTAATGGAATTAATAGTTTACCCTACCATGCTGGATTAGAAAAAAAAATTAGAGAAGAAAATCAAGACAAATTCCTAAATGATGATTGTAGTGTTATAGTTGCAACGATTGCTTTTGGAATGGGTATTGATAAACCTGATGTTAGATTTGTAGTACATTATGATGTTCCAAAAAGTATAGAAGGTTACTATCAAGAAACGGGTAGAGCTGGAAGAGATGGAGTTGTAAGTCATTGTATAATGTATTATTCAGATGAAGATGCAGAAAAACTGGAAAAGTTATTATCACAAAAGAAATCCTCTGAAAGAGAGGTTGGAATAATGCTTTTAAAAGAAGTCAAAAGCTTTGCAAAGTCATCAATTTCTAGAAGAAAATATTTATTAAGTTATTTTGGAGAAAAATATGATCCTAACATTCATAATGACTCAAGTATGGATGATAACTCAAAGAATCCTAAAGAAAAAATTAATGCTATTGAAAACCTCAAATTTCTAATTTCTAATTTTTTTAAGTCTGATAAAAAAATCTCGTTTAAAGAATTGGTCAATACTCTTCCTGTTCAGGAAGAAAATCAAATTACCAGAGATTTTTGGAAAACTTTAATTACACATTGTATTGTAGATGGAATTTTAATAAGAGATATAAATGACATAGGGGCTTTGAAAATAACTGATCATGGAAAAAAATTCTTAAATGAGCAAAATAAATTTGATATTTCAATTGATAACGATTTTAATGTTGATAATAAACCTAAGCATACTAATGTTAAAACAGGAGTCATTGATACTAATTTAATGGGCAAATTAATCATGCTTAGAAAAGATATTGCAAAAAAGAATTCTTTGCCTCCATATGCAATTCTTCAAGAATTTTCTTTAGAAGATATGACATATAAGTATCCAACATCACTAGAGGAATTTAAAAACATAAATGGTGTAGGTGAGGGGAAAGTTAATAAGTTTGGTAATTATTTTATTAAACTTATTAAGGAATATATTGAGGAGAATCAGATTCAAAAACCAGATGATTTAGTTCTCAGAACATCAGGAGAAAAATCATCAAAAAAGCTTTCTCTTATTCAAAATATTGACAAAAAAATACCTTTAGATGAAATTAGTGACTCTAGAGGAATTGAGTTCACTGAGTTATTGTCAGAACTTGAAAGCATTGTATTCTCAGGCACAAAATTAGACATTGATTACTATCTAGAAGAAATACTTGATGAAGACCAACAAGAGGAACTTAAAGAATATTTTCTAGAATCTGAGAGTGAGGATATCTCAGATGCTCTAGAAGAGTTTGATGGAGATTATGATGAAGAAGAACTTAGACTATACAGAATAAAATTTCTCAACGATGTCTCAAATTGACTACATAATATTTGAGTGAAATAGCATATTAAGTAGAATCCTGTTTGTACCAAACCAAAATGCTCTGAAATTTGTATTATCAGTCATCAACATAATTTTACCTTTTCCACTTTTAATAACTTTAAATGGAACTGAATTTTTTAATAACGATATGTTTTCTTCTGAAATATATCCGCTCATTAATGGATTAGATGAATATGTTATAGGGTTATTAAAGCTCTGTTCGCTTTTGCTCATGTATACATTTGAATTTCTAAATAGAGGAAGAGTATTGGATTCAATTCCATAATTCACCGGGTGACTTCTGTCAATGTTTGATTTAAAAATCGCACCACCTGTTTGTTGAGCTCCATAAAACTTTTCTCGATCTGAAAAAGAAACTCCTGAAGCTTTCAAATCATTAGTTAGAAACTCCAACTCATTTAGATTATTAGATACCCATTTTACAGAGTTTCTATAAGCAATTAGGTTACCACCTCCATTAATATATTCGTTTATTTGTTCTGACCTTAGCTTTGATCCATTGTAATCCGGAAGAATAATATGAGAATATTTACTTAGATCTATGTATCTTAAATCATCTACATCAAGTTTAGTAATAGGTATATTATATCTTGTATCTAGTAAATGCCATATTTCACCTGCGTCATAACTTCTAACACCATCACCTACAATTAATCCTATTTTAGGCTCATTTACAATCATGAAGTAATCTGATCCAAGGTCAATACCTGAAGTTATACCAGTAGCTTGAGATTCAAAGTTTATATTATACGTATTAGATATTTCTAATAATTTATTATAAATATCTTCAGAGCTCATACTTTGATTTTGAACAGGAATAAGATAAGTTCCAAAATCAAACTCTTTACCGTTAATTGAGAATTTTCTTGTTGCAGTTTTAACTCTTAAACCTTCTTTAATTAAATGATATACAGCAGCCTGTGCATAATATTCATGTGGTTCAAATAAATATGCATATTCAGATTTAGAGTCAACATTTCCTACTGGTTTTTTTGTCTCTTTAACTTCTTCTCCAAATAACTTTGAAACACTTGACTTACTAAGATTATCTGTATATGAATAATTAACGTTGAATGCTAAAGGAAATGTCCAGGCTGATACGTCATAAAATAAACTATCCTTAAATTCAGTCTGAGTGTAAAACATAGCATTTATTAGTGTCCTTTTTGGTTGATTCAATGGAATTACAAAACTATTATCTTTTGTGAATTTTTTTCCATTTAAAACAACATCTTCAGAGATTTTATTAAACTTGATTTTATGGCTATTTAATAAATCTGCTAGATGATAAACTGTAGACTCATCTTTTATCTTTCCAAAAACTATATTATCACTTGGTTTTGGATTCAATTTAATCTGATCATCATAGAAGTCTTTCATATAATTTAAAAGCTTGATTCTCATGTTTTTTGCAGCCTCAAGTGTAGAGAAAGCAGCAGTCAATTGATTTCTAATAGTGAAAGGAAAAGTCAATATTCCATTAACACTTTCTTGAATATGTCCTCTTGAACTCCCCTGTTCAAAAAGAATTCCTATACCTCCATTCGCATCAGGATAAGTGGAGGCTTTACCGAAAAAGAAATCATCATAATCTTCTTCAGAAAAATATAGTGAACCAATAGAATTTAGTGCTTTTTCATGGTATGTTCCTATCTCTTTTGTAAGAGCTTGATTTAGATCAGATATAAGAGGATTCTTTCTCTCAGGGACACCAGGTTGAAAGAAAAATGATGAATTTGTTCCCATCTCGTGATGATCAGTTAAAATATTGGGTAACCACTCAGTAAATGTTTTTATTTTAGCATTAGTTTCAACTAGCTGATTTGGTAACATATCTCTATTTAGATCAAACCAATAATGATTTGTCCTTCCTCTTGGCCAATATTGATTATATTCTCTGTCATTTGGGTCTGGAGTTAAACTTTGGTTTTTGTTGCTGTTAGCCCATTGAGAAAAACGCTGAAGACCATCAGGATTAAAACTTGGATCCAGAAGAATTATGGTATTATCAAGTAACTCTATAGTTTCTTGAGAGTTACTGGCTAATAAATGATACATTAAAGGTAAGCTTGCATTTGAACCACTTGGTTCATCGCCATGTACAGAGAATCCCTGATATACAACAATGGGCATATTAGAAACATCAAGATCTTTATTTTTGGAATTTGAAAGTTTTAAATGTTGTTTTCTTATCTCCTCTAATCTTAAATGATTTGACTCGCTGGTAATTATCATCAACCATGACGTTCTATTTTCATATGATTTACCTCGGTTAACTAGCTTAACTCTGTCAGATACTTTTGAAACCTCCTGAACATAATGACTTAATTTATCATGGCTTATGTGGAGTTCTCCAACCTCATGTCCGATAATGCTTTGAGGAGTAGGAATAGATTTATTGTATTCATTTAAATCTCCAAGATAATATTCAAGTCCAACCTGAGCATTTAAAAAAAGGGAAGGAATAAAAAGTAATAATAGTTTTTTCATAATGGTTTTTTAATTACTGATCGTCATTTTCAAAGTCAACATCTGCAAAGTCTTTTTCTTCATTCTTATTCTCAGACTCAGATGATTCTTCTTTTTCTTTTTTTGAATCAAAGTTTTTATCATGTTTTTCACTGATTACTTCAGCACCTTTTTTATCTAATATAAATTCACATGTTTCTTTAATTGAATTATTAAATTCATCAAAATCTTCTTTGTATAAATAGATTTTATGCTTTTTAAAGTAGAACGTTCCATCTTCATTAGTAAATTTTTTACTCTCAGTTATTGTTAAATAATAATCTCCAGCCTTGGTTTCTCTTACATCAAAAAAATAAGTTCTTCTTCCAGCTCTTAATGCCTTTGAGAAAATTTCTTCAGCATTGTACTCATTTTGATTTTCCATAATATAATTTTTCTCAAATATAATCAAATCTACTAAGTAATCTCACTGTTTTGCTTTTTGTACAAATCCTTATAATAACCATCAGTTTTTATAAGGTTTTTGTGAATGCCTTCCTGAATAATCTTGCCATTTTCAAGAACAATAATTTTATCTGCATGCTTAATGCATGAGACTCTGTGACTTACTATTATAACTGACTTATTCTTGAAATTATTTTTTAAGTTGTTGATTACCCTCTCCTCTGTATCGGTGTCTAGTGACGAAAAGCAATCATCAAATAGATAAAGTGCTGAATCTTTAATAAATGATCTTGCAATTGAAATTCTTTGAATTTGACCACCTGATAATGTTACACCTCTCTCACCAAGTATTGTTTGATATCCGTTTTCAAATTTGGTGATCTCTTTATCGATCTCAGATAGCTTTGCAGCTTTTTTAACGTCTCTTTCCATTGCATTTGGATTACCAAATTGAATATTTTTATATATGCTTTCTGAAAACAAAAAATTGTTTTGTGGAACATAGCTAAAAAGTTCTCTTAAATTATTAATCTTAAATAACTTAATATCAATTTTATCATATAATATTGATCCCTCATTTGGATCATATACTCTACAAAGAAGATCTAATAGGGTAGTCTTTCCAGAACCAACTTTTCCTACTATTCCAAGTGTTTTTCCTTTTTCAATTTTTAGGTTAAGAGAATTAAAAACTTTTATCCCGGTTTGAGGGTAAGTAAAAGTAACATCCTTGAATTCAATATTTTTTGACTTTTTATCTTTTAAGCTATAGTTACCATCATCTAATGAAGATTTTGAGTCTAAAAATTCATTGATTCTTTTTTGAGATGCTTCTGCCTGCTTAACTATTGATGTGACCCATCCTACAAGTGTAACTGGCCATGTTAACATGTTTACATAAATTATGAACTCTGCTATTACTCCAATTTCTATATTCCCATTAATAAATTCTATGCCGCCAATATATATTACAATTAAATTACTTAGTCCAATTAAAAAAAGGATGATTGGAAAAAACCAAGCTTGAATTTTGGCAAGGCTTAAATTATTTTTAAAGCTATTAAATGCATATTTATCAAACTTATTGAAAATTATATCCTGAATATTATATGACTTTAGTACAGATATTCCACTAAAACTTTCTTGAGAATATGTAGATAATTCAGATAAACTCTCTTGAACTTTTGTGCTTTTTATATTTATAAGATTACTTACTTTATAAATAAAAATTGATAAAATTGGAAGAGGTATTAGGCTAAAAATAGTAAGTTTAGGTGCAACACTAAACATGTAAGTAATTATCACAAAAAAAAGAACTATTGCATTAGCACCATACATTAATACAGGCCCATAGTACATTCTTACTTTACTTACATCTTCACTTATTCTGTTCATTAGATCACCTGTTCTTTTTCTCTTATAAAATATCTGATCTAAAGATTGATAATGGGCAAAAACTTCATTTTTAACATCATATTCTATATATCTTGAAACATTAATGATTGTCTGTCTCATTAAAAAAGTAAAGAAACCTGATATTAGGGAAGCGGCTATTATTAGAATAATATTTGTTAGAAGAGCTTCTCTTACTATAATTGATGATGTTGTATTGAGATTTAGATAGTTTTCTATTGTTGTTAAAGAGTCACCAACTAGTCTTGGCGTAACTAAAGAAAATAATCTTGCAATTATTGTAATAAATAATCCGATAAGAAGTTTGACTCTATACTTAAATAAGAATTTATTTAATCTTTTAAGTTCTTTCATACAACCTAACAAATATAATCTTTATAACTACTAATAATTTTATTATACATTTTAATTGTTTAATTTTGAGTTAGTTCTTTATTAAATGCTAAACAGAAGACATATTCGTACAATAGTCGTTCAATCAATTTATTCAAATTCATTTGAATTAATTGAAAATGATAAATTAAAGAACTACATAAACGAAACTTCATCTTCGACATTAGATCTCTTTTACAACTTAGTTGATTATTTAAAAGAAATTAATCTATTTTTCAACAATATAAAGTCTAAGAAATTTTCCTATCCATTTGTAACTGAGAATCCGTATTTCTTCTTCTTTACTAAGCTTAATTCAATATCTTTTAAGAGAAAACAGATTATAGATTGGAATCTAAATCATAATTATATTATAGAAATTAGGGATCAAATAATTGTATTAAATAATGAATTTTTAGAATCAAAAAAGAATAATAACAAGTTAAGATTAAAATTTTTTATTAGATGTTACTCAGAAATAATTTTAAATTCAAATCTTTTCTATGAATTTATTGAGGATCAAAATATTAACTGGGTAAATGACTTTCCATATGTAAATACATATATAATAAGAAATATTCAAAAAATTGATCTACAAAATCCTAACTCATTTCCTCTTCCATCTCTTTTTGATTTTCAAGATGAAATAAAATTTGGTAGAGAATTATTTGAAAAAATTATTGAAAATTATGATGATCTAAAATCTATTATTGAAGGTAGAACTCCTAATTGGGATTCTGATAGAATTACCCAAATTGATTATGTAATTTTAATCACTTCTATTGCAGAGTTAATTTATTTTTCATCAATTCCTACTAAAGTTTCAATCAATGAATATATTGAAATAGCAAAGGAATTTTCAACTCCAGAATCAGGAAAATTTGTTAATGGTGTCCTTGATAACATAGTTAAAGATCTATTAAAGCAAGGGTTGATTGTTAAGACAGGCAGAGGTTTGATAACATAATTTTACTAATTTTGAAAAAAAATAATTAATCATGGAATCACAGTTTCCTTATCTTCTTTTAATAGCATTAGTCTTTTTATTTTTTATAATAATACCATCAATAAGAAGAAATAGCAAAGAAAAAAAGTTTTTAAATAACCTAAAAAAAGGTGATAGAATTATTACAAAATCAGGCGTTCATGCCAGAATTAATGAATTTGATTCTAAAGCTAATACATGTATTATAGAGACTATGGCTGGAAAACTTAAAATTGAAAAATCAGCTATTTCACTAGAGTTATCATCTAACATTAAAGATTAATGTATAGTGTAATAAGAAAAATTCTTTTCCTTTTTGATGCTGAATTAATACATGAATTTTCCGTCTACTCAATTAAAACTTTTAATAAAATACCTTTAATTGATAATCTCATAAAAAAGTTTTTCTGCATAAGTGATAAAAGGCTTGAGAGAAATATTTTAGGTTTAAAATTTAAAAATCCTGTTGGTTTAGCCGCAGGATTTGATAAAAACGCTGAGTGTTACAATGAATTTTCTAATTTTGGATTTGGCTTTATAGAAATAGGAACAGTCACCCCAATGCCTCAGCCAGGCAATCCAAAAAAAAGAATATTTAGACTAGCTGAAGATAAATCATTAATTAATAGACTTGGTTTTAATAATAAAGGATTATCAGAGGTAGTTGATAATTTAAAGAAACAAAGAAAAATAATTATTGGAGCAAATATTGGTAAAAATTATTTTACTCAAAATAATGATGCTCATAGCGATTATTTAAAATGTCTATCTGAGCTTAATGAATTCGTTGACTACTTTGCAATTAATATTAGTTCACCTAATACTAAAGGCTTAAGAGATTTACACGATAAAAATCTTTTAAAACCATTCTTAGAAAAACTAGTTAAATTCAATGATAAACAAATTAATAAAAGACCTTTGCTTCTAAAAATTTCCCCTGATCTAAATGAGCAACAAATAGGAGACATAGTTGTTTTAATAAAAGATCTAAATTTAGATGGTATTATTGCTACAAATACTACAGTTTCTAGAGATGGTGCTACTTCTAAACATAAAACCCAGGAAGGTGGCATGAGTGGTAAATTGCTAACAAATAAGAGTAATACTATAATCCAATATTTGAGAAAAAGCTTGGGCGATAATTTTCCAATTATTGGAGTTGGAGGCATAATGAATGCTAATGATGCTATTGAGAGATTAAACTCAGGAGCAGATCTAATTCAACTATATACTGGCTTTATCTTCAAAGGACCTTCATTAATAAAAGAAATTAACAAGGCAATAATTAATCAAAGTAACTAAAGCTTTCATCAGCTTTAATATTCTTTAAAGTCTCGTAAATTAATCTAATAACGTTCTCTACATCATCTTTTTGAACCATTTCAACAGTAGTATGCATATATCTTAATGGTAATGATATCAGTGCTGAAGGAACCCCTCCATTACTGTATGCAAATGCATCTGTATCTGTCCCTGTATATCTTGATGACGCTGCTCTTTGAAATGGTATTTTATTTTTTTCAGCTGTATTTATAATTTTTTCTCTAAGATTATTTTGAACTGCAGGTGCATAAGAAATCACAGGTCCTTTACCAATTTTAACATCTCCTTCTTTCTTTGCATCAATCATTGGAGTAGAGGTGTCATGAGTCACATCAGTTATTATTGCAACATTTGGCTTTAGTGTATTTGTTATCATCTCTGCACCTCTTAAACCTATTTCCTCTTGAACAGAGTTAGTAACATATAGACAGAATGGAAGTTTATCTTTATTTTCTTTAAGTAATCTAGCTACTTCAGCAATCATAAACCCACCAGCCCTATTATCAATTGCTCTACAAATAAATTTATCCTTATTTATAACTTGAAATGAATCGGGATAGGTTATTACACATCCAACATGCACTCCCATCTTTTCAACTTCTTTTTTGTCTTTCGCTCCAATATCAATAAAGATATTATCAAGTTTCGGGGGTGTTTCCTTAGAATAATCCCTAACATGAATAGCAGGCCATCCAAAAACTCCCTTTACAATTCCTTTTTTAGTGTGAATATTAACCCATTTAGATGGAGCAATCTGATGATCACTACCACCATTCCTAATTACATATATCAAACCATTATCAGTAATGTAATTAACATACCATGAAATTTCATCTGAGTGTCCCTCTATAACTACTTTAAATTTTTTATCAGGGTTTATTACTCCAACTGCTGTTCCATAGATGTCAGTAATAAAATCATCTACATATGGTTTTAGATATTTCATCCATATTTTTTGACCATTACTCTCATATCCAGTTGGCGCAGCATTGTTTAGATATTCTTCAAGAAACTTTAATGATTTTGAGTTAAGTATTTTCATAATTTTTTAAAAATCAAAATTAACAATTATTACTTAACATCTTATTAAATTTGTAAAATGAAATACTATTTATTTCTACTATTTATCTTTTTTACAAATACTTTAATTAGTCAAGATGATATTGAAGAATTAGATTTTCTTTTTCCAGGAGATTCAATACCTACAAGCTCATTCATGCTTGACGAAGTAACAGTATTTCAACCTTTAAAATTTAATAATGATGAGGAAATTAAAAGATATGTAATATTAAGATATAGGGTTAAAAAAGTTTATCCATATGCAAAACTTGCATCAGAAAGAATGAATAGAATTGATTCTAGAGTTGACTCAATCAATTCTAAAAGAAAGAAAAGACTTTATTTGAAAAAACTCGAAAAGTTTGTTTATGACGAATTTTCTGATGAACTAAGAAAATTATCAAGATCTCAAGGAAGAATTTTAGTTAAACTCTTAAATCGACAAACAGGATTGACTGCACATAAAATTGTTTCTGAATATAGAAATAAGTTTAGAGCTCTTTTATATAATACTGCTGCGTCTTTTTATTCTATTTCATTAAAAGATGAGTACGAGCCATTTGATGATTATGAAGACTACTTAATAGAGGATATACTTCAAAGGTCATTTTCTGATGGTTCATTAGAAAAACAAGATTATGCTCTAGATTTCGATTTGGATAGTCTATATGATTTTTGGAAAGATTAAAAATAGTCTTAAAAAAGTGTTGATAAATAATATAAAACATTGACATTTAGCACTTAAAGATTTCATAAATTTATCGTTCAAAAAAAAAGTAAAATAAAATCATAATATTGTTTAATAACATCAAAAAAGATTTTATATTTGCAGCCGCTAAAAGATTTATTCTTAAATGCAATTAATTTTTTAGTTTAGTTCATTGAAAATATTGAAATGACAGCGCGTATCAATTAATGATACAAACTAGCAAACCAAACATTTTGAAACATAGTCAATTCAGAGTCGTATAATTTATTTAAAATACTACAACGAAGAGTTTGATCCTGGCTCAGGATGAACGCTAGCGGCAGGCTTCATACATGCAAGTCGAGGGGCAGCATAAATTACTTGTAATTTGATGGCGACCGGCGAACGGGTGCGTAACGCGTATGCAACTTACCTTTTACTAGAGAATAGCCAAGAGAAATTTTGATTAATGCTCTATGTTCTTATTTACTCGCATGAGTAAATAAGCAAAGCTCCGGCGGTAAAAGATGGGCATGCGTCCTATTAGCTTGTAGGTGAGGTAATGGCTCACCTAAGCTCCGATAGGTAGGGGTCCTGAGAGGGAGATCCCCCACACTGGTACTGAGACACGGACCAGACTTCTACGGAAGGCAGCAGTAAGGAATATTGGACAATGGAGGCAACTCTGATCCAGCCATGCCGCGTGAAGGAAGACGGCCTTATGGGTTGTAAACTTCTTTTATACAGGAAGAAACCTTTCCACGTGTGGAAAGTTGACGGTACTGTAAGAATAAGGATCGGCTAACTCCGTGCCAGCAGCCGCGGTAATACGGAGGATCCAAGCGTTATCCGGAATTATTGGGTTTAAAGGGTCCGCAGGCTGTTTGTTAAGTCAGAGGTGAAAGCCTACCGCTCAACGGTAGAATTGCCTTTGATACTGACAGACTTGAGTTATTGTGAAGTAGTTAGAATGTGTAGTGTAGCGGTGAAATGCATAGATATTACACAGAATACCAATTGCGAAAGCAGATTACTAACAATATACTGACGCTGAGGGACGAAAGCGTGGGTAGCGAACAGGATTAGATACCCTGGTAGTCCACGCCGTAAACGATGGTCACTAGCTGTTCGATGTACATTGGTACGTTGAGTGGCTAAGCGAAAGTGATAAGTGACCCACCTGGGGAGTACGCTCGCAAGAGTGAAACTCAAAGGAATTGACGGGGGCCCGC
>Ga0255768_10004855_pt1 | contig 13085 bp, 12 predicted proteins | sample 071ome_33_FD_179983 | JGI IMG/M metagenome (GOLD analysis project Ga0255768, IMG submission 179983) | Coastal salt marsh microbial communities from the Groves Creek Marsh, Skidaway Island, Georgia - 071412AT metaG (version 2) | ecosystem: Environmental > Aquatic > Marine > Intertidal zone >...
AATAAAGTGCGCAGATTTGCAAGCGGTTTTGGATGCAGCTACGAGACTCTGAGCCGCGACTTCAGCGAGACGAATTACAGCAGCTCAAGGTTGAGCCTGCTTGAGGACCGCGAGCACTGGAAGGTTGTGCAGGCTTACCTGATTGAGCATTTTCACAATCGGGTATTCCGCGAGTGGCTGAACCTTGCGGTCTTGGCCGGTGAGCTGCCGTTTGATGATTACGACACTCGTCCTGAGCGCTATGACTCACCGCGATGGATGGCTCGTGGCTGGGATTGGGTTGATCCGCTGAAGGAGGCGAAGGCTTACCGCGAGATGGAGCAAGCGGGCTACATGACGAAAGCGCAAATTGTCGCGAAACTGGGCGGCGATTTCTACGACAACCTCACCGAGTTCGCGAGAGAGCAACAAACAGCAGCTGACCTTAATGTTGAGCTTGACAAGGACATCATTGAGCAGCCGCCGGAGGTTATCGAGTAATGCCCGCAATGCCGACAGAAGGGATGCGCGAAGAAGCGCAGCGTTACAGGGATTGGAAGGAAGAGGGGCGTGAAGGCGGCACTGATGTCGCTGCTCGTCGCGCTTCTCAGATCCTGAGCGGTGATGAGCTGAGTGATGAGACCATCGTGACTATGAGCGCATGGTTCGCTCGTCATGAAGTAGACAAGCAGGCTGAAGGGTTCAGCCCTGGAGAGGAGGGTTATCCATCTCCAGGTCGTGTCGCATGGGCCGCATGGGGCGGCGATGCAGGTAAAACTTGGTCTGATCGACTTGCTGAAGCTATGGATCGTTCAATTGAGACTGAGGAAAGGGCAGAACCTGATGCTTTGAGTGTTGGTGATTTTGTCAGCTGGAATAGCTCTGGTGGCCGTGCTCGCGGAAAGATTGAGCAAATTGAGCGCGATGGTTCAATCGACGTGCCTGATTCTGAGTTCACTGTTAATGGAACCGAGGAAGATCCTGCTGCCTTAATTCAGGTTTATCGCGAGGGCGATGATGGATGGGAGGCTACTGAGACTAAAGTAGGACATCGATTTAGTACACTGACAAAGATCGAAGCATTACGCGCAATGGAAGTTGATTCTGAAGCGCCAGAAGTTGTCGCAGAGGAAGAATCCAAAAAGGATTTGACTCGCGAAATTGAAGGCACAAAGTTCCAGCGTGTTGAATCTACAAGTTTCAACATGCTTGACGATCGGAGCATGGAATTTCCATTCAGCTCCGAGTATCCCGTGGCTCGTTATTTCGGGAACGAAGTCTTGAGTCATGAGATGGAGTCCGCGAATCTTTCGCGGCTTAACGATGGCGCACCGCTGTTGTTTAATCACGATCCAGATCGCATGATCGGCGTCGTCGAGCGTGCATGGATCGATGGTGAAAAGAAACGCGGTTACGCAAAAGTGCGTTTCTCGCGCAATAAATTTGCGCAAGAAGTGCTTGAGGACGTTCGCGACGGAATCCTTCGCGGCGTTTCTTTCGGTTACTCCATCGATAAGATGGAGGAGCGTAATAATGATTTCGTAGCAACCAATTGGTCGCCCTACGAGGTCTCGCTGGCCGTTATTCCGGCTGACCCTACCGTCGGGGTTGGGCGTTCTCTAGAGGACACCAATTCTGAACCTGCGGCTTCAACCGCATCTCCTGAAAACACTGTGACTGAACCTGTCATGGACAACACTCCTGACCTGGAGGTGATCCGGTCCGAGGCCGTAGAGGCCGAGCGTACCCGGACTGCTTCTATCTCCAAGCTGGGCGAGCGTCATGCTCTGCCTGAGCTGGCACGTGAACTGATCGACGGCGGCAAGTCTGGCGATGAAGCTCGTGCTGCATTCCTCGAAAAAATCGGCACCCAACCCGTGGAACACAGCATCACCGCCAACGATCTTGGCCTGACCGAGAAGGAGACTCGCTCCTTCAGCTTCGTTAAAGCCCTGAACTTCCTCTCTAACCAGAGTGATGCTCAGGCTCGTCGCGACGCCGCCTTTGAAATCGAAGTTGGCGAAGCCGCTGCCAAGAAGTACGAGCGTTCTTCTAACGGCATCGTTATTCCTAACGAAGTCCTTCGTCGTGATCTCGTCGTCGGCACCCCTACCGCTGGTGGTGATCTGGTTGATGATGTGCTCCTGGCTGGCAGCTTCATCGATCTGCTGCGCAACCGTCTGGCAATCGCCCAGGCTGGCGCAACCATGCTGACCGGTCTGCAGGGCAATGTTTCCATCCCTCGCCAGACTTCAGCTGCAACTGCTTACTGGGTTGGTGAGAACTCTGCTCCCACCGAGTCCCAGCAGGCCATCGACCAAGTGAATCTGAGCCCAAAAACGGTTGGTGCTTTTGTTGACTACTCCCGTCGTCTTCTGCTTCAGAGCAGCATTGACGTTGAGGGTATGGTCCGCAATGACCTGGCTCGCGTGATTGCACTGGAAATCGACCGCGCTGCTATCTACGGCACCGGTTCTTCCAACCAGCCTCTTGGCCTGACCAACGTGAGCGGCATTGGCTCCGAGACCCTGACCGGAACCGGCACCTTCGCTGAGTTCATCGCGATGGAGACCGACGTTGCTGCAGCTAACGCTGATGCTGGCGCTCTGCGTTACATCGTGAACGCAACCACCCGTGGCGGCCTGAAGGGCACCAAGAAGGATGCTGGTAGCGGCGAATTCGTGTTCGCTGATGGTGAGATCAACGGCTATCCCGCGATCGTCTCCAACCAGCTCGCCAACAACGATGCACTCTTCGGTGACTTCTCCATGTTCATCATGGGCATGTGGTCTGGCCTGGATCTGACTGTGGATCCTTACGCTGGCGCTACTGCTGGCACCGTTCGCGTGATTGCACTGCAGGATGTGGACTTCGCTGTTAAGCAGCCTGGTGCCTTCTGCTTCGCCACCTGATTCTCATGAGAGTTGAGCTCACACGCAATGTGATGATCAACGGGGAGCCTGTGAAAGCAGGCTCCTTTGTTGAAGTCGAGATAGGCATTGCAAATTTGCTGATTGGCAGCGACAAGGCGAAGGTTGCTCCTAAAGAGGAACCGAAGCCGAAGCTGGAGATCCAGCAGAAGCCTGTCAAATCAGAACCCAAGCCTGTAGCTCGACGCGGGCGACCGAAAACCGACTCTGGTGAAGACTGATGGCAATTCTTTCTGTGGGGCTTGAAAAGCTTTCCCACTTTGCTCTGGCTCCTACTGCACAGCGCACTGCAAACCTGGACGGCACCGCTGTTGACCTTGCTGACTACGAGGGTGACATCGTTGTGATTCTTGACGTTGAGAACGGTGGAACCTCCACCCTTGACGTGAAGATTCAGTCTGCAGACACCTCCGGTGGTACGTACTCTGATGTTTCTGGTGCTGCGTTCACTCAAGTGAGCACAACGGCCAGCAAGCAGACCTTGGTTTTTGCCAAGGGTGATGCTAAGCGCTACATCAAGGCTGTTTCGACCACTTCTACTTCAACTCACACCTATAGCATTAACGCTTTTGGTGCCCTGAAGTACGCCTGATAACGATACGCGCCCGGTCATCCGGGCGTTTTTTCTGATGGCATTCACTGAAGATCTAAGCGTATTTTTGAGCACTGCTGATTTCGCAGTGGAAGTGACTGCTGGCGCGGTGTCTGGTTTAGGAATCTTGGATATGCCGTCAGAGATTATCGCTGATGGTGTGGTGCTGACGACTGACTACAAATTGACGTGCGAGGCTTCAAAATTTGGCAATCTGCTGCATAGCGACTCTGTTGTGGTTGGTGGCGTTAATTACACTGTTAGAAGCACGTCACTCGTCGATGACGGTGCTTTTTGCGAGATCATGTTGATGAAGGTCTGATGGTTATCGAAATTGGCTACTTCGCAGACAACTCCAAGAACATTCATTTTTGGGATCCGCTTACAGCCGACGGCGCAACTCCTTCGGTGAAAGTTGCTGGAGTTAATTTTACATTTTGCGATAAAATTACAGGCGCAAATATTACGATTGTGCATCAAGGATCCTTCAACGACTCCGATTGGTTCGACCTGGAATCCCACTCTCACACTGGAAGCGGGGTTGATCGTCATACGTATTCAAATACTCCAGTTCTTTACGTTAGAAGCGTCACTTCTGGCATTGGCGCCGGAGAATCGTACACCGGCTCTGTGATGTGTGACTGATGGCTACCAAGCGCGAACAAATCTTGGCCCAGATCGCGTCAACGCTGGCCAGTACGGCTGGTGTTAGTGGGAGGGTGTATCGGTCGCGTGTTACTGCGGCTGCCAGGGCAGAAAGCCCAATGATTGTTATCGAGCCTGTCAACGACACTTCGCAGCAGATCACATCTCTCCCGAAGCTTGACTGGACGATGCGTGTTCGTGTCGTGGTAGTGGTTCGTTCTGTGAATGCTTATACAGATGCAGACCCGGTGATTGAATCGATGCACTCAAAGATTATGTCGGACTTAACCCTGGGCGGCTATGCGATTGACGTGCAGCCTGTTCTGACGACATTTGAATTCTTGGATGCAGATCAACCTGCTGGTGTTTTTTCTAATGAATATGATGTCAAATATCGCACCACAGTTGCTGACTTGACCACTGATTAGGATTAAGCAAACGCAGGTTCTACCATGAATGACGAGTACAGCGGTCAAGGTGGGTCGTACCTTCTCGATCCAGAAACCGGAAAACGCACTCTGATCAAGCGCACACTTCCCGCCGAACCCCAACAAGACAATGGCACTTCTTCTTCGGAAACGACTGATTCTGATCGAGACGGAATCGACTTACGGGACTGACCCGACTCCAGACGGAGCGGACGCGGTTTTGGTGAGGGATTTGAATATCACTCCTCAGCAGAGTGATACTGTCTCTCGCGATCTGATTCGTCCTTATTTGGGTGCGTCTGAGATCCTTCTTGCTAACACTCGCGTTGAATGCACTTTCAGTGTTGAGCTTGCTGGCTCAGGCACTGCTGGCACTGCGCCCCAGTATGGCAAAGCTCTTCAGGCTTGTGGTCTGCTGGAGGTAGCGGATCCCGGCGTGGATGTCACTTATACACCTACGTCGTCAAGCTTCGCCTCTGTGACCATCCATTACAACATTGATGGTGTTCGCCATAAGGTGACTGGCGCTCGCGGGAATTTCACTATCAATGCAAATGTGGGTGAGATTCCAACGATTGATTTCACCTTCACTGGCATCTATAACGCTCCTGACGATTCAGCGCTGCCTACCGCAACATACGCAAACCAGGCAACACCGTTGATCTTCAAGAACGGCAATACCGACACTTTCTCGCTGCTGTCTTATTCCGGCTGTCTTCAGTCCGTAAGCTTTGACCTCGGCAACTCGATCGTGTATCGCGAGCTGATTGGCTGCGACAAGGAAGTGCTTATCACCGATCGCAGCGCTAGTGGCACTGTTGTGGTCGAGGCTCCTACTATCGCGCAAAAGGACTACTTTGCTGCTGCGCTAACCGATGGAACGCTGGGCAACCTGACCTTCCAGCACGGCACCGCCGCTGGCAACATTGTCGATTTCAGCTCGACTCGGGTTGACATTGGCGACGTGTCCTACAGCGATCAGGATGGCATTGCGATGCTGAACATGCCTTATACGGCAATTCCGTCAACTGCAGGCAACGATGAGTTCAGCCTGATCTATACTTGATCCAAGGCGAGTGGGGAACGAAGGGTCGCATTGCGGCCCTTTTTTTATTGCTGTATAGTTTGCTGGAGTCTATTTTGCCTCATGGCTTTTATTCGCAAAAAGGTTAAGACCTTCAAGTGGCCTGTGACTGTTGAAGAGCCTACTGATGGCGGTGTATTTGAAGAGTCTAAGTTTGACGCAATTTTCAAGCGTGTGCCTCGTTCTGAGTTCCAGAAGCTTGCAGACAAAGGTGACCTTGAGCTTTTGAAGGCTGTGCTGACTGGCTGGGAAGGCATTGAGGATGAGGATGGCAAAGCCGTGCCGTTTTCGCAGGTAACCATGAAAGAGTTCGCTGATGATCCTTATTGGATTCGCGGTGTACTGAAGGCTTACACAGAGACCTTCGAGGGTGCCCGTTTGGGAAACTGAAGTCTGCCGTTGAGTACTGGGCGAAAGGCGGCAAGAAGATAGAGGACAAAAGTGCCGATGACGCTGCTGCATTCGGTCTGAAGCCGCAGCGTCAGGCCGCTCCAGAGGAGGAGCACTGTGAAGTATGGGAAGAAAACTGGGAATCATTGATGATGTTCCTGCGTATGCAAACGCAATGGAACGTCACAATGGGTGGCTACGTCGGCTTGAAGTATGAGGTGCTACTTGGTGCCGGTGGCTTGATGTCCCTTTATGATGTAGATAATCCACGCGGCTTGCTAGAGGACATCCAAGTGATGGAAGCAACCGCGCTCGCAGAACTGAACAAAAAAGATGGCTAAAACTGTTCAGCCTATTGCTATTGAGCTTGGCATCAAGGGCGGTGAAAAGCTTGGAGCGCTGAATAGATCATTCCGCGATTTATCGAAGCAAATAAAGCTTTCGGATGCCGATATTATTCAGGCTACAAAGGATGTAGCCAAGTTTGCTCAAGAGGCTGGTAATAGCGAAGCGACGATAAAGGGGCAGATCAAGGCTTTTGAGGGGCTGCGTGAGCAGGCCACGATGGGCGGAAAGGCTTATGTGCAGCTTGGCCAGAAAGTTGCTGATTTGAAGGCTTCCCTTAATGGACTTGGCCGAGAAGCGCAAGAGCAGGCTAAGCGCTTTGTTGAAATGGGCCGCAGCGCTGACGCTACAACTGATCAAATTAAGTCGGCAATTAAAGGGCTGCAAAACCTTTCCAAGGAAGCGGTAGCCGATTCAAATGCGTTTGTCCAATTAACAAAAGACATAAAACAGCTAGGGGAAGCTCTTGATAGCGCTGAAGAAAAATCCGCAAGGAACAAGCAAGTCTCCAGTTTGTTGAATGGGGTCATTCGTAAAAGCGCAAGTTTAATTTCTTTGCAGTCTCGCGCATACAAAGAGGCAGTAGAGGCAACAGAAGAAAAAATCACAGCTATTGACAGGCTCACAAAAAAGCAAAGAGAAGCAGGTAAAACTGCGGAGCGTCGTGCAGAGCTTGAAGACAGGCTCCAAAGACAGCTACTCAAGGCAACCGAGACTGGATACTTGGAGTTTGTTGCCTCTGGCCGAAGGGAGACCATTAAGCTTGCTGAAGCCTTTAATAGCGCAGACCAAGGGATTGGCAGTTTTAATACAAGGCTAAGGAAGCTGGATGAAGACTTTGGCAAATTGCCAAATACGACTGCAGGAATAAATCAAAAAATCGCTGAATTAAACATTCAGCTCTCCAATACCAATAGGACAAGTTTTGATTATACTCGAATCTCCAATGAGATTTTGTCGCTTCAAAAAGAGCTGACAAAAGAGACTGGAGCCTACGCAGATGCGTTTGCAGAATTAAATAGGCAGCAAGAAAGTGCAGCTCGTAGGCGTGAAAAGCTTGCTGGAGTTGGGGAATACATTGCGTCTGTTTCTGGACTAGGCGCTGCTGCTGCTGCTGAAAGAGCAGCACGTGGCGGCACTCCTGTTGTTGGCCAGATGCGTAGGGAGGGCTTCCCTCAGGCCTATAGGGATCCAGAAACTGGGGCAATGATAGCCCCAGGCTACAGGGCTCACGGGGATCGTCGCGCTTATCAAGAGGCAGAAGAATTAAAGAGAATAGCAGAAGCGCAAAAGCAGCTTGAAGCTACTTTTGATTCCGCTGCTGACTCTTATCGCGACGCATTACAGGTAATTCAGCAGTATCAAGAGCAGCGACATAACGAGTTCATGTCGCAAATTGCGAAAGAAGATGAAGCGCAGCAAAAAGCTTTCGCCGAGCAAGTCGCGAGAGAGGAGGAGGCTTTTAAGCAAGAATTGAGACGTAGGGATATTCTTCTCCAAGCGCAAAAAGCTGCAGCTTCTGCTTTAGGTCTTGGCGGCAGGGAGGATATTTCATCTCTTTATCAAGGAATCATCGGCCTTTCAACGGCTGACATCAGGCGTCAGCAGCAGATGATGGGCAAATCTGCGACTGAAGTATTTAACGATATTGCGACTGCGTTCAGCAAAGGTGGTCAAGCGGTTGACCTTAAAGCAAAAAGCACTGACATTGGTGGCAGTATTGCCGAAGGCATTGTTGATGGTGCGTCTGATAGTAATGAAATTAATTCTGGCGCCAAGACTTTTGCGCAGCGATTAATTGCTGCATACAAGTCTGTTTTTGGCATCAAGAGCCCGTCGAAGGAGACCGAGCAAAAGATCGGCATCCCTCTTGGTCTGGGTATTATTCGCGGCCTGATTAAAGGTCTCAGGGAAGGCAAGCGCGAAGTTCAGCAAGAGATTGAGTCTATTGCTGAGCCTGTTATTGGTCGCTCGCGGCAACCGCGTCGCCTGATTGGAACAGTCAACCAGCCGATCGCAACTTTTACTGGTTACGGCACCGTGGCGCGGCCTGCAACGCCGGGTTATCGCCCCTTGGGTCAGGCTGCAGCGGAGATTAACCGCGAAACCGATCAGATGTTTGACAGGTTCAGGGCAGGAATCGCTGCTCTGACCACTGATGCTGAAATTTATTACAACCTTCTAAAGAAGCTGCCTGCTTCACGCATTACGACTGATCTTGCGGATTTAGCAAGCAAAAGGGCTCGTGCTGCTGAAGTCGGTGGCTTCATCGAGAATCAAAGGCTGATTGGCCCTGGTGAGCTTGAAAGAGAAATTGCTTCTTCTGTTGCAGGTTATCTAAAAGATCTACGAACTCCGAACCCCTGGGTTGGCATTACAGGGGATTACAAGCAGTTTATTAATTCGATTTCAGCAGAAACCAAGAGGCTTAGGTCAAGCATTCCTGCGCTACCTCCAGGAAAGGTCGCAGGCTTGCTGCCTCCTGCTCCTACAGGTCTGACGCCTGCTCAGCAACGACGAGTTGCTCAGGCTTACGCAAGGTCTGATGAGCGATCTGCGCGTATTTCAGCAGAAGACGCTTCGCGAGGACGAGCTTTGCCTCCTGGCCAGGCAGGCGGTCAGCTGGCTTTAATTTCTCAATTTATTGGCGGTGGATCTGGAGGAGGTCGCAGTGTAGGTGGAGCTGGAGGTGCCGACGGATCTTTCGCTCGATTTAACAAAGTCCTTTCTGATTTTGGCCGCCTTAGCGATAGGAGCACAGCTGACATCAGAGAACTTGGCGCAAGTCTTTCAAGCCTTAGCGATATTTTGTCTCCACTTGACGCTGACTTTGAGAAGGTCAACAAGGCGATCGACGAGCAGTCTCGATTAATTGATAAAGAGCTTGAAAAGCGTGATCGCAGGCGCCGCCGTGGTCGTGGAATGTCTGCTGGTCAGCTTGCCCAAGCAGCCGGTGCGACTATTTCTGGCGGTATTTTCGGTGGCCCTGAAGGCTTCCTTGGCGGCGCTATCGGCACTGTGCTGGGCGGCCCCGGCGGTGCATTTGCTGGTGCCGCTCTTGGCGCTCAGGTCGGTGGGCTTAGGAGAGAGCTTGGCGGCTATGCAGAGTATGCAGCTCAGATTGAGAAGCTGAAGATTGCTCTTAAGGGCATCTCTGGACCGCAAGAAGAATACAATCGTGCGCTAGAAGCAGCAAATAGTGTCACCAATGACCTCAACGTGCCTCAAGAGGTTGCGATTCGAGGGATCACCCGACTAACGGCTGCCGTAAAAGGCGCTGGTGGTGGAGTTGCTGATGCGGAACTTGCATTCAAGAATATCAACTCTGCAATTATTGCGACTGGTGGTGGGGCAGAGCAGGTAGAGGGTGCTGTAACTGCTTTGGTTCAGATTTTCAGTAAAGGTAAAGTCTCGGCTGAAGAAATCAACCAGATCGCTGAAAGGTTGCCTGGCACATTCAATAAAATCGCCGAGGCATCAGGTAGGACAGGCCCGCAGCTTACAAAAGCGTTGCAAGACGGCGAAGTTGGCCTGAATGATTTGATGAAGTTCTTGATTGAATTAGGGGATGAATATGGATTGCTGGCGGAAAAAATTGCTAAATCTTCTGAGTCGGCGGGCGCAAGACTTCAGGTTGCTTACGACAAGATGCGGCAAGAGGTAGGCAAAGCGTTGCAGCCAATTGGCGCCGAATTCCAGGATGCTTTTGCTGAGTTTCTGACGGACATTACGCCAGCATTAGTTGACGCAGCAAAAGCTGTAGGCGATGGAATGAAGTTTATTTTTGACAACAGAGAAGCTATTGGCACGGTAGCAAGTTTGGCCGCGAAGATAGTCGCAGTTAATTTTGCCTTCAAGGCATTTGCTGCACTGAACGGGTCTGTTAAGGCGATGTTCTTGATGTTGCAGGCTGAGATGAGTAAAACTGCAGTTCAGGCCAGTGTCGCCGATAAGAAATCTGCAGCGCTGCTTGGGACGATGTCAAAGCTTGCCGCCCTTGGGATTATTACTGTTGGAATAGATTTTCTTTTCAATGGCATCCGGAGTGGACAACGACAGGAAGACTTGCTTAAGGGCCTTGAGTCGGGACAGTTTGACAATACACTTAGGGGTCTTGCTTATGACGCAGCGCAGAGTCGATTAAGGCAAGAAGAGAAAAACCTGACAGATCTTCTGGCCAAAAGAGAAGAAAAAGCGGCAGAGCTAGCAGGTTATGGCGGAGGCGGAGTCAAGACAATCTTTGGAGTGATGTTTGGTCAGATAGGCAGATTGAAGGGAAATTTGAATGAGATAGACCTGCAAATTGCAAAAAGTCAGCGAATTTTGAGTTCCGAGATTGCCCCAATGCCATCAAAGCAAAAGTTGACAGAATTCCCTGGTCCTAACTCGGAAGACGAAGACGAAAAGGGGGGCAGCTCTAAAGAGCAGCAGCAGCGCAAATCACAGCTTGAGTCAATAAGGAATGGCGAAAAACTTCTTGATATTGAGCTGATGCTCCTTGAAAACTCAAGAGAGATCGGCAAGGCTCAATTTGAAAATAATTTTGCAAGAGTAAATGAACTAAACAATCAAAAAATATCGCTTGAGTTCGCAAAGCAGGCTGCACAAAATGAGTTCGAGTATCGTGACGCAGTCGCTCAGGCAATTGGCGATGAAAATCAAGCCGCAATAATACAAGAGGCTGCTCTTAAGAGGGAGATTCAGGACAAGCTTCTTCTTATCCAGTATGAGGGGGCCCTGGCGGATGAAGCCCAGCGTCGCGCCCTTGAGCAAAAGGCTGCCGCGAAAGCTTCTCAGGATGAGTTATTTAGCTTGCGTGAAAAGCTGGGCCTCGTAAGCGATCAGGAAAGAATTTCCAGGTACAGGACGAAGTTAGAAGAGCAAGGCACGCCTAACGCCGACGAGCTTACTGATCTTTATAGGCAGACTGTTGATCCTACTTTTGCCGAGGGCATTTCTCAAAACATTAGAGCCCTCAAGAAAGACTTAGAAGAGCTTTTAGATCCAGTCAATCAGGTTACAGGCGCCGCAAATGCAATCGGCACCGCATTTACCGATTCATTTATGAGTGCTATTACAGGTAGCGCTACGGCTCAAGAGGCGCTTGCAAACTTCTTCAGCAATACGGCTAAGTACTTCTTGGACATGGCTGCGCAGATCATTCAGAAGATGATCGTTATGGCGATTTTGAATCAGGTCGTTCGTGTGCTGCCTGGTGGCGGTGGCTTCAAGTTTTCTGGCGGCTCAGCAGATGCAGGGCTGAACGCTGCAAATCTAATGGGGGGCATCACCCCCTTCGCCATGGGCGGCATCGTTGATAAGCCCACCATGTTTGCCTACGCAAACGGCGGTGTTGGCCGCTTTGGCATCATGGGCGAAGCTGGTCCAGAAGCGATTCTTCCCTTGCAGCGGGGGCCAGGAGGCAAGCTTGGGGTTCAGGCTTCGGGTGGCTCCGTTGGTGATGTTGTTGTTAATGTTGACGCATCTGGAACTCGCGCTCAAGGCGACAATCAATCTGCGACCCAGCTTGGTAACGTAATTGGAGCAGCCGTTCAGGCCGAGCTGATTAAACAGAAACGACCTGGAGGGCTTCTTGCTTAGCAATCATGGCATCATTTGACGACGCAACTCTTGGGATAAACACCTGCCCAGACTTTGAGGCAACAAGGTCTTCTGCTCCGAAGATTAGAAAGGCTCAGTTCGGTGATGGGTACGAGCAAAGGGTTTATTTTGGCCTAAATCAAAATCCAAAGTCTTGGTCTTTGCAGTGGCTTTACAGGAGCACTTCAGATGCAGATGCCATCGAGGCGTTTTTTGACGCAAGGGCTGCTGATAACGCTGCGTTTGACTGGATTCCTCCAGACGATACGACCTCTTACAAGTGGGTTTGTGAGCAATGGGACCGCAGGTTGACTTCGCCTAATCGAGCGACAATATCTGCGACGTTCAGACAGGTGTTTGAGCCTTAAACTACAACCAAGAGGATTTCACCATGAGCACCATCGTCACTAGAGCTGGCAAAGGCTCACCACTCACTCACACCGAAGTTGATGCCAACTTCACCAACCTCAATACAGATAAAGCTGGTTACGTAGCGGGCGAAGGCGGCACAGAAACGCAAGCCACCAGCAAAAGCACGGGCGTCACGCTCAGCAAAAAGTGCGGTCAAATCGAGATGAACCCAGCAGCGCTTGCTGCCAACACAACCGTGACTTTCACGCTGACCAATACCGAGATCGTTGCTACCGACATTATTGTCCTCAACCATGTCAGCGGAGGCAGCGCTGGGTCGTATCTTCTGAACGCTCAGGCTGGATCGGGTTCCGCAAGCATCAATGTCCGCAACATCACTGGTGGTGCGCTATCTGAAGCAATCGTAATTGGCTTTGCAATTATTAAAGCTGTAGTTAGCTGAACATGGCTTACGTTGTCTCCGGTTACTGGGATGTCGGTTATACCGACACCGAATCCAGTGCGGCGATAACTGGTGAGCTGCAGGGAATCAATCCGACTGCGATCATTGAGCTATTTCAGCTCGAACTAAACGCCAACCAGCACGGTGTAAACCAAACTTACTATTTTCACAGCGGCACCAAACCAGGCACCGGCAATAACTTGATCTTTGGTGGGATACCATACATAGCCCTACCGATTGAAGCTGAGGGTTTTGCGTATTCTGGCCAAGGCAGCTT
>Ga0255768_10004859_pt1 | contig 13077 bp, 20 predicted proteins | sample 071ome_33_FD_179983 | JGI IMG/M metagenome (GOLD analysis project Ga0255768, IMG submission 179983) | Coastal salt marsh microbial communities from the Groves Creek Marsh, Skidaway Island, Georgia - 071412AT metaG (version 2) | ecosystem: Environmental > Aquatic > Marine > Intertidal zone >...
TGGTGTCACGCCATGCCCATGACTTCAAATTCTTTGTAATCACAGATTCACTGAAAGACTGGCGTGCTGAAATTAACCAAATTGTTGTTGATCCTGTGTTTCCAACATGGTGGAACAAAATTCACATGTTCAGAGATGACATAGGACTTGAAGGCCGAGTGCTGTTTATGGATTTAGATGTTGTAATTTTTCGCAACATTGATCATCTGTGGGACTTTGAAGGTGATGCATTTGTGATAATTCAAGACTTTAACAGGTGCAGGATTCCTAATTACAATGTAAGAAATTCTTCAGTAATGAAATTCAATGCTGGTCAAGAAGTTGCTGTCTGGAATGAATTTAAAAATGAACCAACAAAAATTATCAGTCGATTTAGAGGTGATCAAGACTATATGACAGCAAAGTATAAAGATGGGCCTGTATGGCCAAGAGAGTGGATTATGTCATACAAATGGGAAATAGGTCTAGAGCCTGGAGAAAAAAGAAGATCTCCGAATGACTTATTTGTTAAAAACAAATACAATAATAAAAAAGATAATTTACCAGATGAGTGCTCGGTTGCTGTTTTTCACGGAAAACCTAACCCATCGGAAATAATGTACGATCCATTAGTTAAGGAGAATTGGAAATGAAAATTTTAATAGTAGGAAGTAGTCTGGTCAATTCAGAATCTTGGGCACACATGCTTAAAAATTCTAGTACACATGATATAGACATCCATCAATTCAATGGAGGAGGGAACGAAATAATTTCACACACCATTATGAATCATTACGAAGACTATGACGCATTTATTAATGTGTGGAGTCCGACCGACGGTGTAGATATTTTGTACTCTGACAGGAGAAAAATAAAATTGCATAGTGGCCAAAGTGCCCAAACCAAAGACGGAAAAAATTTATGGGTTCATTCTGCAGGCTGGTCAGGTAGTTGGCATGTAGATTCAACTGATGGAGTTTTTAGATCATATTATAAAAATCAATTTGATGCTGAAGATTCTTGGCAAAAAACACTAGCAAGAATTTTAGTTGTCCATAAATTAATCAGCAACAAACCACACTTAGACATGTTTTCTCATAACACACTAGAAAGAATATCATTCGGAATGCATGACAAAAATTCACTAAAAGAATACGATAAAGAAAAATGGAAGTCTTTTAAAGAGCAAACTCAGTGGGTCAAATTGATTGACTGGTCATCTTTTTGGTTTCATTCAAACGAAGTTTCAAACACTGGCGGTATAATGGATTGGTGTCACGATAACACCTCAGACGATGGTTTACATCCAAGTGTACAAGGACATGAACAATTTTTAAATAATATAATTAAACCATGGATAAACAATTTAAATGAATAAAAGTCTTTTCAATTTCAACGATTATGGTAATGATATGCCTGTACCATCAGGTGAAGTGATTTTCATCACAGATGGCGATGAAGCATTTGATACAAGAAATCTTGATCAATATGTTGAAGATAAAAATGTTATTATCATAGGAATACCAGGAGCATTTACTCCTACCTGTACAGAAAAACACTTACCTGGATTCATTGCACACGAGCAAGAATTATACAACAAAGGTGTTGATGAAATAATTTGTTTGAGCGTTAATGATCCTCATGTTATGGCAGCATTTTCAGATTATATGAATTATGATGGTTCGAATATCAAAATGGCTTCAGATCCTCATGGCGAGGTTGCAGAGCAACTAGGTTTACTCACAGACATGGGTGTGCTAGGACATCGTTCAAAAAGATTTGCCGCAATAGTATCAAATGGAAAAATTACAAAATTGTTTGTAGACAACAAGGGATTAGATGTCTCGTCTGCAGAAAATTGTTTGAAGCATTTGTAATGGCTATTTCAGATTATCAAGGTGAAGAAATAATAGATTCTATTATAATCAAACAAGGAAAAAAATATGAAGAAAGAAAATATTTTGCAAGAACTGTTTTTAATGATCCACAAGGCAAAGATGCCTACATTATAGGCAACGGCGAATCCAGAATTGATTTTGATTTGTATTCACTGCCACAAGACACATATGGGTGTAATGCACTGTATAGAGATTATGAACCAGACTACTTGGTTGTTGTTGATGAACACATGTATAAAGAAATTCTGGAAAACAATTACAGCGAAAAAAATATTGTCTATACCAATAGAAGGAATATAAAAAAGCATGGCGGTTCGAGCCATCTAATACCACACAATCCACACAAAGGTGCAGGCACCACTGCCATGCACATTGCCATCATGGATGGACACACACATCTGTATTGTATTGGTTTTGATTGTGACAAAGACGGTCCAAATGCCAATGTGTACAAGGACACACCATGCTACAACGATTCCAAAACCATAGTGCATCAAACTGTTTGGGGCAGACAAATTTACCAAATGATTGTATCACATCCTCATATCAAATGGACATTTGTGGGTGGTAATCAACCTGCAGAAATGTTTGATCTTGACAACTGCACACGCATTTCATACAATGAATTAAATACGCACATAAGTAAAAATGATGAAGATACCCAATCAAATTAAAATAGGATGGAAAGACGTTGACATTGAAACTGTGAAGGTTTCGTTTGTCAAAAACAATTCAGACTACTGGGGACAATATCTTGTCAGACAGAACAAAATAGAAATCCAAGAAGAAGCCAAAGGACAAGATTTAGCCAACACACTGGTGCACGAAATAATTCATGCCATTGTGTATCATTCATCACTCAATGCAGATGGCGGACCTCTGTCTGATGATGAAGATGAAGAACAAACAGTCAATTCAATGACCAACTGGCTGATGGGTGTTTTCAAGGACAATCCATGGTTATTAGACTTTCTCAAAGACAACATACACGGTAAACCTCGCAAAAAATAAGGCTTTTTTTGTGGTTGACTGATTTGGTAGAATACCATATAATAATGGTATTAACAAACAAAGAGGTAACAACAAATGACAAACGCACAATTAGTCTTAGAAAAGATCAAATCAACACTATGCCATGAAGGTACAACATACAAAGGTAATTCAGGAACTTACATGTTCATTGAAGGTAAAACAACTTCAGAAGGCACAATCAACGGTGTTGTAAAAAAAGTAGATGAACAGGGTGTTGCAAAGACAGCCGGATCATTCAAAGTGTTAGAAGATGGCACTGTGATGAGATTTACTGGTATTGCTACAAAAACTTTGAAGGCAATCACAGCAGAAATACAAACACAAATGCCAGATGCACATCCAGGAGCAGAGCCAGAAGTTGAAGAACAACCAGAAGCAATTGCTGTCTAATCAAAACAAGATTAGAATTTCAAACGTAAAAAAAATTATCCTTACTGCTGAGTCCAAATGGGCTCGGCAGTTTTGGTCTCATGTGTTAAAGCAATTATCCTAAAAGTTTTTGTATCGAAATATGTGCTACAAGACTATCAGAATAGTTTAGATCTAAACTGACCATACCATTAAATCCTATGTAATTAGACACAATTGTTTTGCTATCATTAGTGACAAGTTTACAAAATTTTGGTAGAGCATTATCGTTTAAAGGTTTATTGTCTAAACAAATTTTATCTATTCTAATAAATTTATCTTCAAGAATATTACCCTTATCATCCACCACAGTGTCTTTACTGTTATCTTTGCCATTGACTAACACATTAAGAGTACATGGTAAATCTATGTCAAAATCAAAAATATGATCACCATGCTTTAACACAGTTGTTTTCTGAAGCATTTTTTGTGCTGTAAAAAAACTTGCTGACATTGAGCCATTAAAATTGTTGCTGTATAATGTCAAAGACAGTGCGGTCATTTCATTTTCATTTCCATTAATAAATGACTGCCAATAAGACTCTGTTCGTTGAATCCTGCTTTCACTGCCGCTTCTCTTTGTTCTTTCATCCATCTCATACGAACTTTATGTGTATTTTTTCCATCTTTACTTTGCCAATGATTATCGAAATTAACATCATTTAAGATTATACCAAGTTCTTCTTGACGTCTGTAAAGTTCCGTTCCAGGTAGTATGCCCAAACCACCGCCAAAACTTATGTGCTGAATCGGATTGTTAGCATATTGTTTATTTTTTTCAAACCACTGCATTGTTTCTTGATGAGTGTCTTCTGAGTCAGTTACATAACCAACAATTAACATCATTACTACAGAAATTCCATACTGCTGACATTTACTGAGACAATAATCTAAATCATCATTGGTAAATTTTTTTCTCATGTGCATTCTGACATGATCAACTAGAGATTCTACCCCGACAGTTAACCACACAGCACTGTGACTTATCAAACGCCAATCATCATCGTGCATTTGTTTTTTTGGCCGGAAAATAAAAAAACTTGACCATTGTATTGTGTTATCTGGGTTTTTTAAATTATGATCGCTGAGCAATCTCATTAGTTTCATGAATTCATTTTGATTTCCATTGATCAATGAATCTTGAAACTTAAATCTTCTTACACCTGTGTTTTTATTTTGATAAATCAGTTCAGCAAATAGATCTTCACCAGTGCGCCATTGAAATTTTTTCCAATGCTCGTGGACATCACAGAATGAACATTTACGGACACACCCTCTTGATCCCACAATTCCTAAACTTGGATTACCATACAGTTCCCACTTATATTCATCATACATTGGATATGGTTGATCGTTTAAAGTTTTTGGTTGTTGCCAGTCAATACGATTTACACCAGGTAGGTCTATATTTTCTTGAGATACAATTTGAGATAAAAGTTCATCACCATCTCCTTTTACAAAATAATCAATTTGTTTTTGTTCAAGCAGTCTATCAGCATATCCGTGCTCTATACCAAATGTATTGAACACACCTGGACCTCCTATTATGATTTTTACATTAGGATAATGTAATTTGTAATAAAAACACAACCATTCACAAATATATTGACTACCGTATGTCAAAAGTGATAGAGCAATGTGTGTTGGATTATATTCACTCAATCTTTTTGCCATAAATTCTATAATTGATCTTATTTCGTTTGGATTGCTGTCTCTGTGATTTTGTATCACAGCAGATTGAATTTCATTATATCTTGTTGAAAAATTATTTTTTACAAAATGTATAACTTCTTGATTTAGGTCTATTGCTGTTGTGTCTATTCCTTTGGCAACACATTGTCCTTTGAGCAACGCCGGAGCTAGTAATGGCGATTCAGTATCAGTCCAAGGAATAGATGTAATTACCAATTTCATGTTGCAAATGTCGTAAACAAGTGTTATACTATATGTAAGTATGCCGCACTGCAACATAATAATCAAAGATGAAGTCAACGTCAAACTGGACGGTCTTGACTTAGTCACTCGCAGAAAACTCACAAACAAATTCAAATATGAAATACCAGGTGCTCGATTTATGCCTGCTGTGAAATTAGGCAGATGGGATGGCACTGTGTCATTCTTTTCACAGGGTGGATTGACTTATGTAAATTTACTAGAAGAGATTGTTCCTATACTCGAACAAAACAATTACACATTTGATTTAGATGACAAAAGACAGGCATGGGACCTAAAGTTTGAACCAGTCAAAGAAGATACGTTCTCACATGTGACATGGCCTCAAGGCCACACCATGGAGGGCCAACCAATTGTGTTGCGTGATCATCAAGTTGAAGTGATCAATAACTTTATCAACAATCCACAGTGTCTACAGGAAGTGGCCACAGCGGCAGGTAAGACCATCATCACAGCGGCACTCAGCAAATTGATTGAACCGTATGGTAGAAGCATCATCATTGTGCCCAACAAATCACTGGTCACACAAACAGAAGAAGACTACATCAACATGGGACTGGACGTTGGAGTCTACTTTGGTGACAGAAAAGAACCAGGTAGAACACACACCATTTGCACATGGCAATCGCTCAACATACTGGAAAAGAAAAGACAAAATGCAGAAGACGATCTCATTGAAGAATTCAAACGTGATGTGGTGTGTGTGATTGTGGATGAAGTGCATCAAGCCAAAGCAGATGTGCTGAGAAGATTGCTGACCAATGTGTATGGTTATGTGCCCATCCGTTGGGGTCTCACAGGCACAGTGCCCAAAGCAGACTATGAATTCAAATCATTGCATGTGTCACTGGGCGATGTGATCAACAGAGTGTCAGCGGCAGAACTGCAAGCCAAAGGACTGTTGGCCAAATGTCAAATTGAAATTCTACAACTGTGGGACTATGTGGACTACAAAAACTACAGAGAAGAACAAACACATCTTGTCACCAAGCAAGAACGCATCAACTACATTGGCAGAATGGTTGAACAGATGCGTCAGAGTGGCAATACTTTGGTGCTGGTTGATCGAGTCAAGTCAGGCGAACTGCTCACTGAAGCCATACCCGATTCTGTGTTTGTGAGAGGTGCCACCAAAGCAGATGAAAGAAAAGAACACTATGATGAAGTCAAGACAGCAGACGACAAAGTAATTGTGGCCACATATGGTGTTGCCGCTGTGGGAATCAACTTGCCACGTATCTTTAATCTTGTGCTGATCGAACCAGGCAAATCATTTGTTCGTGTGATACAGTCCATTGGTAGAGGCATTCGTAAAGCACAGGACAAAGACTTTGTGCAGGTGTGGGATGTGTGTTCCACAGCCAAGTTTTCAAAACGTCATCTAACAGAACGCAAAAAGTTTTATCGCGAAGCACAATATCCTTTCACTGTCACAAAGGTTGACTATCAGTAGAAAATAAGCATATAATAAAAGTACATGCAATTACTAACACTAGAAGATAAAACTTTTTTGATGGATCGTGTTCCTGATCAAGTCGACGAAGACATGCGATTTGCTGTATTAGATAATTCAGATTCTGATAATCCTGATTTCTTTTTTGTTCCACTAATATACTTAGAATCGTTTTCTTCTCCATCTGCTGTGCTTGAGATTGGCGGAAATAAAATACAAATGCCTTTAGACTGGCACATTCTACTGGGAGACCCTGATTGTGGTGATTTAGAAATTGTTCCTCTAACATCGCTCAACGATAGATCGTTTCATGCATTTTGTTTTAATCCTATATCAGATGCAATGCCTAGATATCAAGAAGTTAGAATCATAAACATATACAACGAAGTTGAATGGTTCTTTCCTAGAGTAAAATCAAATCAATTAATCACAGTACCAATATCTCAACAGTCAAGTCCACAATGTGCATATTTTATAAAAGAAATTAACCGAAATACAGATATGGTTAATTTAAATAATTTATTTCATGCTTAACTTACAGTTTAATAATAATGCCCCTTTAAAAATAATTGCAGGCCCATGCCAAATAGAATCTGAATCACATGCTGTGATGATGGCAGAAATTATTCAAGGCATCTGCCAAGATGTTGGTGTGCGTTGGGTGTACAAATCATCTTTTGACAAAGCCAATCGTTCTTCAATATCATCTGCCAGAGGTGTTGGTATTGATGAAGGTTTAAAAATATTACAAAAAATTAACAAAGATTTTTCTGTACCCACCATTACAGATATACATGAACCACATCAAGCTGTCACAGTATCACAAGTGGTAGACATCATTCAAATACCTGCTTTTTTGTGTAGACAAACAGATTTGATTATAGCGGCTGGTGAAACAGGCTGTTGGGTGAATGTTAAAAAAGGACAATTTCTGTCTTACCCAGAAGTTAAAAATATTAAAGATAAATCTACCAACCCAAATTTTATGATCACAGAACGTGGCACTACATTTGGCTACAACAATCTTGTGGTAGACATGAGAGGTATACATGCCATGCGTGAATGGTATCCTGTGATAATGGATGGCACACATTCCGTGCAACAGCCAGGCGGCATGGGTCAATCATCAGGCGGGGACAGATCTTTCGTAGAGCCATTGTGTACATCTGCTGTGGCACTTGGTATTGCAGGTGTATTTTTAGAGGTACATGATAATCCAGATAAAGCACCATCTGATGGCCCAAACATGCTCACTCCAGATCAATTCAGAAAGTTGATTACTAAATTAAAAATATTAGATTCCACAGTCAAACAAAAATTATGATGTATACAAATCATGGCACTTTTGATTTTGATTTTCAAAAAATATTTTCTACGCTAAAGAAGATAAAACCAACCTACAGAAGCGAATGGGGAATGGATTACTGGAATGAAAATCGTGATGCTGACGAATTAAAAACCAAAACACAATATTCAGAACAGTCAGCATCTTATTATCAATATGTAGATCCTAAAATAGATGCATTGATACCAAAAGAAATTTTTAATAAATTTAATCTTAACAAAGATAAAACTGAAATTAAAATTTTGCGTTATCCACCGGGATCATTTACGCCTCCGCATGTTGATAGATTTAATAGTTTAAAAAAAAGATATAAACTTGGTAACACAAAAAATATTGTGCGAGTTTGGGTAGCACTACAAGATCCTAAATTTGGCCATGCATTGTTTTTTGAAAACAGTTTCATACAAGATGTCCCACAAGGCACAATGATAACTTGGAAACATTCTGCAAGGCACTCTGCATGCAACTCTGGCCTAGAAGATAGATACATTATGACTATTACCGGTGTTGTGAATTCTTAAATTTTATTTTATAATATACATATGGCAGGTGGCTTCTTAGATATCAAAACAATGATGCGAGCAGTAGATTCTCGTGATAAAACTTGGTATGACAGACTGTCAGATGATGACAAGAAATTGTATTCACCATACATGTCAATGAAATGGACAGCGGCTGTGGAACACAAAGAACAAGCCATCCAAGAGTTTTACATTGAAGAAGTTAATGAAAATGTCAACAAGCATTTGTGGACACTGTCAAAGAATCACAAGTCACTGTTGTGGAGATTGACTGCTATGTGTGGATCAACATTTCAAATGTTTCACAAATGGTTTTATCCTAAAAAGAAAAAAACATCAGAAAAATCCAAAATGAAAGAACTGCAGGAATATTTTCCCACAGCAAAGCAGGCTGATTTGCATGTGCTGGATGCACAACTAACTACACGTGAGTGGACTGAGATGAAGAAACAGCACGGTAACGACAAATGACATATCTTGTAAACGACAAATGTATCATGTGCAAACACACTTCATGTGTTGATGTGTGTCCTGTGGATTGTTTCTATGAAGGCAAGAATACACTGGTGATCAATCCAGAAGAATGCATTGACTGTGGCGTGTGTGAACCAGAATGTCCAGAGGAGGCAATTATCGCAGATCATCTTGATGAAAACAACAAGTGGTTAGACTTTAACACCAAATGGTGCGATGTTTTTCCTAACATTACAAAATCAAAAGATCCATTGCCAGATTATGAAAAACATTCAGGCGAAGAAGGCAAATTAGAAAAATACTTTAAAGATGAATGATTGGTTAGAATATAAGGTACCCAAAAAGTATGCTAGACTATATGCATCGCACATATTCAAAAACATTTCAATTTTATTGTTCATAATGTTGTTGGTGTTTGGTAAAATACCAAGTGCATTGAGTCTTTGGTTTATTGTATTGATATCAGATGCCGCATTTTATCATGCAATGAAAGGAACACGATGACTGTAAAATTAATATCATATTCACAACTGCCTGCTGACTCTGATTTGAAATTAGACACAGCACAAGATTTAATTTCTTACTGTGCCAGAGTTTCTAACCCTGCCAATCAAATGAATGTAGAAACATCAGAGCGATTGATCAAATACCTCATCACACACAAGCATTGGTCACCACTTGAAATGGTTTCTGCTTGTTTGGAAATCAACACCACCAGAGATATTGCACACCAAATTGTTCGTCATCGTTCATTTTCATTTCAAGAATTTTCACAGCGATATGCAGAACCCAAAGACATGGGAGACCAGTTTGTGATCAGGGAAGCAAGACTGCAAGATACTCAAAATAGACAGAATTCAGTAGAAACCACAGATCATGAACTGATTGCAGAATGGAGACAACTGCAAGAAGACATGATCACTCATGCTACCAGAGTGTATGAATGGGCCATTGATCATGGCATTGCCAAAGAACAGGCTCGTGTGGTATTGCCAGAAGGACTAACCAAAACCAGATTATACATGAACGGCACATTGAGATCATGGGTACACTACATTGAACTGAGAGGCGCCAACGGCACACAGAAAGAACACATGGAAATTGCTCATGCTTGTGCAGAAGTGATTGCCAAAATATTTCCATTAGCGGATGAACTGTATTGATTTTAAAATATCATCCTGCTAAAATAAAAACTGCAATGCCTACTTGTAACTACTGTTCTAAAACATTCTCACGTCAACATACTTTAGATGTTCACATGTGTGAAGCCAAACGACGTTGGGAACAAAAAGATAACAAGGTGCATGTGTTAGCATTTGAAATATTCAGACGCTTCTATGAAATCAACTATTCCAATCAACGACCCAAAGAATATGTAGACTTTGTGAACTCACAATACTATCGTGCATTTGTCAAAACAGCAGAGTTTATCACTGCCAACACACCCATCGAGATTGGAGCATTCATTGATTGGCTATGCACATCCAAGATAAGAATTGATTCATGGGCCAAGCAAGGCACCATAGACACTTACATCAAACAGTTGATTAGAACAGAAGGAGTCACACAAGCACTCAACAGAACTATTGTCACCATGGGCGAATGGGCAGAACAAGAAGATGCTCGCTTGGAAGATTTTTTCAAGTATGTTAATCTCAACAGAGTGACTCAAATGATTGTGAATGGCAGAATATCGCCGTGGGTGTTGCTGAACTGTGAAACAGGCAAAGACATGATCACCATCATGCATGATGATCACATCAAGATCATATATGAAATCATTGATCCTGAATGGTGGAAGCGAACATTTAAAAAACGTGACGAAGATCAAGACTTTGTCAAAGCCACTTTAAGAGAGGCAGGCATAGAATGAAAAATGTTGTTGACGTCTTTGATGCAACTACTGCCAGTTTCGGCACAGACATATTTCCACCAGGTTGTGGTTATAATAAAATTTATAGACACAAAATACCAACAGGTCAATACGGAGTAGGTTTTGATAAATGTGTTTGGCTTACAAAAAATTGCAAATCAAAATGGGGTTGGTATTTTATTGAACGTAATGATTATCAAGACTGGGATGATCATTATGAAAGGCATGAAGCAGTTTTGACTTTTAAAAATAAAAAAGATGCTGTATACTATATGTTAAGCCATGCCTGACATAGACATCGACTTTGCTGATAGACAAAAAATATTAGAGGTCATACCTCACACTCGTGCAACCATATGGGACGACAAAGGCATCAAGCCTCACAACACAGGTGTTTACTTTGTAGATGTGCCAACCATACCAGGCACTGACCAATCTGCATTTGATCACAAAGTTGCAGATGAACTTGGATACTTCAAATTAGATTTTCTCAATGTCAATATCTATTCACTGGTGCAATCAAGACAGCATCTCGAAGAACTGTTTGCACAGGAACCACCATGGCATAGACTGCAAGATCAATCATTTGTTGATCAACTGTTTCATCTCAACGGACACTATGATGTTGTGGCAAAGTTACAACCAGTTACACTTGAACAGTTGGCTGCTTGTTTGGCAATCATACGTCCTGCCAAAAGATATCTTGTGAACAAATCTTGGGAGCAAATACTTGATGAAGTATGGCAAAAGCCTGTGGATGATCAATATTTTTTTAAGAAAGCACACGCTTTTTCATATGCAGGTGCTGTGATTGTGCATATGAACTTAATTGACTCTGCGAATTAATTGAACTGTTTTTCTTCTTATCCGTTTGGAGTTGGTCAAATCGCTTAACTGTACCACAGGTCCGAACAGTACTTCACATTCTTTTAAAGAAAAAGATAATAGGTAAGGTCTAAAAATAGTGAATGCATCTCCAATAAAAATATTAATTGGGAGTTTGCGATTAGATTCCCACCACCATTGTTTTCCAAATTCTAAAAAAGCAGTCTTGACAACATTCGGCATTGCTTCGTAATTGTATATAGAAAGAACTTTTTCGTCACAATTTTGAACTACACCTAAATGTTCTTCTTTGGCTACTTTAATCAATGTAAGAAATGGATAGTTTACTTGTATATTTTCTAGATCTAATGGCATTTGCTGTAATTACCATCAAAGTTTTTGATTCCACAGTCATTGTGGTCACATAAATATTTAAAATGCCATGCAGTACGCCACAGGATATAAACTTACTAATCTACTAGATGTGTTTGTTCACACCCAAGGCACTGAGCGAAGGTTTGAAAAAGTGTACGAACGAACAATAAAACTATACAAAGAGTTTGACAACAAGTTTACTGTGGTTGTAAAAAACCAAGATCAGAAGAAACAATTTGTTGATGGAACTTCATGCGAACTGCAAATTTCAGACGAACAAGGTGCTCTAGTCACCACAATAGTAGGCAGTGTGCTAGATGACGGTTCTTCTCTGTCAACTAAAGGACATATTGAATTTACTATCACAGAGTCAAACATGTTGGCACTTGATTCTACATACTATCATGGAGTCCTAAGATTTACTGATCAAGATTCTACAGTGAAAATATTGTATGCTGATACTCGATATGATGCAGCTATACAATTTGAAGTTGTCGGCAGAACATCTCCTGAACTAACAGAATCTCAACTTATTACATCTTTTACACTGCTAGACGATGAGTTTATATCTTCATCAGTGGATGCAAAACCAAATAGAAATTCTAATGCCGCACTACACACTGTGGCCTATTACCTTACAAACTTTTCTGGAAACATAAAAATATATGGCACCATGTCAGATGGTGCTTCATATTCAACAGACTCACAGCAGTCTGAATTTTATCTCATTGATACACAAACTTACACTGACGAAAGTAATATACAGTATGTCAACTTTACTGGTATACACAAAAGGATTGCCATCGTGGCACAATCATTGGACTCTTCGACAGTGTTGACAGGTCTTGACAAAATCTTATATCGATCATAACATAACACAATGATCCTTGCAGTGTTCTTTTTGTTAATTGTAAAACATTTTGTTTGTGACTTTGCACTGC
>Ga0255768_10004860_pt1 | contig 13076 bp, 15 predicted proteins | sample 071ome_33_FD_179983 | JGI IMG/M metagenome (GOLD analysis project Ga0255768, IMG submission 179983) | Coastal salt marsh microbial communities from the Groves Creek Marsh, Skidaway Island, Georgia - 071412AT metaG (version 2) | ecosystem: Environmental > Aquatic > Marine > Intertidal zone >...
TATTCTCAATCCTATCCGTAAAAGATGGAATCGTAAGAACAAATATCTTATCAAATACTTTGTTTAAAGAATTCATTGTCTCATCAGGGTGTGTTTATAAATGTATCTTGTGAATCCAGTATTTTTTCTATATTGAGTTGCATCCCAAACCCAGTCTTCTTTTAACAAAGTTGCAGAATGATCAAAACCACAAGCATAGTGTGCAACTGCACCAAGAACTCTTTCTGTGGCAAATGTATCATTCTTGCATTCTGCTTTGAGTTTTCCGATTCCAAACTCCCTCATCTTCTTCATAGCATTTGCAGGAACATAGAAACTATTATTGTTCACTCCAAATGCTTCACGAACTGGCCAAGGTTTACCAAACAACTGTGAGAAAACATCTGCTCCACATCCAGGGCAAGGATCTTGTGACAGTGGATATGCCGATTGAGCAACCATCTTTTCACCTTCAGATGGAACTCTTACAATATGCTCCCAATTTTCTGCAACAATCTCAATAGAGTCCTGAAACATAAAGTATTCAGGTTCATCTGGATATGCATTAGTGCCATAGTTATAAGCACCAATCTCATACTTTAAATCTGTGTTCTCTAGAATCGCACCATACTTTTCTGCAATGGGTTTTGATACTTGAGATTGTGAAGTTTCAACACAAAGAATCTTATGATCTTCTTTTGAATACTTACGAATAGAACTCAGACACTGTTCTAGTATATCAGGACTTTCGTGCGTGCAAACGATAATCATGCCAGAATTTCCTCAAAAATATTTACAAGATAATCTATTTCAAATAAATTTTGATTTTGAATATTTATGAATGGTTGAGAAATGTAGTCTTGATATAGATCATCATCATTATCAATCTCGATTATTCTCTCAATAACTTTTTCATCTGATCCATATTCATACCAATTGATAAAAGAGAATGAATTAAAGTCCAAAGATATTCTTTGATTTCCCCAGTAGATTGGAATACTTCCGGCAGCAAAAGGTTCGATTATCTTTTCAGTGGTATATCCAATACATCCATTATAAGAATCACAGTTTTCAACCGCGAAAGTAAACTTATAGTCTGAAATAAAATTTACCTTTTGAATTGATCCATGTATTGTTCCAGATTCTCCAGGAACAGGTCCCATGTTATTGTGATGAGATCCAGGACAATCAATTTTTTTATAACAAGAGAGTTTGTGATATAAACGATCCCTAATACTATCTTTTCCTGGTCCTCTAGAAATGTAAGTGCAAAAGTTTTTCTTCTCCTTTAAATGAATTCTTTGATTGAAGAAACTCTCATAAGAAGAAACAACTCCGTGCTTATAGTAATCATAAGCATAGAGTAGATACAAAGGTAAACGATAGAATCTACTATCATCTACATTGAATTGTGTAAGTGCATAATCACATGCGCCCAGATCAAAAAATGGTTCACCACTAAAGTAAACCATTCTAGCATTACCATATCTAGAGTGTGGATTATCAGTTAAAACTATCTGAGGATCATCTGGCGTAACTTCTACATTGTATTTCTGAGACAGAGCATATACAAATAGATTATCAAACTTATCGAAAGTTCCCCAGAATGCCGTGAACCACAATCTTAGATTTGGTTTCATTTCAACTTACCAACATAATCACTACAGACACCCAAGCAATTTGTAACCCTCAACATATCCCAATCAACATCCTTCTTCCACTCTGGCATCACAATCACAGTATCCTTGGTATATGGTTTTCCAGGATATGCCCAGATCTGCCTTCGACTCGTTAAAGTGTAATCATCATTCTGGTGCCAGAAGTAATTGAAACCACCAGTCTTTGAATTGAAGTATTCAAGAGAGGCAAGACTCTTACAATGAACCCAGAGTTTATCTTTCTTACTAGACATCCAATAACGAGTTGCCTCATACTGTGGTTCATCGTGCCCCAACCAAAAGGTTTCGGCAGCACAATCATACCACACATCAACCTCTACATCATAACCTGCTTTGAGTGCTTCTTCAATATACTCTGGACTATTTTCTCTTTCGGGATTTGGACCATCAATGTTGCCACGATGAGCAATCAGTTTCATCAAACTTCTCCGTCGTAATGTTCAAGGAAATAACTTAGATCTTCTGGAGTTCCAATACCCCACATGCCATCCTTATCAATCTCTTTGATTCGGATTTTCTTACCATCACCGATTGCTTCGTTGAATACAGGGCAAACATAATATTCGTTATTGACACGAATATCTTTTTCAATCATTTGCTCTGCATACTTCACATAATCAGATCCTTTCTTCCAGTAATAGATGCCAACTGTAGCGTGCTCAGAGATAGGTTTCTTCTCAGCAACTTCAGCAACGTAACCATCTTCACCCAACTTAGCATAGGACCATTTTGGATGAGTTGCAGGGAATGTGATGATTCCACCATCTACTTCACCATTCTGGAAAGCATAGAGAGTTTCATTAGAATCCCACTCAACAAACTGGTCCGAGTTTGCCATAATCAGTGGTTCATCATTATTGATAAACTCCTTTGCAAGAAGAGTCGTACATGCGGCACCTTCGGTAATACCATCAACCTGAACGATATTACAGTCTGGTGCAATCAATGGCAACAGATAATTCAGATTGTATTGTTCATAATGCTCTTTCTGAACGATGAACGTATAGTTTGCTTTGATATTCAGATTATCAACGACAACCTGAATCATAGGTTTTCCACGAACTTCAATCAGTGGTTTTGGAAAACTATATCCTTGGGTTGCAAAACGACTTCCACGTCCTGCCATTGGAATCAATACATTCATCGTCTTACTCTCCCATGCCACTTTCTTTTTAGTGCCATTCAAAATCTTTTTAATACGATCAATCTTCGCTTGGTTCAGATCCTTACGATCTTCCACTGGAATCAGATGTGCTTTGCTATCCAGAGCACCCTGCCTTCCAATATGACTATCTTCAATAATCACAGTGTCATTAGGTAGAGCACCCAATGCAGTCATGCACTTCCAATACATCTCTGGGAATGGTTTGTTGCGAACCACGTCTTCATTAGAGATATACATATCCACAAACTCAAGCAGTCCCAAACGCAAGAGAATGATCTTCACAGTATTACGAATACTGTTAGAAGCAACAGCAATCTTATATCCAGCATCTACCAACTGCTGGAAGTAACCCATGAGTTCATAATCCTTGGCAACACAATCATTGAAGATCTTCAGGGTTGCTTCTTGCTTTGTTTGCCAGATACTATCATAAAGATCTACAGGAAGACCTTTGTTCTTAGTGAGAAGTTCTAGTTTTGCTTTAGTGGGCAGACCATCGTAGATACTAACATGCTCTTCTCTACTGATGGCATACTCAGATCCAAGTGCTTGATTCAGCGCCTCATAGTGATAATCCTTACTGTCAATAAGAACACCATCAAGATCAAAAATTACAAGTTTAGTCATTTAACAAATCCACAATTTTTTTCATGTTTACTTTATTAGAATTCAATGCCTTATCATCAATCAAAACATCATAATGAATCTTACCCATAACAAGAGCATGATATTTTAGTCCCCAAGAATCCAACTGTTCTGTAGTTCTTGTATAGAGGTTACTATAAATCTCAGCAACATTTCCATTATACTGAGACATTCCTCTTGCAGTATATATTACAATTTTATACCCCTTATCATAGAAAGAATTTACAAGATCAATGGTTTCTAAAATTGGTTTGCAGTAATCATATTTAAAGGGACCAAGGTCTTCATAACCACTTGGTCTCCAACAGATTACATCGTCTAGATCAAATGCAATAGTTTTTTGTTTGCTCATTGAGAAGTTTGAGTTTTGAATTAATTCGTTTCTGTATCAACTTATCTGCGCTTGGAAAGTTTGACTTTATTCTTTCAATGAATTGTTGATCAGATAAAACATAATGACAGCATGTCATGATAAGTTGATCTTTAGATATTCGATTAATATCCTTAACCCACTTTTTCCACTTACCAGAATTATAGCATATTACAAACAGTTCCTCAAACAACGTTCCATCTTTTTTACATTGCTCCAAATAATATTCAGATTCAATCTGTCCATACTCTGGTGCAATATTGATCGCATCTAGGCCACGTTCAAATCTAACTTCAACATCAAAAGAGTCTGTAAGATAATCTCCATTATGCTCTTTACTCATTAGATCAAAACTCTTCACAACCTGAATAAAATTATCAAGTCTCTTATTGTTAAAGTTTCCAGTGTTTGTTCTAGTCGATAAATCTAACCCAGTTCCAGATTGGACAACGGCATATTTAATTTGATCAAATTGTTTTTCTGTTAGTTCTACATTAAGATAAGTAAGAAACCAAATTAGTTGTTCTGGTTCATATTTAAATATTGCTTCTTCAGTTCCAACTTCATACATTAAATTAGAATTCTGCACATGAAGTTGCTTAATAATTTGAATGGTTCTTTCTGCAGCATCCTTTATAGTCTTTGATGCACGGAAAGGATCAACGTGAATTAAATCAAAGTATTTGCAGTCTTCATTGAAAGATTCCACTCCATCATCGGGATCCTTTCCCTGCAGTTCTCCACCATGATCTCTACACAATAGAACAGTATCTCCAACATACTCGGAGAATGTTTTAGTGTCCCATTGATTGACATATCCGCCACAATAATCAACTTGCCTTCTGGAAGGTATAAGACCAACAGAATGTTGCTGACCGTGCTTTATCACACAATCAACAACATTTTTACTCATTGGTCCGATGTAATACTTCGGATACTTCATTTGAGATTCAAGAACAGATTATACTTTCCAAAATAATATAAGAATGTATCAAGTGGATGCTCGTGCAGTGGTGCCATATTAATCCAAATAATGGAACTCAATGTGTTAATAGCATCATAAGATATACCACGATTATAGCAGAAATTCTTCAAATATTCTTGGCACTCTAACTTTGATTTCTTGATGTAAACATCACACTTAACTTGCTCTCCTACATTGATCTCAAATAAATTCTTGGATAAAGTTTCATGATCCAAAGTTAGATTATGATTTAACTTTGCTAGATCATAGTGCATATCACCAGCATCAATACTTCCACTAAAGTCTTGTCTCCAATCGATCAGAGTGAATTCATTATCATTGATTAGAATATTATCAAGAATAAAGTCTCCATGGAATCCAGATGGTTCATCACCAATGATCGAATCAAAATCAACTTGCTCAATCAGTTCTTTTATTGGAGGAACATTAACACCATTAATACAATCTTCTTTATCAGTTAAGTTATACTTATTTAAAAACTTATCAATTCGAAGAAGAGTCTTGTCCTTGTAGAAAGAAAGTGCATTACTCTTGAAGTTTGCATCTTCTTTTTCAATCCAAAGATTTTGATCAGACCAGTTCAGAAGATTTACAAATGAATTCAGGTCTACAACATCAGAAAGAAGATCTCCTTCTGCATACTGATACTTGTAGAAGTTTTCTGTGCTCTCAAGTAACTTAGGAACAAGACCTGTTAGATTTTCAGTTCGTGCTACTCGATCAGAACAAATCTTTTTATTATAGAAGAACTTGATTACATAGTCATCAAAGATAAAGATATTCTCATCTTCCTTATCAAGAACATGAACGCTGCCTTTGATGTTTGATCGGGTCTTTTTCAGAGAATCAATATTACCAATATCAAACCAAGTCTCAACTTCAACAACTGAGAAGTTATTCATCTTACGAATAACGTGACAATCACTGAGATCACTGGTTTTAACTTTCTTCAAAATCTGATTGCAGATATTCCAGAAAGATTCATATTCCTTTATACCAGATACTCCAACATAAACATAGTCGAAGTTCTGCTCTCCCTTCTCATTGATTGATGCAATCTTTCCGTTCAAACAATTGACTGTTCGATATGCCTGACTATTTTCTCCCTGCCCTCCAATGGACCAGTTCGAAGAGAAGTCTACGTCGGCAATGTAATTGTTTGGAAGAATAGTATCACAAGCATGAAACACAAAGGGAGTTTGTAGATACTCTTCACACAAAGAAATTGAGTAAAGCAAACTACTTCCTTCACCCATGTAATTATCAACTTCAACAAATTGAATCTTACGATCTGGATGTGCCAGAGTTAGATATTGTTTTACATGAGATCCATAGTGTCCTAGAGTTACAACAAACTCTACATCTAGTGGATAAGTTTCAATGATGTGGGAGATGACTGGTTTGTCTCCCACACGAACCAAACTCTTGTTTGTAAACTTGGTGAGATTACCGAGTCTAGAACCTAGACCACTAGTAGTAAGTAATACCTTATACTCTGCCATACTTGTCTTCTAACCTCACAATGTCATCTTCACCGAAGTATTCTCCAAGTTGAATTTCTACAAAAACTAGATCAGTTTCGCCAATGTTTGTAACTTGGTGCTTTGCTTCTTTCGGAATCTTGATAATATCACCAACAATATGTGAGGTTACATTATCATCAATTTTAACTTCAGCAATACCTTTCACAATAATCCAAAGTTCACTTCTTTTGAAATGATACTGATAACTTGGTGCTTGACCAGGTTTAATCAGAATCTTTTTAACTTTAGTGTATTGCTCATCCATAAGGTTTGTATATGAACCCCATGGTTTTGTAACTTCATCAAACATTTTCTTTGTACCATTCGTAAGTTGATTGAATACCATCACGAAGAGTAATCTTTGGTTCCCAACCAAGAGACTTAATTTTATCTACATTCATAACCTTTCTGGGTGTTCCATTAGGTTTAGATGTATCCCATATAATATCACCATTAAATCCAACTACATCAGAAATTGTCTCTGCGAGTTCTTTAATAGTTACATCCTGACCAGTGCCAACATTCAAATGTTCTGCACCATCATACTTCTGCATTGCAACATGACATGCTTCGGCAAGGTCATCAACATGAAGAAACTCTCTCATAGGAGATCCATCACCCCAAAGAGTAACCTCACCATTTGACTCATGAAACTTTCGAATCATTGCTGGAAGCACATGAGAAGAATTTAGATCAAAGTTGTCATTGGGACCATAAAGATTGGTTGGCATCAATGAGATGGCATTGAATCCATGCTGTTGGCGATATGCTTGGCACATCATAATGCCAGCAATCTTTGCGATTGCATATGCATCATTAGTGGGTTCTAACTTCCCACTCATCAAAGATTCTTCAACAATTGGTTGTTCTGCTAGTTTCGGATAGATACAAGAAGATCCAAGGAACAACAGTTTCTTAGCACCAAACTTATAGGCATTCTTGATAATGTTAGTTTGAATTTCTAGATTATCAGTAATGAAGTCTGCCTTATACTCTTTGTTTGCCATGATGCCACCAACCTTGGCAGCAGCAACAAAGACATATTCTGGTTGAACTTTTTTGAAGAAATGTGCGGTTTGAATTTGACTCGTAAGATCAACATCATCACGAGTCACAGGAATAACATTTGTATATTCCTTGCTTTTTAGATTTCTAACGATTGCGGATCCCACCATCCCTCGGGCACCCGCAACCACAATCTTAGAATCACTGTCCATAGATACACATATCCTCAACTAATTGTTTAAAGGAAGTCTTAGGTTCCCAACCTAGTTTTTCCTTTGCCTTAGAGGCATCACCTAATAAAGTCTCTACTTCAGCAGGTCGGAAATATTTAGGATTCACATCGATGACCTTTCTGCCAGTATTTTTATCAATACCAACTTCATCAAGTCCTTCACCTTCCCAAACAATTTTCATTCCAAAGTAAGGTGCTGCTTCATTTACAAAATCACGAACAGAATACTGAACACCAGTAGCAATCACATAATCGTCTGGTTCATCCTGCTGAAGCATCAACCACATCGCTTCGACGAAGTCTTTCGCGTGCCCCCAATCCCTGCGTGCATCAAGGTTTCCGAGAGATAATACGTTCTGTTCCCCAACTGAAATACGGGACAATCCTCTGGTAATTTTGCGCGTAACAAACGTCTCCCCTCGTCGGGGACTTTCATGATTGAAAAGAATTCCAGAACTTGCATGTAATCCATAAGACTCACGATAATTTTTTACAATCCAGTAACCATAAAGTTTGGCAACACCATAAGGGGAACGAGGATAGAACGGTGTCGTTTCCCTTTGAGGAACTTCCTGAACGAGACCGTAGAGTTCGGAAGTAGACGCCTGGTAAATACGTATCCGATCTTCCAAACCAAGAAGACGAACCGCTTCAAGAATGCGTAGAGTTCCCATAGCATCCACATCACCAGTGTATTCAGGCATCTCAAAGGATACTTTGACATGACTCTGAGCACCAAGATTGTAAATTTCATCTGGTTTTACCTGTTGAATAACTCTTACAAGATTAGTCGAATCAGTGAGATCACCGTAGTGTAAATTAATACGATCATAAATGTGGTCAATACGATGAGTATTAATCAATGAAGCACGTCGAACAATACCATGCACTTCGTATCCTTTTTCAAGAAGTAGTTCTGCTAGATAAGAACCATCTTGACCTGTAATACCAGTAATTAATGCAACTTTCATAGAATCTTTTGTGCGTATTGATTTACAATTTCAATTTCTTTTTGGAGACCATTGTTCATGCCAATATTAGATTCTGGATTATAACCAAAAACAGTGTTATACATTGGGTGAGCACAGAATCCATTATCAATATAATAACACTTTTTGTTTTGAGCGTTCTTATATTCACTTAGTGGCACTTCATCAAATCCATCATTTGGTAATTGAAGCACGTTTCTCCACTCTTCAGTCCTGAAAGCAAAAACATTATTTGTAAAATAAGGACGATCAAATTCTTTAATTGAATAATCGTGCTTTGCAAGAAATCGATCCATCGTGTTCAGAATATAATCATTGAGAAGCAATTGTGCCTCAATAGAAATACGAACAGGGTGAATCCCTCTGTAATAGTGATTGATATTTCGCACACCTTGATAGAACTCTTCAGAGTTCCAGGTCTCTGCATCAACAGTGTGCTTATTCAGAGAACTATAATCAACTCCCCAAATATTGTTGGGCATTGTTCGATTAAGGAACAAAGTATAGAGTTGATTCTTAACTTCTTCTTCCTCAATATATGCTTCAATAAACTGATCCACAAGAGGAATGTTTGTTGAAACAAGAGGAGAGAAGATAAGAGTCTCTGGATCATCAAGAATATGAATGTTCTCAATGAAGTAATCCCAAACATGACTACTCATAAAGCAGTCTTCGTCCAGTTTAATTGAATATGGATTGGGATCATTACTTGCCATCTTTGCTTTGGCAAGATAGTTCCCATTGTAAGGAAAAATAATAACCTGACAAGCAATTTCTGGATCCAGGTAATCTGCCCAGTTCGTATCATTAGTTGCAAGAATATTAACTTTGATCTTCTTTTTATTTTCTGGTTTGATATTATTCAGAAAATGAGATGTTAATTTCCAATATTCAATTGGTCTTGCATGGGGCAAATAGTCAATTGTAATCATTGTTTTTAGTATACCAAGAAACTGTTTTTTCTAAACCGATGTCCAGGTTATATCTAGGTGACCATCCGATCTCGGTTTTTATCTTCGATATATCAGTAGAATATCTACGATCATGACCAGGACGGTCCTTCACATATTCTATCATACTTTCATCTTTATTCATGATAGAAAGGATTCTCTTAACTAAATCTAGGTTAGTAATTTCACACTCTCCACCGATATTATATTTTTCTCCAACCTTACCATATCTCCAGACATCGATCAGTGCTTCACAATGATCCTGAACATATAACCAATCACGAATCTGTTGCCCATCACCATAAACAGGAATCTTCTTATCCTGAAGAAGATTTGTAATGATCTTGGGAATCAACTTTTCTCGATATTGTCTTGGTCCATAGTTATTAGAGCAGTTCGTAATCATAACTGGCAATCCATATGTATTATGGAAAGCGTTCACAAAGTGATCACTTGCTGCCTTTGATGCCGAATATGGATTCCTAGGATCATACTTTGTATCTTCAGTGAAAGATCCTTCGGGAATGGAACCAAATACTTCATCAGTAGAGATGTGTTGGAATCTTTCAACTTCGGTTGCAAGACTTGCATTCAGAAGATTAATCGTTCCAACAATATTACTTTCTACAAATGGCTTGCAGTCCTTAATAGAATTGTCTACATGACTCTCTGCAGCAAAATGAAATACTGTCTTTGGTTTGAACCTTGAAAAAATATACCTTACCTGATCTTCATCAAAAAGATCGCACTCTTCTAAATGAAACTGTGGTCCAGCAGGAATATATTTTTTATTTGATGCATAGGAAAGTTTATCAATAACAACAACTCTATCTTCCGTGATAGAAGTTAAATGATGTAAGAAATTGCTACCAATAAAACCTGCACCACCTGTTACTAATATTGTCATTTTTGATTATATTTTTCTAAAATTTCTGGAGAATATTGAGTAATCTCTTTGATATTCTTTTCCTCTCTCTTTGCTTTCTCTAACTCATAAACTCGATTTCTAAGTTCTGTGGTTGAGTATTGATGTCTTCTCTTGTGATAATAGATCTCAACATCATTATCAATACAATATTGTTTACCAGTAAAGTCAATATCTTTATACTCTTCACTCAAAAATCTAATATGAAACGTTTGAGTTTTAATTAAATTGAGTAGATCTGCTTCCGTATCATACACAAGGATTTCATCAACGTATTTACATCCTTGCACTTGAGCATATCTTTCATAGATTGATTGTGCTGGTTTATTCTTCAAACCAGGTCTATCAATAGATGGATCAACTTGAAGTGCTACTTTTAAGTAATCACACATCTCTCTTTCCATCTTGAGCATTGTAACGTGCCCAGCATGAAAAAGATCGAAACAACTGCAATTAAAACCGATTTTCATATTGGTAATTCTTTCTTTTATTATACTAAAAAAGGACGGTTTGTGCAACCGTCCTATTAGGTCTTTACATGCACGCCACTTGCTCTTTGACCAGAAGCAAGAAACTGGGCGGGAGTATATACCCCATCCGCACCACTTGCTCTTGAGAGAAGCAAGAAACTCACATTAGGGTCATAATTGACTCCACCACCTAGTTTTAAGAACTAGGAAACTTCGGGATTGAAGGGGGACCTTCACCGACCAGGGCAGGTTTTAAGTCACTCCGCGACTTGATATGGTGATTCCACATCATCTTTTACATAGGCAGGAACACCATCGGGATCTAACCAGCATGTATAATCATGGTCTTCCATAGCAAGCATTAGTTGCATTTCGTTGTCGCAGAGATACATGTCTCTGTAACGTCCAGTGTATGAATCAACCTTTTGAATACGACAGTCTGGTTTTCCGTTGATTTCCAGTTTACCAACCTGAATATAACGATAAGGAAACCGCTCCATAAGAACGGTTGGTTTTTTAACCACTTGCATCAGGCAACCTCAACAGTCTCAAGATCAGCGTAAATCTGTTCCATCAATATTTCATAATCATCAAGAGGGTCTCCTGAAAAAACAACACCGTTGTTTTCATAGAAGCGGCGAACCTTTTTGAAAAGTTTCGGATTCTTTACATCAAGGAAAATATCGCCATTGGCAGCAGCACGGAGAGTGCTGAGATCTTTCTTGAATTTTTCAGTCAGTGCCATTGTTGTGTTTGGTTTACCCTTGTATTATAAGGTTTGAATGATATTTAGTCAAGAATGCCAGTCTCGGAACTGGCAATCGGAATGATAGGATTCGAACCTACGGCCACTCGCTCCCAAAGCGAGTGCTCTACCAAACTGAGCTACATTCCGAAACGGTAGTTCCTATCGCCGCCAATCCTGAACTACCAAGGGGATTGCCGCAGTTAAGTGGTTTCCCTCTCAACAGAACTAATTATACTACTTTTTGTGCCCCTTGTCAAATGGTTCCCAGTGCTCCCATCCATACTTATGAACTGCCCACATGCCCAAGATAGGCACGAAGATTAAAGAGAACCCCATGATACCTAAGCACCATGGAGTTTCCATCACAGATCTGGCAATGTGTCCTAGTTGATGCATCATGCTGGGTAATCCCATTTAGTAATTTGGTCTGTCTTATGCTGTGGTCCCCAAAGACCTTTGTGATAAATGAATGGAACTGTTCTGATCGGACACTTATCGCCAGTACAAAGAAGATCATCAACAATCCTCCACGATTCCATAACTTCATCAGCATGAACAAAGTGTGACTGATCACCTTCAATTGCATCATAAAGAAGTTTCTCATATCCATCAACACCTAACCAATCAGGATATCTATGAGTTAATGTTGCTGGTTCCACACCTTCACTCATTCCTGGGGTTTTAATGTCCATCATAATATCAAGGTGAGCGTGTGGTTGAAGTCTCATTACGATTCTATCGTTCACCTCACCCTCAAACAACTGTTGTGGTGGTGCTTTAAATTTAATAACAACTTCTACACACCCATAAGGCATACACTTACCAGTTAATACGCGAAAAGGAACTCCCTCCCAACGCCAGTTATCGACATATAAAGAACCAGCGACGAAGGTAGGAGTATTAGACTCAGGATCAACACCGTCCTCATCACGATACCCAATGTACTGCCCGAAGAGGGAGTCTTTTCCCATCCTTGTGGCGGCAAGGACTTTTGTTTTTTCACGGCGAACCTCCCTAGCGTCCATACGGCAAGGTGCTTCCATTGCTACGAGAGCAAGCACCTGTAAAATGTGATTTTGAAGCATATCACGAACCGCACCAGCAGTATCATAATACTGTGAACGACCATCGCAACTGATAGTTTCAGTCGCAAAGATTTGTATCTCTTCTATGTACTGGCGATTCCAAAGTGGTTCCAGAAGAATATTACTAAAGCGAGTAGCAAGTATGTTATTAACAGTATCTTTGCCAAGATAATGGTCAATGCGATAGACTTGTTTCTCGCGTAGATGTCTAGAAACCACAGATTGTAGAGAATCAGCAGATTTATAATCGTATCCAAAGGGTTTTTCGATAACCACCCGTGTTTGTTCTGGGTCATCTAATCTACCTGCCTCTTTAAGATTAGTGA
>Ga0255768_10004868_pt1 | contig 13067 bp, 7 predicted proteins | sample 071ome_33_FD_179983 | JGI IMG/M metagenome (GOLD analysis project Ga0255768, IMG submission 179983) | Coastal salt marsh microbial communities from the Groves Creek Marsh, Skidaway Island, Georgia - 071412AT metaG (version 2) | ecosystem: Environmental > Aquatic > Marine > Intertidal zone > Salt...
AGGTAGGGTACCGTTTTATTTTTATCCTCACATAAGAGCAGTAAAGCGATTGTATGCTGAGGAAATATGCGGAAATCCGCACCTTTTCGAAACGGAAATCCCGCAAAATTTTCTCTTAATTTGAACGCTGATGTGAGGATTTTTTTGCTCAAGATTCGGTATAGATTTCAAAGAATTTTATCCCAAAAATTCTCTTGAATCAGTTGCGACAAACCAAACGGATTCGTGAGTTTCCACGCTTTGAAACCTGTATCAAACAATTCCCCTGCTGATTCTGTAAATCCGATGAATTTCTTTCCTAATACCCATGCAACCCATACCGCTGATGCAGTAGCACCACCTATGACAACATAGGAAGCGGTTTTCATTGTCTTTACCGTTTGGTTCAAATCTGCAACGGGCTTCAAGATGTTCTGTCGTTCCCATTCTCCCGCTTCTATACGGTGGATATACACGACATCGGGCTTTGCTTTAGGCATATTATCACGCTAACAGTTGTTTTGTGCGAATAAGCCACGATAGGTATGCATATACCTCCGCACTTTCCTTCGAGGCAAGGACACCGTACCAATAGGTCTTCTCATCGGTAAGTGTGACATTCTCAAATGTACTATTGATATTCTTGATGTATAGAGGAAGTTCAAGCAATACCGCATTAGGTACAGCCCAGATGATAGGGTGACGATTGCGGATTTTTGTAGAAGTTGTAATACCCACATGTTGTGTCTTAAGCATGCTTCAATATGTCTAATGCTTATGCCGTAGTTGTTGGATTGCATTGCGAATTCGCTCATAACTTGCACTGATGCCTAGTTTATGTCGAATATAATTCACCGAATTATTAATTGAAGAGATGGCTCCAAGTGAATTAATCAATATCAATAGGTCCTCATCTGAGATTTTCCTTCTTTGCTCTATTGGAGGTAATTTCTCACATTCCAGATAGATTTTTTTCAAGCGCTCGATGCCACCAAGGAGATACTGATTAAGTAACTCCGAATTCAAATCAATGTAAGCCACTTTTAGTAGTTCTGCAGTTCGCGGGTGAATTTTTACAGAAGTAACATTTTGATGAGAGGACAGAGGTGAAGTACTAGCAACAACAAATTTTGATGCCAGTTTCTCAAAAGCCGGATCTTTCTTGATTGCTCTTTGATAATTTGGTGCTGCAAATGAAACGATAACATCGCTTTCTTTAGGATCAATTTTTGACAACCCCCCAAGCGGTAATTGATGCCATTGGGAATAATTAGGACCGTTTGAATTACTGAATATCGATTCATATGAAGGAATTTTATCATCTAATTTGGCCAAGCCAGCACCAGCAGAAATGATGTATCCCTTTACGTCATCATTAAGTGAGATGAATTTGAGTTCTCTTTTTATAGCTCTTCCAGTATACAATTTCTGTGCATCTGTTTTTAGTCTTTGCTTTTCCCAATTTGTTTTCCAAGATTTTAGAGTAGTATGAGATGACCAGGTCATCTCTGGTGAGAACTCTAGTGATTTCTTTTTAGAGCACTGAATCAAGACATGAATAGTCATGATTCCACCTCGATAGTGTTCCAATTGAGCAACCAATCGTTTTGATCAGTAATCTCACTATTCTCTGCAAGTTCGTTGAGTCGTATTATCTGTTCAATGATCCAAGAAAAAGCAAAGGCATTGTGTGCGACTCTTCCCATGTTGTGCTCAGTTGAACCCATCATCCGTGGGTCTGCAACATGATAGCGCTCTGGATTCTTTTTTCTAAACCAGCATCTCTCACTGGTGCACCTAGATGATTTTAGATATTGGCAGGCAGGACAATCACAGTTTGTATCTACTCCTTCTTCTGTAAGTGGGACAATGGGTTTCTGAATTTTAATCTCATTCTTCCATTTCCAATTATCTGCACCCATTTTTTTGACAGCGACACGCTGATACAGTTCACCTACGCTCTTGGGCTGTGATGGCATTTCTCTTCCAGCACCCAGTCCATCGTTCAGAATGTAATACCAACCATTTGCAGCCCCTTCAGTGGATAATTTTGAACCGTCAAAGGAATCGATTTGTAGGCGATACCACCATCGAACCCACTCTGGACTATTTAATCCGAAGACATGTAATTTGATTCCATCTTTACGACATCTACCCAATATGCTATCTAATTCTATAACTGGATTTTCAATATCTTTGATTCCTGCTACAATCTCTAAAACTTTTTTTTGTTTTGTTGAATAAGGGACCATTCCTCCTAAAGCAACATATTTGTAACCAAGCGATTTGAACATTTCATACTGTTTCTTTCTTTCCTCATTGGTTCTCCCATGAATAACACCAACAGCATTTATCCTTGAATCCGAGTTGCATTTCTCCAAAAACGGTGCGGCATTTTTCCTGATGTATTCAAATCGAATCGCAGTATTATCATCATTCATGTCTGGTGTAATGATATGATCAGGCGAGCACAGAAGAATTTCATCCCAATGGTGTTTTGCCTTCACGTGAACCTTATCATAATAATCCCAAGCTACTTTGAAATCCAATTTGACATCACCTAACATTGGTATTGGTAAATCTCTGAATTGAAATGCTCCACAATCTGCAAAAATTCGTTTCGGCAAAGAATTTTCAATTCTTAATTGACTGTTATTTGCCATGACATCTAATTTTGAAGTCCACGAGTCATAGTGGATCTTAGAATCAAATGACATGCTGAAGAGAAGGTTTTCCTTCAAAGATTTCGGAAAGAGATTGAGGGTTGATACCCTGATTCTTCTGGATTCAAGGTCCGAATCAAAGTATGCAATTGTATCAGTGTGAGCGAGTGCCACAAAAAATACAGGCCGCATACAGTCCCCCATACTAGAACGTAAGTCAAAGGTATTTGAGCTCATCGGTGATTTAGGTTACACAAATAGGAAGAGTAAAACGCAATGAAACTGATTATTGTATGATTGAACGAGTCGAAATTCTCAAACGGTAAAAACGGCGTGTTGGTGAATGAAAAAACTCATTACGCCATTTTGAGATCGCAGTTGCCCTGTGCAACGCAGAAATTTTCTTTTTGAGGTCTGCAACGTAACTAGCCCCTTGAAAACAATCTCCACGGCTTTTTGTTCATGGGCAATTTCGTATATGGTCGCACTTATCCTTCGGACATTAGTTAATGGTATCTCAACATCAAAAAAATCTTCGATGGGGTCAGTTCCAAATAGCACCTCAAGATTTTGAATAATCGTTTTATCATTGCTTCTTTCGAAACAAAATTCAGTCTCTGAATAATTATATGAACAATAAGTGCATTGTGTGGAAGGGACCTTCTCGTCTGATTGCACCCAATTAACCCATTCGCTGTCATTTATCCTCGAAAATTCGTCGAGTATTTTTTCAGTTTTTATTATGTATGGTAGTTCTCGATGTCGTTCATCAACTTGTGTTATACTCACAAGAAGTAATCGTATTTGCTTTGGGGGATTTGATAATTCCAGTAACTTATGATATAATCCGAGTTGCAAAACATAAGAATCAAAAAGTTTGCTTTGCATATCAATACTCAACTTCCAATCGATTAAGAACAAATGCTTCTGTGTTTCAATAATGCAATCGACTGTTCCTTTGACAAAAAAATCTTCAAAAATGTACTGTTCATTCATCTCATCAGAATACGTTTTCTCTACCGTGATACTGATGATGGGATCTATTTTGTTTAGATGATTCAAAAATGCACCTACACGCGTCATTGATCGAAACTCACGGATTGCTTCGGAAATGTTTCCGTGGACTTGAATCTTTTCTGATGCAAGTTCTCCTCTCAAATCATTGATTGATGTGAGATAATTATCCAAGGTCAAAAACTTACATTCGTTTAGTTGTATACATTCATTTAACTTCTTCAACCACAATTCTATAATTTTATGAAGAAACAACCCTCTTCCATTTGCATTTCTCAAGTAAATTTCCTGAAAGGTCGATGGTTGTTTGTATGGGCGAAGTCTTGCAGGGCATATGTATGCCTTCCCCAAATTACTCGGAGAGTATGTTTCTTTCATGATTTATCCTCAGTACAATAGATCACTAAGTTTGGAAGAGTCAAAAAATTCTTCGGTTTCCAACTTCTTCCGGATTAAATCCATGAGTTCGATGGGCTTTTCACCAATCATGCTTGAAGGAAACATTGTATCGTCTCTGGGTTTCAAAAGGTCAGAAATGACGGTTAATTCTATATCTCCGATCTTTACTCCTCGGTGCGGTTTTGTCCTTAATGTCTCTAATTCATTAGACAGATTCTCCTCGCTCCTATTGTGGAAAACGAAGTGGTCTGATTCATAAATCGGAGTAATGTCGTACCTGTCTTCTACTGGTCGTAGTTCATTCACTTCTCGGACAAGATCAGATAGATTTTTTGCATCATTATGAAAGTTGGGTTTATGATTGGTGTTTTGGAGGGCTAATTCAAGCATGTGATAGCCAAGTTCTCTTTTCAATTCACCAGACATGTGTTGCGTTGTGAAATCCTGAAGACATCCATTGCAAATCTGTTCACACGGTAGAGCAACAGTATACCTCTTTCCATCGTCTTTAATCGTCTCGATACAAAGTTGACCTGCTAGAATTTTGGTTAATTTCTCAAAAATAACACCCCTGTCTTTGGGTCCATTCCAATCTCTATCTATCAGATTGTACACTTCTTTGAGCAAACCAGCCCCACCGTCAATACGCTCAAAAATGAAGATTTCAAACCCTTGATCAGGTTTTTCCATTTGGCGAATATCGCCCCCAATGTCGTTTGGTGAGATGGCGAATTCTGTTTCTGCGTTGCATATGGCTTGAAGCAAGCCTTGGCAAAGAGTTTGAGCGGCTCGTTCTCCAATGTCTTGTTCGTCTTTCAAATCGACCCATTGTTGCTTGTCCCACCTGATTTTCAAACTCATAATGTTGGTTGTGAATTTTCTTGCGAGCAGCAAGCGGCTTTTCCCATGAATCGTGGTTGCATCAGTTGAGTGTTGACACTTTCCATTCATTGCCGACTCAAAATCTGATTTTAGTTCCTCATTGGAGTATGCTCCTGAATACATTCCATCAGTTCTGGTGATTGCATACGGTCGAAGATGCCTGCTAGTCGGCAATCTTTTCCCGGGTGTCATGTGGCCGCATTTTTTACAAAATGCGAATCCCATTTCTTGGTCCTCATCCATGTTACCATAGCCTGCATTGATGTTCACAATATCGACTTTTTCTTGATATGTGAGTTGTACTGTCCATTCGCCTTCTTTACTTGCGAGGTTTTTTGATTTGGAAACAGCATCATCAACATTGATGAGGGCAGTGGGCCACCGTGTTCGTGTGAACATTCTTTTTGACTCTCGAGTGTAATCAGGATCTGCGACGGTTGAGAATCCAGAACGATCGGTAGCTGGGCGAATCAATGGGCCAAATCCTGGAGGTATTATTGCTGGAAATGTTTGCCAATTTTCGGGGTCACTATCGCACACCTTGCAGTTTTTCGAGAGTGCCTCAACCTCCTCTGGAGGCGTTGAGTCAAATTGGAGCGTATTCTTGCATACCTTGCACATATGGAAAAATTTGATATTTTTTTGAAGTGAGAACCAATACTGCGTTCTGTTAATGACTTCATTTGTCCGAATTTTGGCTTTTTCCAGCGGGTCCTCCTCCTCATCTATCGGTATTCTCGGCATGTATTCAAGGAAAATCCCGCCGACAACAAACTCCTTTTTCTTGTAGGTTAATTCTGCCCCAGGTGCGTATCCGTGCAGTGCTTTTTCTAGACCATCACTCATTCTCGCTTCGATTCGTTCTTCTCCATCAAGGGTTGTCCGTGCGATGAATGGGACGGCGTCAATTGGAAGATTGAACGAAGGCAAGTAGTGGTTTCGAGATAGGAACTCCAATAATTTGTCTTCTTCACTCATCTAATCATCCTCCGTTTGATTGTTGGCATGTGCCAATTGATTCAGGTCTTCAATGAGGTCTTTCATCCAAAGATCAATCACCTCGTTTGGTGATGTAGCCATTGTACTATTCCCGAGAGGTATACGTTTGTGTAAATCAATCGGCAAGAGGTTTGCAAGCTCTTCTCGGGTTTCTCGCCAAGAATGTACTCTTTTGTCTTCACCTTCAAATGAAGTTTCGACGCCATCATCGTCATTGAACCATTTTTTCAATCCATTCAAATTGTACAGCGTATTGATACTGAATTCGCCTTCCAAAAAATCGGTTGTCGTTCCCATGCTGTCCATCAATCCTGCTTTTTGTTGTTCCAAATTCATGCCGAAGAATGCCCTTGCTTCGATGTCAAAGTCCAATCGCTTGAAGAAGCGTTGAAGGATAGCAGCCCAAATATGGCGCTGAATTATTACATCATTTTCTAGATAGATAATGGGAGAATTATCGGGATGATCGATAATCTCGCTTGCGTTGTGGAAGAAGTGCTGGGCATAAGGGCGATTATCATACCATGACATCGCAACACAAACCTCGGATTTACCACGGCCAGCTCTCCCTACACGTTGTTGGTAATTTGCGCGTTCTCTGGGGACGGTCCTTAGAGCAACCGCGGTAAGTGAACCGATGTCAATACCAACTTCCATGGTCGTCGTACAGGACAATATGTCAATAGGTGACTCTGGGGCTGAGAACGGCTTGTCTTCTGAAGGTACGACAAGCGGGATGTCTTGGAACAGCATCTCGAACCGTTCGGCATGGCTGTACATTTCATCCATGCTTGTGATATCATTGATTTGTGCAGTATGTTCCTCGGCTCGGATGAGTGTGACCCCCATTGCATCGACGGTGTTCGGCATAATTTCGATTGCTCTATCCCTCCACGGCGCTTGTACTCGGAGTTTGATCAGGTCATCGGATTCATCGAACGGTTTAACGAATCCATCAGATTCTGTGGCGCCGCACTTATTGCAGGTTTTTCTTGTGATTTCAACAAGATGAAACATAGCTGCACCACATCTTGTGCACATCAATGCTCCTTCAGGTTTTTCAACAAGGTTGTTGATTTTTACCATGGATGACTTGGTGAGTAAGCGGCCAGATGTCGAGATATCGAACGCTTCATTGTCACGAGTGAGGATGTCCAGGTCTATGTCATTCAGTTGATTAAACGGTGGCTCATTTAGGTTGATTACTTGGCGGAAATAATTCTTCATAATTCCAGGATCAGCCCCCCATTTTTTACCGTCTTTCTTCAAGACATACTCGCGTGGGTGGTCTCTAGCAGCGTAGATGGTAAACATGTTTTCTCCTCTTCCATCTTTAATGCCTCTTGAACTTGCTTTTCCAATTTTCTTCATGCCAAAGTTGCCATTTGACATGAGAGGAAATCGTAGCGCCGCTTCGTACAAACAACGCAATAGCACCTTGTTTTCACCTTCCGCATGTTGCTCTAAAAGTTTGAATTGATCCTTATTACTCTTAACCCAGGTTTCAAATTTGTTATCCACGCCTTGCAAACTTCCAAGGCCTAGATCTTCTAGTGAAAAATCGCGAGATGAGACAAAATCAATCAATTGGGTGAAAAAGAATTGGGGCACACGTGTTCCACCCTCTAGGTAACCTTTGATATTCAAGAATACATGTGATTGAAGTTTATGCATTTTGTTTGCAAATTCGGGGTCAGTTCCCGTTCCATTAAAAATGATGCATTCGGTCGCTTGAATGCTTCTCGCCAACTTGGCATAGTATTCCAACGAGTTGTAGTTGGTTCTAAGGAGCAATCTTGCCTTTTCAAATCTCTTCTGGAACGTGGTTACAGCCGAATACTGTTTGTTCCACCAGTCTATCACGTCCGTGGCATGAATTAGCCTTAGTTTGAGGCGCCCTTTTGCACTATTCTCAAGCCCTGAATCAGACAATTGGTACATTGTTTTCAGATCCTCGTCATTGTGTGTTGATTTCACCAAAATGGCATACCGTTCAATTATTTGTTGAACCTGTGTTTCCGGCACACCAACCCCTTTATTCTCGAACTGGGTGATGAGTTCGCTAACATTTAACACAGCGTCTTTCACATGTCCGTCGCCAGTTTTTTGATTTAGATGAAGAAGGAAAATACCAAGCCGGGACTTTGCATTTTCCGTATCTGATTCCATCAATACTTGTTTAAGAAGTACGTTTTTTCGAACATGTTTAAGAACAGCCCACGGAGAATTCTTTGCATAGAATTCTTCAGCAGCATCAAGTAGTGTAAAATCCGTGCTTGTTGGCCTAGTAAACGATGAATTTACAGCAAGGGGTTCCAGCCTGTTGTCGTCTAAATCCTCGAGACTTCCGATTATTTCCCTGAACAACCAGCCATCTTCACTTGTGTCAAGTTTCACGTCTAGACCGTCCTCATGCAGCATTTCTCCAAGCCCTGCAATATGGAATGATAAAACGGCTTCCCGATTGTTTGCAAACAAGGCCTTCGGATTGAAAAATGAAGCATTTTCTTCAAACGGATCCTGCATGGCAGCAGTTATGTGAACCACATAAAATGAGTAAATGGCATCGAGGGTTTGGTAGTCGGTGAAGAACTTCACCGCTTGCTTGTACCATTGATTGCTGAGGAGATGTAGGACTGTGAGTCGTAACTCATCATTATTTGAGAAATCTTGAACGGTCTTTGCAAGACGGGCAGCACGCTGGCGCCCGTCGGAAAAAATGAGCACTTTCTTTCCCTTGTTCGGTGTCTTTACCGATGAATCTTCGTCCTGACTCTGGTGGAGGCCAAGCGTTAGAGATGAGAAGGCTTGATCGCCTCGAGTCATCAGGCTAGAGATTTGATCGCTTGCTCTCCTCGAGTGATCTGTATTGCATTGCAGACATGATGTTGAGTTGAACGAAAAGCGTTTTTCACACCCAGATTCCTGGAAGTTTGAGTCTGATGATGTCACCAAGTTATCTCCTAATTTAGGGAGGAATGCTGGGCGGTAGTCCCTTAAGATCAGGTCTTGTTCTTTTTCGGATTGCTGTTCAAAGGAATTGAATGTAATGGCATACATCCGGCGTTTGTGGATGAACAAGTCAGGTTTTCTTCCTATCTTGCGCTCCAAGGAGCCAACTTGTTTGGTGGATTTTTTTTCTTCTATATTATAATGGTCGCCAATGTAGAGTTCAATTTGGTGGGTATCTTTGATTGGAGATCCATAGGTGCGGCCACGCCACAGTTGATTTGTTCTCAATTGCTCTGAAGCACTTTCTTGCGCTCCTGTTCTCTTTTTTGCATCAATAAATATTTGTGCGTAGGCACCACCGCACCGGCGGCACGAATACAGTGGGTAGATGGCTTCCGGTTGGTCGGAAAGGATACTTTGAGTGGGAGTATCTTTGACTTCATCCGTGGCAAGGTTCCAATACAATTCCGTTAATCCCCTGTACAGCAAATGCGCCCTTACGCCAAGAAGAGGATCATCATTTTTCCCTTTTATATTCACTTCGCCCCGCAGGGACGCAATGAAATTCAATATGAGTTCGGTCACGAGGTTTCGTTTTTCGTGGGTCTCGTCAAAGATGAAATTCGCAAGACGGTCAATTTGAATGGTTTTTTGTCTCAACTTTTCGTACAAATTTTTGTACAGTTGATGATTTCTCATAAAATTAAACCACGCCTCGTCATCCTCCACGGTAGTTGGTGCCTGATTTAGTGTAAGGAGGGCATGTCGAATTTCATGGTCCTTTGCATTAACATCCACCGATTTCAAGGCATTATGCCACTCATCGGGATTGAACTGAATGAGATCATCGTCTTCCTCAGGAATCTTCCAAGGCGTCCCATCAATAAATTCAGTCCGATCTTTTTCGAACCAGGCATCCTCTCGGCCAGTAAGTCCCTTGATGAATTCCTTTTTTTGTTGCTTTCCCTTACCAAGGGAAGCAGATGTCATAATAAACTGTATTTTTTCATTCATTTTGTCCGCAATACCTAGGGTCATGCAAAACCGCCGAAGAAGCATGCCAATTTCAGTTCCTAACGCACCTTGGTAAAGGTGAGCTTCGTCCAACACCATAAGGAGTCTGTTTCCATCAAAACTGAGCCATTCTTTCGTCTCATGAAACAAAATGTGTTCAAGAGGCCGTTTGAGCATGTACTCCAGCATGCTGTAGTTGGTGACCAAAACGTCAGGCGTCCCTCCTCCATTCATTTGAGGTGTAATGCGTTGTGTATTTTGTTTTAAGAGATAATGATAACCAACATTGTGCATTTCATGTCGCATCAAAAGTTCACGGTCATGATGTGAGGTGATGAGACAATCATTAGAATCATTCACAGGTTTTAGAAAATCTTCGAGAGTCCAGTATTCGATTTGTTTGCCATTTGCGTCAGGCTTAGATAATCGAGGCACCCCTTTCGCCGGAATCAATCCTTTCTTCATCATCTGTAGATAGAGTCCGTCTTCACCCGCATTCGGTCCCGTGTTGTCGTTTTCCTCAAGTTCGACGAACTTTTGAACGTAGTTCATTGCACTTCCGTTTTTATTCACCGCTGGGTTTCGTTTTCCCATTTTTGACTTAAAAGCATAAGGCCCAGCGAATCTTGTGCGACCTGTGTAGGAGCCGAATTGGAAAAAGCGTTTCTTTTCATCTTGGTAAAGGGCATCTTGAGCTAGTTCCTCGGCGAGAGTGTAATCCCCTAGGAGAGTGCGCAAACGCTTGAGTTGATCACCCACAAGGGCGTTCATTGGATAGAGCACAAGTGCCTTCATCCCTCTATTTCGTTTTTTTTCCTCGCCTTCCTTTTTTGCCCTCTCATTGGCTCGGCGAGCGACATCGTGCAAATGCCCTAGAATCGGATAAAGAAAACATTCGGTTTTGCCCGATCCTGTTCCCGTGCTTACGACAAAATCGTTGCCTTTTGCCCACGCTCGGATGGATTTTGCCTGATGAGTATACGGTGGAAAGATTTGTCCTCTCCCCTCCCTCATCATCTTTTCCATGAAATCAATGAATTCAGAATGATTGCCACCAAGCATTTCTCGAAGCCCATTAAATCCTCCAGGAAGTGGTTCATACTTTGGTAGAGCTTCTATCCAAGGCGTCTGAGTCAAACCTCCTGAACCATCAGGGTTAGTTAACCTCTCATAACTTTCTTTCATATGCGCATTACCGACAAGGGGGTAGGATCGTCGGATTGTATTTCTCAATCGAGTGTTTAATCTATTTTGGGTCGCAGTTAATCTCATCTCAAATCCATCCGTTTATCACTAGAAGTGTTCTTTGTATACTTTTACTAAATTCCGTCTTGTGCACAAGAGTTAGCCATTTCATTTGCCTTTTGGGAATGCCTAAACCCCGTAAACTCGTAAAGGTTGATTGCGGATTGCGTGTTTGTTTTGCAATTATTCGGAAGGCTTTTGTTAAGTCTCTGTACAAACCGTGAAGCCACATTTGATTAACTTCATTGGCTCTCGTTTTGCTTAGTTCCGGCTCGGTAAAAAGTCCGATCCTTGTGGGGTGGAGAGACCGATATTGCGTCTGACCGTTTCTTATCACTCTAAATCCAAGATTACTGAATCGCCTGACGCCTTCATCATCTTCAGCAAAATGTAACATTAATTCAACAGTCCCCCTGTCCCCATATTTGAGTACCAGTTGGTCATTTCCATCACACACAATGCTCCCATCACGATTCGTTGGTTCCGCACCTTTGGTATTATACAGCTTATGTGAATACATCCAATCGCCTTCAACATTAATTTGAGGGCGATAGGCCCGGAATCCTGAGGGGCGATGTTTGCCCGTATCAATACTCAACTGCAAACACAATTTCAGGAATTTCGCAGGATTGAATGGGGGCAATCCTGAATCAATAACCTCCTCAATAGGAATGATGTGTTCAGAATCAACCTTTGATTTCAGGACAACACGCAATCCTGTCGAATACACTCGCAAGGCATTGTTATCTTCAATATCCTCCAATAGTTGACGAGTATTACGTGCGTCCAAAACCATGACCCATTCATCAGAATCAGCAAATGAAGCATATTTTTCCTCAGAATTCCAACTCCATCTACGGCTGTTTTGATTACGGTAGACGCCCAACATCTCTTGCAGTGTTTCCCTCAAATCAAGACAATGATATCCGGCACCCACATCTTCACCCTTGGTCCATTTTTCGAGAAGAATCGTACGGAGGATTTCCACGCGTTGGTACAATTTATCCGACAAGGGCTCAGTTTCTCCCTCGCTTTTGAATTTCTCAAGTACACATCGAACCATCTCTTGCTCGTGAAAAGCCGACCAAAACCTTGGTTTCCAATTATCGCTTCTATTGAGATGACTTCCATTCCAATGCGGCAACACATTTGGTTCACCATTATTGGTGATTTCAGTATACTGAATCGACTTCTTCTCTAAATCAGCGTGATCTAGGCGCTGACGTTCGATGAACCAATCAGTTGGAACATGGTGGAGGCTTGTTGAAACACTAACTTCCATCATACCACCTCAATGCACACGATGCTCGTGTATCTCCTGCCAAAGTGCCAATTTTCTTCGTCCACAAGCGGCTCATGGTTGGCCGTCACCTTTCCTGAATTTCTAAGTACTACATTTGATTGAGGTGAGGGTTGGATGGCGACGATGTAGTGGCCTGGGTCATCAAAGAACAAACCACCCTTTGGCCCGAAGAATTTTTCGCCGTTCTGAAATTCATCATCGTTGATCTGAAGAGTATTGAGGTCGTTCATACCCTCGTCATAGACGATGTAGTAGGGTTGTGGTTCTTCGTATGTGATGTCAAATGGCAATAGTTTGTAAACGGTCGTTTGACCATCCTCATGAAATTGAAAGAGTATAGGACGGCGTTCGATATCGTGGATATCGTTCAATTCCAATTCAGTGTTCGCTGATATGAGATGCCCCCTGTGGGATGCATGATTGCTCGGGTTCACCAATTCCGGATGCCAAGCAATGTACTTTTTGTGCTCCGATGAAAACTGAGAAGGTTTTGTCACTTTCTCTGTTACCTTGGTTAATTCATGTTTGATATTCCAGCCATATGGGTGCCAAGACGGTTCTGCGAATATGGGTGCAATTTGCAATGCTGAATCCAACTGAATTGTTTTATGCTCATC
>Ga0255768_10004872_pt1 | contig 13063 bp, 8 predicted proteins | sample 071ome_33_FD_179983 | JGI IMG/M metagenome (GOLD analysis project Ga0255768, IMG submission 179983) | Coastal salt marsh microbial communities from the Groves Creek Marsh, Skidaway Island, Georgia - 071412AT metaG (version 2) | ecosystem: Environmental > Aquatic > Marine > Intertidal zone > Salt...
TGCTTCGCTGTCCTCGCTTTTCTCTTCCCCTACTTCATCGTCATCATCACCATCTTCTTCTCCTTCTCCTTCCGACTCCTCCTTTTCTTCTTCTTCTTCTTCTTCTTCTTCTTCTTCTTCTTCTTCGGACTTCTCGTTCATTCTCGCGAATATTTGCATCGACGAGGACGACAAAGTCGACGACAAAGGAGTTGATGGCTTCAAAACTTCGTTCGAGATTTCCCCTACTTGTTTTTCTTCTTCAGGAGCAAACGTGCTCACGCGATAGATGACGCACGAAAAGAGCACCAGAATACAAAGAAAGATGAAGATGGAAACTTTTCTTCGTCCCGACATCGTCGTCGTCGTCGTCGTCGTGTTCATCATCATCTTCTTTTTCTTCTTTTGTCTTTATCCTCTTCGTCTTCTCATTCTTTTTGTTTATGCTCGCGTTGTGTTTTTCGTGAAGAAGAGTTTTGTGAAAACTTTTCACATCGAGCATAAAAAAGTATATATGTAACAACAGTGTATCGACGCGCGAAGAGTACACGCACACACATCATAAAAAATAATCATGCGCTATCTTCGAAAACAGCAACGCCGACAGGGCTGGTTGGTGGTGGATTCTGTTCGTCTTCTTCTCTCGACGAGGACGACGACGACGAGGACGAGGACGACGACGATGTGTTGGAAGAATATCGGTGCCACGGTCTCTACCACCACGCAAAGAAGAGGCATTAGCGGAGGTGTGCGCGCGACTCAACAACAAGTACAGCAACAACAACAAAACCAAGTTAATCAGCAGAATCATAATCACAATCAATTCGAAACGTACGTTCGCGGGAACCGAGCGAGGGTGCTCCCGAGCACCGCTCAATTGACCGCGGCGCAAAATACGAATCCCATGATGTATCGACAACTCGTTCGAAAACTTTTTCCGGGTTTACCGCTGTCGAAACCGGGTGAACGACAAACAATCGCTTTGGAGGATTTCATGAAAGAATTTCAGGTGTTGCACGTGCACAATAGTCGAGGGAACGCACCCGGCGGCGGAGGAGGAGGAGGAGGAGGAAGAGGGAGGAAAGAACGTCCAGCAGATGTAGTCGTGATGAGTAAAAGCGCGAAAATGTTAGGGGTGAGGAGGAAAGTGGACAAGTTTTTCATGGACGAGTTGGACGAGTCGTCCATGTCTTCTTCTTCTTCTTCTTCTTCTTCTTCCTCTTCGGATTTGTCATCGAAAGATGAAGCGGCTTCGGGAAGTATAAATTCTTCTGCAACCGGTGAAGGAGGAAGCGGTGGTCGAGGAGGAGGTGGTGCAGGAGGAGATGGACGGTATCATCACGAATCTATGTGGCAAAAATATCGCTTTTACGCTTTCGCGCTAGGATGTGCGTTGAGTTTTTACGTCTACAGAGAGGGCGTTAAAGAGACAGAAAATCTCGAGAAGCAAAACTACACGACGGAGAAAGAGTACGAGATTGAGAATTGGTCCGGGACGAAAAAAGTTGTCGTGGACACCTTCACGCAACCGGAAACGACGGAAGCGTTGGAGGCGATTGTGCGACACGCGAGTTTACGAGGGAAGAAAATACGACCGGTTGGCGCGGCGTTGTCACCGAACGGAGTAGCGTTTGAGAAAGAAGGCATGGTGTCGTTGGCGTTGTTAGATAAGGTACTACACGTGGACGAAGAAAAGAAGCAAGTGACGGTGCAGCCTGGAGCGAGAGTCTCTGATGTCACCGAAGCTTTGCGAAAATACAACTTGACGTTGCAAAACTATGCGAGTATTCGCGAACAGCAAATTGGCGGCTTCACGCAAGTCGGCGCACACGGAACCGGGGCGAAAATCCCCCCCGTAGATGCAACCATAGTTAGAATGAAATTAATAACTCCAGCGAGAGGAGTGATCGAGCTCGGTGTGAAGGAAGGCGAAGAGGACAAAAACATCGTCGATCCAACGTTTGAAGCTGCGAAAGTTGGTTTAGGATCCTTAGGGGTCGCCTCAGAGATCACCTTACAGTGCGTCGACGCGTACCAGCTAAAAGAAGATACATTCACGACTACGCCCGAGCAAATAGAAAAAAACCACGAAAAGTGGATTCGGTCGTATAAACACGTGAGATACATGTGGATTCCGCACACGGATTGCGTAGTGGTGGTTGGATCTAATCCGATTGTTGCAACGAAGAAAAAGAAAGGAAGCCTGCCAGGTCTAGGTTCAGTATTTTCTTATTTGACGACGCCAAGCGAACGCAAACGGAACAAATATCGCACCAAACCAATGGTTGACTTGTTAAAAAAGTTAGACATGGAGTCTGCAAAGAAAGCCGAGCGCGAAAACGCCGGGTTCGGCGAGCTTCGAGATCTGCTTTTGCGCATCGATCCACTCAACGTGGACCACGTTAAAAGAGTAAACGCGGCAGAAGCGGAATTCTGGAAGCGCTCGCACGGCACGCGCGTGGATTGGAGCGATCAAATTCTTGGGTTTGATTGCGGTGGCCAACAACACGTGTTAGAGGTTGCCTTTCCCTGCGGCACTTTAGAGGAAAAAAGTGAACGAGAAGCATCGTCCGTGGATGCTAACCTTTCTCATCCTTCAGATTCTCTTCGAAAAGATTTACTTTTTATGCGCGATTTACGCAAAATGATCGCAGAAAACGACATACCGGCGCACGCGCCAATCGAGCAACGCTGGACGAGTGGTAGCTCTAGCATAATGTCCCCATCTTATGGCGCAAAAGACTCATTACACTCCTGGGTTGGGATTATAATGTACCTTCCAACGCAAGTAGAAGCTGAACGCGAGGAAATAACCGCGAGGTTCACAAAGTACGGCGAACAAATGCGCGACGCTCTCGGCGACGATTACTTCCTCAAGACGCACTGGGCTAAAATTGAGCTGGAGAAGAACCCCGAACGGAGAAAGAAACAAGTTGAGCGATTGAAAACCGCGTACGGTCACGAAAACTTTCGAGCATTTCGAGACCTTCGCAGAAAGTTCGATCCGAAAGGCGTTTTAATGAACGAGTTAATCGAAGGATTGTTTGAATCCAAATGATGATGATGATGACGACGACGATCATAATGACTGCGCGTGACGTGTGCGTGAGAGGAATTTCAGGATGAAATGTATATTAGTGCTAGTATCAACTGTAAAAAAGTATTATCACGTAAATAGTGCGTGTAATGTATTTTAGAGATTATGGGCTAGAGGTTAAATATATCCTTTACTTTACTCGCAAACGCACAAAAAAAAATCAAAATTGCGGGAAAAAGAAAAACCCAATCTATGACCATCCCGATGGACGAGGTAGATGATGTATTCAACAACCCGTCCTCGTCTCAAGAACACGAGTTGTTCTTGAGTGAATACGTGCAACAGTTGTTCGGGGAAGAGTTGGGCGTGAACGCGAAAGAGAACGATGCGCTGTTACAAATCGAGGGAGTGGAAGAAGGCGCCACGTTTTTTCCCGCTGGCAGTGGTGCTGTCAGTGCGGATGCGACTATGAATACTACGAGCACTGCGGCCACAGCATTCACTACCAACTCCACCGAGAGAAGGAAGCGAGGACGGAGTGCAGATGGTGATAACAACGACAACAACAACAACAACAACAACAACAACAAAAGAGGAGAGGGAGAAGGAGAGAAGGAAAAATCAACTAGAACAGAAGGGAAGAAAACAACGGTGTTGAAACAAAACGCAAACGCTCAACGACGCTACCGAGAAAGAATAAAGAAGAAATCAGAAGAAATGGAAAATCTAGTGAAAGATTTACAGGAGAAAGTGAGAAAGTTGGAAGCAGAGATTGCGACGCAGGCACCGATCGAACAAAAACTGTTGGAGCATAAGAGCAAACTGTACGAGTCGCAGTTGTCCATGTTTAAAAGAGCGAGAAGAGCGGAGATTGAAAGTTCGACGCTGTCGTCTGCGACGACGATGAATGGAACGAATGTGTTTGATGCAACAGGGGGTGAAATGTTGATGGCGAACGGTATGCCGGAAGTACCTAAACAGTTCACGCTTCCTGAAGGCGTTAAGTCTTTGGAAGAGTTCAAGAAGCAATTTCCAGAGGCGGAGTATTCTATGAACAGCGTCGGCGATGTCAATGCAAATAGGGAGGTAGTAGAAGAAGAAACTATTGTTAACAACACTCTGGAAAGTTTGCATTACAAGTGGTTGAAACAAATTTCTGTTTTGTCGCTCACAAATATCGAAGAGAAAACGAATAAGAAAGGAAACGGCGCTGACGAAGTTGATGAGGCAAAACTTTCCATGAAAGAAGCCAACGTGAACTTGATTAATAAAATGGTAGACGAAACTTGCACTCTGTGCATGCACATTGGAAGAGCCATCGGAAGGGATAACGCCAAAATATGCTTCAAATATTACGACAATATGGGTTTCAACGAAGATTTTGACGTGATTGGTAAGGACGAAGACGCAAAAATTAAGTTTTACACGAACATCATCACAAATTTGGGTTTGAGCGAGCAACAGAAGCAGGCGCTGATCGCCGTGCACGACATCGCGAAGGAACAGTTCAGGAGGTTATTCGAAGCGAGGGATCGAATCAACGATGGCATGAAGGAATTGTGCGCTAAGGGTAAGGAAAATACGAAGGAAGGACCTAAAGGGTTGATTCGTTGGCTCACTGGAAGTTCAGAATCTTCTCGAGCTTTGATTGTAGAGCTGCGATCGAACTTAGTCGACGAGAGAGCTCTGGCGATGGACATTTCAATGGACGTGGTACATAAGATCCTCGAGCCGAAACAAGCGGCGAGGTACTTGACAGAAATGTACCCACTTCACCCGATGGGTTTGGTATTATGTAATGCTGTATATCGATTGTGTAAATGATTATAAAACGAACGTATCACTGGTACCATGGTATTATTTTGCATTATTTTACAACTGAACTGCCTTTCGGAGGAAGAATGTAACTTTTCGTTCTGGTACTACAAGCCAAGTGCCTCCGCGACTTCTCTTCTCGAGCGATACTGCGCACCGTTGGAATGACGATACGTTTTGTACGATTTTTTTTCACCAGACTGTGTGGAATATTTCCTCGTCCATTTTTTAATGACCCAATCTTTTGCTCGTATCGAGTTACCGTGCCCGCCGAGTCCTTTGATGTATTCTCTCAGCTCTTTCACGTCCTCTGGCACTTCTTCTGCCTCCCACGAACATCTTTCCCGAACCAACTGTTGTTTCTCATCGTGCATTTCTTCTCGCTCCTTCGCATTCTTTGCCTTTGCCATCTTTTCTGTCATTTGCTTCTGTATATTTGCCGCTGCTTTCGGGCGCTGATGTTTGTCTATGTTCTCGTGTTCTTTCGTTTTCACTTTCCGAAACGAGCTATCAATCCCTGCTATTGCTGCTTCTAAACGAATGGCATATTGCCCTTTACTTAGTTTCCCTTTTTCCTTCTTCTGTTTTTCTATTTCTACTTCTTGTTGTTGTTTTTGATGCCGCTGTTCAATTCTATCCTGCTTCCTCTTCGCAGTGCGCTCCTTCTCTCTCTCTTTCCTTTTCTTCTCCATCCACGCTCTCTTCTCTTCCGCGAACGTTTCTCTCTCTATTTTTCGGCGCACGTTTTGAAACGCCATGACGTTTTCATTGACTATTTTTGACATCATCCGTTCATCCAAAACGTTCACCATGTTTTCGTTGAACCAATCTTTCGTCGCCTGCTCTTCCTCGTCGCCTTCGACTTGTCCTTCTTTGCTATTCTTCTCGTCCTTTGACTTGGACTTGTTCAGAGATATTAACTCGCGCAAAAACTTGAACACAATCTCAGGTTTCTTCCCTTTAAACTTCTCTAACGACTCTTGCGTATCCGATAACTCTCTCAAATTTTTCCTTTCGCGCGATTCCATCAGCACGATCGCCCGCTCGATGTCTTTTCGTTTCCTCTGTTTCTTTCCCGAATCGTACTGCAACCAATTCTCAAATTCTCTCTCGGAGAAGTTCACGCCGAGCGGAAGTGGATTTTTATCGACGCACGCGTTATCGTCGTCGTCGTCGTCGTTTCCCGCGCGTCCTTCTTCTCCTGGTTTCGACGAAGGTTCTTCGAGCGATGTCATCATTTCTTCATCATCTTAATGGGGTGTTATTCGTCTTTTTTTCCCGCGCGCGCGCGTGTGTGTGCAAACTTCGAAATGAAATGATATTATTGTGAGTGTGAGGGAAAGAAGTTTTTTTTTATTGGGAAGAGTTTCGTACTTTACACCGCCGTGTCTGTCTGCACTTCTCGAAACGCGCGTTCACGCACCGCAGCAAAAAAACAACTTTGCACTCAAAGTAGTAACATGCTTTCTTCGTCGTCGAGCGCGAGTTTCGTCGCGAGCCGGTCTTCCCTCTCTTTCCTCGTCGGAACGTCTTCTTCGAAACGACGTCAGTTTTTGTCGTCGTCGTCGTCGTCGTCGTCGTCGTCGTCGTCGTCGCAGAAGAAGAAGAAGAGTTTTGTTGGAAGAGGAGGAGTAATCACCATCGTATCTAAAAGTGGGACCGACGGCGATCGATTGGAAGTCTCCAGCACTACTACTAATAAAAGACGACATTTCCTGACCTCCTCCGCGATGGTTGCCTTTACCGCTGCGCTCAATATAAACGGTCAAAATAACTCGGCTTTCGCTAAATTCACTCAGAATAACGACGACGACGACGAGTGGATCGTCAACCCGAAACGGATTAAAGTTGAAAACGAACCGGACGGATACAAGCCAAACGAAAACTGGACGGAGGCAAAGAAAGAGGTTGAGAGACCTCCCCCTGAACCAGTCAGAGATCCAAAAGACGTCTTCAAAAGCAACAGCAACGCGAACAGTAGTAGTAGAAACAGTAGTAGTAGTAGCAGTGACGAGGAACAACAGCGAGAACAAGAAGATGAAGATAATGTGATTGAAATAGATATCGATTTGGTTGAGCCCGGATACGTCCCGACGTCACAAAAAGAAGTGGACGAAAAGACGCTGAAACAAGCGGTAAACAATGCTAAGATAAAACAATTCAACAACGCACCGGATGATTTTCCAACCTTTATAAGAGAAGGGTACGACGTGAACGTGGTCACGCCGAGCGGTTACAAAAAAACGGAGGATGGGTTGATGTATTACGATTTCGCGAAAGGAAGCGGGAAAGTGCCAGGGAAGGATCAAGAGGTGACGTTCCATTACGTGGCATATAATGAAAACGGTGGTGTTATCGACTCGACGTATAGGAAAAATGCTCCAGCGAAAGCGCGTTTGGGCATAAAAGGGATGATACCTGGCTTCGAGGAAGGGTTAAGCACGATGAAACCGGGCGGGAAAAGACGGATTGTCGTGCCTCCAGAATTGGGACCGCCAGTTGGTCCGGCGACGTTTTTCTCTTCAAAACAATGGGAGGTGTTTGATATCGAGCTGATCGACTCCAAGAGCTGCAGTCGAGAAGGGGGGTTGCCGGGTGGGTTCGGTTCAACCATTGTGTGCAATTAGAAGATTTAGAGATAAAATAGAGTAGTTTCCATCCATCGTCATTTCTTTTGTTTGATTCTCTGAGTAGATTTTATATAAACGTTCTGTACGCTATTTATTATGATTTCTATTTCTTACCGCCGAAGAAACTCTTCTTCTTCGTAAGCTCTGGTGTGGACTTATCCATTGCTTCCTTCTTTAAGAAGCGCTCGCCGAATTTCAGACGCTCCTTGTAATCATGTTTCCAGTGTTCGAAGCGAGATTGCAAAATTTTGAACTCTTTCTGCACATCCATGCCGTCAACCCCGGTTATTTCACCCGACGCAACTTCTCGGATGAATTCGACGTCGTCGTCGAGAACGCGTGTCATTGAGTTAAATTCTCCTTTCATACCATCCACGAATTGAATCACTCTCGAGGTTTGACCAGATGGGACTTTGTCTGCATGCATCGAAGGCTTTTCTGCACTGGAAGGTCCTTGTTTGCTCGACGGAGTCGAAGGTGACGGCGAACTCTGTTGATTCTTTTGATTTTGCATCATTGCTGCGACTAATGCATCATCCGCGGCGATGAGTTGCTCTCTTAACTCTTCTATTTGCTTTTCAAGAGCCATCTTTTCTTCTCTTTCAGCTCCCACGGATGCTCGCAATGCTTCGTTTTCGGCTTTAAGAGCCTTGACGAACGGATTATTCAACGCATCCACGTCCTCGGATAATGACGCGGCGGAGGAAGTTTCGCGATCGAGAGTGGATTCGGGAGAATTGTTGCGTTTCACGGCGGCGGCGGCATCAGCCTCCATTTTTGCATTTGCTTTCACTTCTTCTTCTCTCTTGCGCGCCGCCACAGCTTCCAATTCCGCTTCCTTTCGAAGACGTTCTTTCTCCTCTTTTTCCCTCTTTTCTTCTTCCAGGCGCATCTCGAGTTCGCGTCGCTCGCGCTCGGCAACGCGTAATTGAACTCGAGCGTTAAATGCTTTCCTTCTTGCTGCCATTTGAATCTTAAGCGCAGCTCTGTTCTGATCTCGTAAAGTGATGAATTCCCTGCGCTGTTTCATGCCCTTCCAGCTCGCTTGCGCGGTAATCGTCGCAGAACGGATGCGTCGGTACTCTCTGCGCTGCTTAAAACCTTTGTACGAGGCTTGAATAATCTTTGAATAGTAAATCGCGTTTGATCGCGCATCTTCCAAAGCGCCTAACACACCTTGCTTGAAGAAAATCTTCGTAGTGCCAAACTTGACGTGCTCCTCGACATCGACAGAGAAATGTTCCAAGATCATCTTAGTCGCACTTTTACTGTCCACTCCAGAGGATTCGATGACATCTTTACCGACCAAGAAACCAAATCTAAGCACAAAATCTTCATAGAGCGAACGTGTCGGGTATCCAGCTTGAGCGATTCGAGTCGCCTCCAAAATACCAGCGCACGCACACTGGTGTAAAATGAGTTTTTGATCGGTTTCGGTTGGAACGAGCGAAGCGTTTGGCTTTACGCATCGAATAAAGTGCGGCTCGCACGAATTCAGCTTTTGAAGCAATCCACTTAATTGGTTGCGGAATTTCGTGCAGACAGTTGATTTTTCTTTCGCTGATTTCGAAGCTTTCGTGACCATCGTTTCCATCGCGCGCTTGTGCAGCGCCTCACCGATGTTCGTCTTCATAAATTGGAAGGTGTTATCGGTATACAAAGCCGTCGCCAAATCTAACGGTAACGCATCTCTGTTCTTTTCGAGGAATCCGGCGCATTCGTACGTGACACTCCCAGCGTAGTGCACGATATCAAACGAAGTCTCCGACGTTCCTTTTCTTCTCATGCACGAAAACTTTTCCATATTGGAGAGTTCACTAACAATTTTCGCGTGGTACGTTTCATCAGTCGCACCTGGGAAACTTGCCTGATCATCTAAAAGCGCAAACAAACCCATCGGTTTATTTTCAATCACTTCGAGCGTGGAGGAATTATCGACGAATTCTATTCTCGACCATTCGATGTTCTCTTCCTCGTAATCTCTCTGTTCCACTACGAATAAGTGATGGTTGAACATCTTCTGCATGGATTCGTTGGCATAGTTGATGCACAACTGTTCGAACGTGTTGTGTTGGAAACTCTCGAAGCCGTAAATATCCAAAATGTTCAAGGACACCAAGTCCTTGTCGTCTCTTTGCAAGGCACCATCGCGCGCGAAGGATTCGTTGATTTTGCTAACCAAATACTCAAACAACGCTTCGAACATGGCTTTCGCCAATGCGTCTCGCGCATCATTCGCTTGTGTCAATGTCAAATCGGTTTCAATCTTCTCTCCACCAGCAGAAATGACACGCTTAATCAACGCTCGCTCTAGAACCGCAACATCTACCCCTAACAATTCACTCGTATGTTTCAAAGCGTCTTTCGTCTTGACAACAGCGGCATCGTGACCGGATTCATTCAACGTATCAAACTCAACGTTACCGAGATGTAACACCGATGCAAGTGTTCGATAAATGTCGTCGATGGTGTTGTCCGCAATGCCAATTGCATTTAACGCCTCTTTTGTTTCCTTGTGTTTGCTCTCGTCGTCGATTTCTGTGTTATGTTTGCTTAGAACGCCGAATCCTCCTAAATAGTTGAATCCGTCTTTCGCATCATCTAAGAACCACTTTTTCTTCTCTTCCTTCGACGCTCCAGCTAAGAGTTGGTAAAACACGTGGAACGATCGTTCTCTTTTCGAATGGTGGACAACTCGAGATTTTTCCAGGAGATACGTCTCGATCATTGCCTGCGCTAACTTTCCATTTGACTTTTTATCAAACTTGATGTCGATCAATTTACCAAATCGAGAAGAGTTCAAGTTTCTCGCGGTTTTCGCATTCCCAAACGCCTCTAAAATCGGGTTTGTCATTAACAAGTCTCTCGAAACTGCGTTGAACATATCGCTGTTGTGTTTTTCTTCATCATCGTTGCTGCTATTGTGAGATGTCGTCGCGGCTAAGAACTTCATGACGAATTTGGTCGTTTCAGTTTTCCCAGACCCAGACTCACCTGAAATCACAATCGCTTGGTCCATTTGGTTCTCCATCATCTGTTCGAACGCGTTCGAGGCGACTTGGAAACAATGCGGAGGTAAATCATTTACGGACGAAGATGGAGAAGACGCCTCCCCTTCCGTTACATCAGTTGCCGATGTCGCTGAGGCCTTCACCCCGCTCGCCGCATTCCTCGGTGAGTAAAAGTTCATCATTTCATGGTCATATTTACTCGGCAACGGCTCGCATGGGTTCAATGCGATAAGAATAGGCCCGGCTTTGGAGTAGATTTCTCTAGAAGTCGACGACGAATTCTTACTTTTCTTCGTGTTTTTCTTGAATCTATCTTCCAAGAAGTGAACGATCGAAGGCGGATTCAAGTTGGTTAGTCTCGCCACGTCCGAAAGAGACTCCATCAAGTTGGCTGGATTACCCGCGAAAAGTCTCTTATACGGTACGCCTTTTACCAAAGTCGTCTCGCCGCCGTCGGAAACGAACGCGTTCACATCCATGCACTCGCTCTGTTGATCGTTCTTTGCAACCGTACCTCGCAAGAAAACAAATCCTTTTTCTCCACCTTCTTCGAAGGAATCGTCGGCCCCGCCGCTATTGTTTTGAGAAGTCTCATCGGAGGCGTCTCGTCCTCCCGAGGACGGGGAGGAGGAAGTATGAATATTCCTTTCTTTTAAAGCGGCTAAGACGTCTTTCCCGATTGGTTTCTCCGGACAGGTGGACAACCGACAATCAATATAGATTGGCGCGTTGATTACTAACGAGGAGAGAATCTCCGGGTTGTCGAAGCTCTCGATCGCCGCACTCATACCGGTTTGTTGATTCGGATGTTAGTGAGTGTGGGTGGCACACGACCTTTTTGCGTCTTTTCGGCGACCTTCTTCTCGTGGAATCGAAAATTTTAGCAAGCACATTTGTTTGGAACCAGGCGGGCTGAATTAGGGTATAGAGCGCGAAAAAAATCACCAAAAAAAAGCGCAACAATCTAAAAAACAATGTCGTTCGGTCTCGACGCGTACGGCTCTTCCTCGGAAGACGCCGACGACGACGACGATAACGGCGAGAATAAGAGGAAGATGGATGAAGAGACGCGCGTACAAACTGAAACCGAGAGCAGGAAGCGACCGAGAGAAGAAGAAGAAGAAGAAGAAGATTTCGAAAACGCGCCAGTGCTTTTCGAAACGCGTTTACCGCCACCTTCTTCGTCTTCGGGAGGATTTAATACGATGACTTTGACCGGAGAAGTGGAAGAGAAGAGGAAATCTATCGCTAGAAAAAGATATTTGATCAAGCAGCAGAAGAAGTTACTGATGAAGAGTAAAGGAGGAAGCGGAGGAGGAGGCGGAGGAGGAAGAGGAAGAGGCGGTGAGGAAGAGGACGACGAATTGCAGGAAGAAGACGAAGAAGAGAGGAAAAGAAGAGACGTTTTAGCAAACGCGAAGATAAACGGTGGCGGCTCTGGTTTGAGCATGTTCTTACCGAAACCGGCGGCGGTGGGTACAGAGATGCTCGGTTTTGGGGATGACTTTCACGCCGGTGGTGGATTTGGAGGAGGAGGAGGAGGAACTCGCATAGACTTGTCTGGTGTAACGGAGACGAAAAGAGACGCCGTAGGAGAGAAGAAAGAGCAAGAACGAGAACAAAACGAACCAAGAGTACCAGCTGTTCCGACGATTCATCCTTCACAACTATACGAAGTAGACGACGAAGGAAATTATATTCACCAGAAATTGATCGATTCCATGCAACAACAACAAGAGCAACAACAACCATCGATGGAAGAAAACGAGCTAGCGACAACTACGGTTGATAAGAACTTGAGTATAGAAGAGATGCTTGTGAAATCCAACAAGATGATTGAAATCACTCAAGATGACATACGAGGCTCGTATAATCCGTTGTTAGCGAACGAGCACGCGATTCAAAATACGAACGACATGGGTGGCTCTTTAGGGAAAGTCTCAGGAACAGCTCGAGCCAAGAATCAAGTGACTTCGTTAGTACACGATGCCAGGCAGGCAGAGTTGAAACTTGCTCAACAACAAGGCATGCGTCACCGAACGATGGCAAAGTCGAAATACGGTTGGTGACTTGAGACTGACGTCGCCGTTGGGAAGTTTTCTTTCGCACTTAGCGTTGTTTGAGAAGAAAGTGACTCTCGAGGAAAGATCCAGATTGTTATCTTCGCGAATAAAAATGGGCGAGTTCGGCTGGTAATACAAAATAGAAATAGTTGAAAGTATAGATGTATTCTTATTGATAGTAATGTATTGTTCATTATTGCAAACGCCAAACGGGCTTCTCGCGCTTAAAAAGTCACTTTGTATTGTTCTTTTTTTTAACCTTGCAACTGGTTTTCGATGATGGAAATAACCGTCTCCGCCGGTATCATCCCTTCCGTTCTCAAGGCTGGTGACGCCGCATCTTTCGAAACGAAGACTATAGTGGGTAAACCTTCAATACCAAGTTGCGTCGCTAACTCTGACTCCTCGTCCGTGTCTACTTTGATGCATCTCACCGCCTCGCCGAGTTGTTCCTTTACTTTTTCCAACTCTGCGGACATCAACACGCACGGACCGCACCACGTTGCGTAGAAATCAATAACAAGAGGC
>Ga0255768_10004887_pt1 | contig 13037 bp, 8 predicted proteins | sample 071ome_33_FD_179983 | JGI IMG/M metagenome (GOLD analysis project Ga0255768, IMG submission 179983) | Coastal salt marsh microbial communities from the Groves Creek Marsh, Skidaway Island, Georgia - 071412AT metaG (version 2) | ecosystem: Environmental > Aquatic > Marine > Intertidal zone > Salt...
CAAGTGGCACAAGCTGATCCTTATCAGGGTCCCTCACGCTAAGCAGGGCTCTACCACTTTGTGGAATGGGATCGTTGGCTGCCCATTGCGACTTGTCATAGGCTTCGCCAAAGGTTCGCCCAACCCCCATCACTTCACCAGTGGATTTCATTTCTGGGCCTAGAATCGGGTCCACACCCGGGAATTTACTAAACGGGAACACGGCTTCTTTGACATGGAACCGCTCCGGCTGAATGAGACTTGTGAAGCCTTGATCGGCAAGCGATGTTCCCGCCATACAACGAGCCGCGATTTTCGCAAGCGAGCGCCCGATACACTTCGAAACAAAAGGCACCGTTCTCGATGCCCTTGGGTTCACTTCCAGTACAAAAATTTGCTCGCCCTGAATCGCGAACTGGACGTTCATTAACCCCACTACCTTGAGCGCCTTAGCAAGCGCCTCAACCTGACGCCCTATCTCTTTGATCAACGCATCCGATAAGCTGTAAGGCGGCAGCGAGCAAGCAGAGTCCCCAGAGTGCACACCGGCCTGCTCGATGTGCTCCATGATTGCACCAATCACCACTTGCTCGCCATCTGATACAGCATCTACATCCACTTCAATGGCTTGGTCTAAAAAGCGGTCAAGCAACACAGGAGAGTCGGGCGTCACCACGACGGCTTCTTTCAGGTAACTCATCAATTCGGAAGGTTGGTAAACAATTTCCATCGCCCGACCACCCAGAACATAAGAGGGTCTTACCACGAGCGGGTAGCCAATTTCCCCGGCCGCACTGATTCCTTCATCCACGTCTCGGACGATTCGGTTCGCCGGCTGTTTGAGGTTCAACTCGTTCAGCATCTGCTGAAAACGCTCTCGGTCTTCAGCCGCATCAATGGCGTCCGGCGTTGTGCCAATAATAGGAACGCCCGCTGCCTCAAGGGCGCGAGCGAGCTTTAACGGCGTTTGCCCTCCAAACTGAACAATGACGCCTGCCGGCTTCTCGATGTCTGCGATAGCAAGCACGTCCTCAAGCGTCAGAGGCTCGAAATACAAGCGATCTGATGTATCAAAGTCGGTGCTCACCGTCTCTGGATTGCAATTGACCATGATCGTCTCATACCCATCTTCGCGCATGGCAAGCGCTGCATGAACGCAGCAATAATCGAATTCGATCCCTTGACCAATTCGATTGGGGCCGCCCCCCAAGACCATAATTTTCTGGCGGTCCGTTGGTTCTGCTTCGCAAAACGCCTCGTAGGTCGAGTACATGTAGGCGGTTGTCGCAGCGAACTCGGCCGCACAGCTATCAACCCGCTTATAAACTGGCCTGACATCGAGCGACAGCCGCTGCTGTCTCACTGATGCCTCGGATACCGATAACAACTCCGCTATCCGAGCGTCTGAAAAACCGTCCCGTTTCAAGACCAGCCACTCTTCACGACTCAGATCATCGAGTACCCGCGCGGTTAGCGCAGCCTCCGCCTCGATTAGCGCCTCTACTTGCGATAGGAACCAACTATCGATTCCAGTTAAGTCTTCGATATGCTCGCGACTCAATCCAGATCGAAAGGCCTCGCCGATGAAGAGGATTCGCTCAGCTCCGGGCACGCTGAGATGATGCCTGATATCTTCAAGCGCCTCGCCAGACCCATCGTGATCTTTTGGCGAGAATCCACTGATACCAATCTCGAGACCGCGCAATGCCTTTTGCAATGATTCTTTGAAGGTTCGACCAAGCGCCATCACCTCACCCACTGACTTCATTTGCGTCGTTAAGTGGTTTTCAGCCTGTGGAAACTTCTCAAAGGTAAATCGGGGAATTTTGGTGACGATATAGTCTATGGTCGGCTCAAATGATGCTGGGGTCGCGCCACCAGTGATCTCGTTTTCCAATTCGGGAAGGGTGTAACCAATCGCGAGCTTGGTCGCTACTCGCGCAATTGGGAACCCGGTAGCTTTGGAAGCAAGCGCCGAAGAACGGGAAACACGGGGGTTCATCTCAATGACTACCATCCTTCCGTCGGCAGGATTGATCGCGAACTGCACATTACTGCCACCTGTCTCGACGCCTATCGCGCGAAGCACATCAACAGAGGCATTTCTCATCACCTGATATTCTTTATCGGTTAGCGTTTGCGCCGGAGCGATGGTAATGGAATCGCCGGTGTGAACGCCCATAGGATCAAAATTTTCGATGGAGCAAACGATGATGCAGTTGTCCGCACGATCTCTCACCACTTCCATCTCAAACTCTTTCCAGCCGAGAAGCGATTCGTCGATCAACAGTTCATTCGTTGGGGAGAGATCTAGCCCTCGCGTGCAAATCTCAACAAATTCATCCAAGTTGTAGGCAATGCCACCGCCCGATCCGCCAAGGGTAAAACTGGGGCGAATGACACAAGGGAATCCTAGCCTTGACTGAACTTGCTTCGCCTCCTCTAGGGAATGAGCAATGCCACTTCTTGGTGTTTCAAGTCCGATCGACTTCATCACCTGGTCAAATAACTGACGGTCCTCGGCCTTATCGATCGCTTCTTTTTTCGCTCCAATCAATTCCACGTTGTAGCGATCAAGCACCCCTTCGCGCGCAAGATCCAATGCACAATTCAGCGCGGTTTGTCCTCCCATGGTCGGTAGCAAGGCATTTGGGCGCTCTTTCGCAATGATTTTTTCGATGACCTGCCAGTGGATAGGTTCCACATAAGTGGCATCAGCCGTGTCAGGGTCAGTCATGATGGTGGCCGGGTTTGAATTCACCAGAATCACCCGGTATCCCTCTTCCTTCAGGGCCTTGCAAGCTTGAGCCCCTGAGTAGTCGAATTCGCAAGCTTGCCCAATCACAATAGGCCCTGCCCCGATGATCAGTACACTTTTTAAATCGTCTCTAGCTGGCATGACGAGATCTATCCTGCATCAGGTGAATGAAATGATCGAAGAGCGGGGCAACATCATGAGGGCCGGGGCTCGCCTCAGGATGACCCTGAAAGCCATACGCCGGTGCGTTATCTAACTCGATACCTTGGATGGTGCCGTCGAACAATGACTTGTGTGTAACGCGGACGTGATCGGGCAAGTCATCATCAATACAAAATCCATGATTTTGACTGGTGATGAGTACTTCGCCGGTTTTTAAATCTTGAACTGGGTGATTTGCCCCGTGATGTCCATGGGGCATCTTTTTGGTGGTCGCGCCAGAGGCTAGCCCTAACAATTGATGGCCAAGGCAAATCCCGAATAAGGGTATGTCCTTTTGCAATAGCGCCTTGATGGCCGTGATGGCGTAATCGCAGGGTTCGGGATCTCCTGGACCGTTGGATAAAAACACGCCGTCTGGACCGAGAGCCATGACCTCTTCGGCCGTCGTTTTGGCAGGTACCACGGTGACATCGCAGCCTCGATCGACAAGCATTCGAAGAATATTTTTCTTCACACCGAAGTCCATCGCGACCACTCGAAAACGAGATTCAGGCAAGCCCTGCCTAGTCAGTGTCGAGGCTGCCTTGAACTGCTCAATGCTCGGCTCGCGCCACTCATAGGAGTCCTCGGTGGTGACGACCTGGGCAAGGTCCATATTGGCAAGGCCCGGGAATGCTTTCGCCTCTGCCAATGCACGCTCGATGTCGTCCTCAGCAAGGGACTCGCCAACCATTAAGCACCCGCTTTGGGAACCCTCGCTGCGAAGGATCCGAGTCAACGCGCGCGTATCTATGTCTGAGATACCGAGTGTCTCGTGTCTATCCAAATATTCTGGCAGCGACACCTGATGGCGCCAGTTGGACGCAACAGGAGATAAATCCCTGATCACGAGTCCAGCACATGCAATTTGGCTTGACTCACTATCTTCGGTATTACATCCGACGTTACCAATGTGAGGATGAGTGAGGGTTACCAATTGCTTCGCGTATGACGGGTCCGTCAGAATTTCCTGATATCCTGTAATCGCGGTGTTGAAAACGACCTCTCCAACAGACGTACCAGCCATTGAGCCAATGCTCTTCCCTTTGAACACTGCACCGCCAGCTAACACCAGAACCGCCTCTAACGTCATAAGCGCTCCCCTACTAACCCTTCATGGACGACCAACAAATTCGAAACCAAAAAAAAGCGAGGAAGGTCGCCCGTCCTCGCTTTTTTGAAATGATTAGTTGTTTTCATACTAGGCGCGCATTGTAATTGAGGCAGCGGCGAGACGCCAGCGGAATTCGTATTTTTGAGGTGTCAATTGCCTATATTCCAGTCTGTGTCTATCACCCTAATTATGAGTCCACTAGCCCCACTAATAGCGGCATCACCTGATGGCGGCTATCGCGTCTGCCGCGGGCGTTCTATAGAGAATCAATCGGATCTAGAATCTTGATTGCCCGATCGATCAAGATGCAATCAACGCCCTCTGTGGGGTTTATTGGGGCGAGCGCCCAATGAATAGCATTCCTGAAGAAGCTATAGAAATAGGGTGCACCCAGAGGCGGTTAGTTTTGGGCTCCGAGTGAGCTTCTACACATGAGCGACGAAGAAATAAGGTAAGAGGAATAGTCATGAATTGATCCCTCGAATGTTTTCTGCCGCAGCAATAGTTTTCCCGATTCTTTGAGAGCTAAGCCTCTGGGTTCGCGACGAGATGCTCCATACCGTAAAGACCGGCTGATGACTGCGCGCTCAACCATTTCGCCGCGGCAACCGCGCCCTGAGCAAAATTCGTTCGCGTTGAGGCGCGATGAGTCAGTTCTACTCGCTCTCCCTCAAGGGCGAAGATCACCGAGTGCTCTCCCACCACATCGCCTCCTCGCAGTGCGTGCATGCCGACCTCTCCTTTCGAACGAGGCCCAACCATTCCTGATCGGCCGTCCGCTACCGTCGGCTCTTGACTGAGCTTGGCTCGAACGGCCTCAAGTAGTGACAAGGCCGTTCCTGAAGGCGCGTCGACCTTTCGGCGGTGATGCATTTCGACAATCTCTATATCGGCCTGATCGCCTAAAGTTGCGCTCGCCAAACTCACCAATCGAGTGAGGAGCGCGACCCCCAATGAGTAATTGCTTGCCTGCATGATGGGAATCTCTTGCGCTTTGGCCACAATTACCGCTTGCTGTTCATCAGTGAAGCCCGTGGTACCAATGACCATCGGTTTTTGTGCGGCAGCGCACGCCTCCAAAAATTGGAGACTCGCCTCAGGTGCAGAGAAGTCGATAAGCACATCAAAGGAATCGCGAGTGAGGTCATCGCTAAGTTGGACCGCATCCCATCTGCCTGCGTCCATCATGGACCCTGGCTCAAAAGATCCAACTCGGTCGATCAACTGAACGGGTTTAATCGCATCGTCCTCGCCAAGCAGACTGAGAATAGCGCTTCCCATTCGGCCCTGCGCACCAGTAATTACCGCTCTTAGTGGATCTGCCATTCCGCTCACCTTTGTTTCAATTTGTCGTGCGACTGACGGACTAAGGTTAACCCGTCTTGTGCCATCAATTGTGCTTTCAGCCGTGCGCAGCTATGGCGTTAGGCGACCTTCCCGCAATCGGCTTTAGAGGGAACCCCGTGTCGCTACCACTAAGCGCTCGAGCAATCTGCCAAGAATTTAACAGGTGACGACTCACTGTCTCCCCCCCGCGGCCATCCAATCTGTTACCGGGCTCGCCCCAGCTTGCGCCCCAATGCCTAACACTCGCATGTAGCAGGCAGATAAAGAGCAGTGATTAGTCTCTCAATGCGTCGATAAACCGCTTAACGCCGTCTACCCAGGAGCTTTGGCGAGGGCTTTGAGAGGCGTCTTGATTTCCCGCGAATTCTCGGAGCAATTCCTTCTGGCGCTCGCTCAAGTTGACGGGGGTTTCGACGACGATTTTGCAATATAAATCGCCCAATCCGCCTCCGCGAATTTTGGACATATCAACGCCCTTGCCGCGTAAACGGAACAAACGACCGGTTTGAGTTTCATGGGGTACTTTAAGGTTGACCTTGCCCTCTAGCGTTGGCACTTCGAGCATGCAACCGAGCGCAGCGTCAACAAAGCTAACAGGCACCTCGCTGTAAAGATCTGCCCCATCCCGCGTAAAGATGGGGTGATCGCTTACCTGAATCTGTACATAGAGATCCCCTGAGGGACCGCCGTTCGGGCCCGCCTCACCTTGGCCCGATAGTCTGATCCGGTCGCCGGTATCAACGCCGGCTGGCACCTTGACGGAGAGCGTCTTGCGTTCTTGAACACGGCCCTGACCATGACACTTGACACAAGGGTCACTGATGACACGACCCGCTCCCCGACAGCGGGGGCAAGTTTGCTGCAACGAGAAGAAGCCTTGCCTTGAGGTAACCTGCCCAGACCCACCACACTGAAGACAGTCCATGGGATCTGTGCCCTTCTTTGCACCCGACCCCAGACATTCCATACACTCCACTAGGGTTGGAATTTTGATCTTAGGGTTGGTGCCTTTGACTGCTTCCTCTAACGAAATGTCGAGGACGTACTTGAGGTCAGAACCTCTTTGCACCTGCGAGCGCCCGCGGCCACCACTGAAGATGTCTCCAAACACATCCTCAAAGATGGATCCAAAGCTACTTCCCTGACCAAACCCTCCGCCAGCGCCGCCCCCCTCGAATGCTGCATGACCAAACTGGTCGTAAGCCGCGCGTTTCTCGTCGTCAAGCAATACCTCGGCCGCTTCACTCGCTTCCTTGAATTTCTCTTCAGCGGCTTCATCCCCTGGGTTTCGGTCAGGGTGATGCTTCATCGCGAGGCGTCGATAGGCCTTTTTGATGTCCTTTTCCGAAGCGCCTTTCGATAGCCCTAGGACTTCATAGTAATCACGCTTGGCCATAGCTCACTTCCGTTTCTAGCGACTTGCTAGCGATCCTTACTTGTCATCCTTCACTTCTTCGAATTCAGCATCAACCGCATCGTCGTTGTCACTTGCGGCGCTTGCTGATCCCGCATCAGCATCAGTGGCTCCACCTGCTTCCGCTTGTTTAGCGTACATTTTCTGGGCGAGTGACGAGGATACCTCTGTCAACTTCTGGGTCTTTGCCTCGATATCCTCAAGGTCGCTAGTCTTTAGCGCGGCCTCTAGGGCTTCAATTGCTTCACCAATTTCCGTTTTCTCGGCGTCGGTCGCTTCGTCGCCAGCCTCAGACAGTGTTTTTCGCGTTGCATGAATCATCGCGTCTGCAGTATTTCGCGCCGTGACCAGCGCTTCGAACTTTTTATCTTCATCCGCGTGGGCTTCAGCATCACGAACCATCGACTCGATCTCATCATCCGACAGCCCGCTACTTGCTTTGATTACGATGGATTGCTCTTTACCCGTGGCCTTATCTTTTGCCGATACGTTCAAAATGCCGTTGGCATCGAGATCAAAACTCACTTCAATCTGCGGGGTGCCGCGGGGTGCAGGCGGAATGTCAGATAGATCGAATCGTCCAAGCGATTTATTCTGATCCGCTTGCTTTCGCTCTCCCTGAAGTACGTGAATCGTTACCGCGGGCTGATTATCTTCTGCGGTTGAGAACACTTGCGACTTTCGCGTCGGAATCGTTGTATTTTTCTCGATGAGCGCGCTCATTACCCCGCCCATCGTTTCGATTCCGAGCGACAATGGCGTTACATCAAGCAGCAATACATCTTTGACATCTCCTGCCAGCACTGCGGCCTGAATGGACGCACCCATTGCGACAGCCTCGTCTGGGTTGATGTCCTTGCGCGCTTCATTGCCAAAAAACTCTTTCACTTTTTTCTGAACTAAGGGCATCCGCGTTTGACCACCGACCAAAATAATGTCGTCGATGTCAGAAATGCTCATGCCAGCGTCTTTCAGCGCAGTCCGCACGGGATCAATGGTTCGGTCAACCAGATCCTCAACTAGCGACTCTAATTTACTCTGCGTGATTTTTAACACTAAGTGTTTGGGCCCGCTTGCATCAGCGGTGATGTAAGGCAAGTTGATTTCAGTTTGTGAACTGCTAGAGAGTTCGATTTTGGCCTTTTCAGCGGCCTCTTTCAGGCGCTGAAGCGCTAGCGAGTCTTTGCTGAGATCAATTCCCTGATCCTTTTTAAACTCATCGATCAAGTACTCAATGAGTCGCATGTCAAAGTCTTCGCCTCCAAGGAAAGTATCTCCATTGGTTGAAAGCACTTCGAACTGTTTCTCTCCATCTACATCGGCAATCTCGATTACTGATATATCGAAGGTGCCGCCGCCTAGGTCATAAACCGCGATGGTTGAGTCACCTGAGGCTTTATCCATTCCGTAAGCAAGCGCCGCCGCAGTGGGCTCGTTGATAATTCGCTTAACATCTAGGCCAGCAATGCGACCTGCGTCCTTTGTTGCTTGTCGCTGCGAATCATTGAAGTAAGCCGGTACAGTGATCACCGCTTCGGTTACTTCCTCGCCCAAGAAGTCCTCCGCGGTTTTCTTCATTTTTTTGAGCACTTGGGCAGAAATCTGAGGGGGAGCCATTTTTTGGTCATTGACATTGACCCATGCGTCACCGTTATCAGCTTTCACGATCTCGTAAGGAACCATTTTGATATCGCGCTGGACCACGTCGTCACCAAACTGCCGCCCAATCAAACGCTTGATCGCAAACAGCGTATTCTGTGGGTTTGTGACAGCCTGTCGTTTCGCCGATTGGCCGACCAAGACCTCATCGTCTGCGTAAGCCACAACGGACGGGGTGGTCCGGTCTCCCTCGGAGTTCTCGATAATCTTTGTGTTGCTGCCGTCGAGAACAGCAACACAAGAATTCGTTGTTCCTAAATCAATTCCAATTACTTTTGCCATATCTTCCTCTCTTCCGAGCTCCGTCCTATTCGGCGCCCTCTCATTCTGTTATGTAGTCGCTCAATCGCTCATTTCAAGCCGGTCTTTTCAAACCGCTTTTTAAAACTAGGTCACCCGCCCTATGAGGGTGCTTTTGAAACCATGACCTTTGCTGGCCGAACTAACCGTTCGTTCAGGCGGTAGCCCTTTTGGATCACGGTCATCACCGAATTAGGCTCAAGGTCGGGGTTCTCTATCATTGACAGCGCCTCATGAAGATTGGGGTCAAAAGGCTCGCCTTGGGGATCAAGCGCTTCAATTCCCTCTTTGGTCAGCACGTCGATAAATAATTTGCTGCAGAGCTTGATGCCCTCTAGTTGGGGATCATCCTCTGCTTGTCCTGCCGCTTCGCTCGTTTCGATGGCTTTCTCCAAGCTATCGAGAACGGGTAACAGATTTTGCAAAAGCCGTTCGGTGCCAAATTTATGGGCGTTTTGAACATCTCGCTCTGCACGCCGTCGAAGATTCTGCATCTCCGCCTCAGCTCGCAAGGCAACATCTTTGTATTTCTCTACTTCCGCTTCGAGCTGGGCTAACTGATCGACCTCCGGTGCCCCCTCAGAACCAGGCTCTACAACAACCTCAGAATCATCTGAGGCCGACGAACCCGCAGATTGCTCAGCGGTGTTCTCAGCCTCGTTTTCCGAGGTTTCTTGCTCCATCTCATCGTTTGTTTGTTCAGTCATGCTGCTACTTCCTGCCGTAACCCGGCTACTATGGGGCTGTTTAAGCGCTTTTCAAGGGCCTGACCTCTTGTCAACGGAATGTTGGGGCGTGCAGACGTTCTCCCATGGTGTTTGCTTGGTGGTTTTACCGCAAAACACGCACTCTACCGCTTAGAGCACCCACATAGGCCCCAGCCATGCCAGTCACCCCTGCCTCGCCAATGAGCAATGCGATTGCTCCCCATCGAGGAGCAAAAGGCCCCCGGTAAAGGTTAAGAAAACCAGATGTCCAAGAATCGGATGTTCTCAGCGATTAGCAAGGTCCACTGCAAGGAAGTCTTGTGCCTAGTGTGCCGAAAGACCGGCAGATTAGCGGTGGCTCAGCGCGTGACTCAAAGAGGAAGCTGTCGCCTGTACTAGGGGAATGACCCGGTCGTAGGGGATCCTCGTGGGCCCTATCACGGCAAGCGCACCGACCCATTCGCCATTCATGTGGTACGGGGACGCGATCACCGAGCATTCTTCGAGCGACGCCGCGCCTGCCTCAGGCCCAATAAAGAGCTTCACCCCCCTCGTATCGAGACAACGATCAAGCAACAACACTAGCTCTTCCTTCAAGCTCAGGGCTCGATACAGTGTTCGGAGTTCCTCTAGATGATCGACCTCAACCGCGTCGAGTAGACGATCTTGTCCAGAAACTAGGACATCGTCTCCCTGATCACGAAGGAACAATTCGGCCATTTCCAACGTCGCCCGTTCAAGGGCGTCAATCTGCCTTCGGTCGCCTCGCATGGACCGCTGAATCCGCTTCCTGATCCAACCCAGCGAGTGTCCCGAGTAATGGGTATTGATGAAATTGGAGGATTCTTTCAGCCTGGCACTCGAAAGCTGGGTGTTCATCGGCAACACCCGATGCTCAACTTCCTGATCGTTAAACACGATAATCGCCAGCACCCGCTGGTCCGCGAGTGGCAGAAATTCAATTTGCCGCAGGACCGCTAGCGAAGCTTTGGGTTTGGTTGCCAGACTCGCGAGATTAGTTATGTCTGCCAGGAACCCCGAAGCGTGATGCACCCACTGGTTGACGCTCTGATCGGGATCGAATCGGCCCGTGAGGCCTGACACCTCGACTTGAGGCACGCTATCGGCCATTGACAACTGATCAACGAAGTAGCGATAGGCTTGATCTGTTGGGATTCTCCCAGCCGACGTGTGAGGAGACTTTAGATAGCCTTGCTCTTCTAAGTCAGCCATCACTGTTCGGATAGATGCCGAACTGAGTTGCAGATCCTCTCGCTCAGACAGCCGCTTTGAGGCCACTGGCTGCCCCAAGCTGATATATTCCTCGACGACAGCCTGCAACACCAGTTTAGCCCGGTGTGAGTTTGGGCTTGCCGCTATTGCTGAATAATCGCGTTCCATCTCTACGAATATAGCCTGTCCTCAACCATGAAAAAAGCACACGCTCGGCATTGGTTAGAGGGTAATATTTATCGTTACTAGCCACCTATTAGAACCGCTAACTAGACCATGCTGCTCTCTCTTCACCTCAAAAACTTAGCGATCGTTGATAGCGCAGATCTCGAGCTCAACCCTGGAATGACCGCGATCACCGGCGAAACCGGGGTGGGCAAAAGTATTTTGATTGACGGTCTCTCCTTGGTGCTAGGAGGCCGTGCAGACTCCGGGATAGTTGGGGCAGGCAGCAACCGCGCCGAAATCATTGCCGAGTTCAATCTGGCAAACGCCGACAAAGCACACGCTTGGCTTCAAGAACGTTCGCTTGAATCAGATGAGAACACTGTCCTTGTTCGTCGCGTTCTAAGCACGGAGGGCCGGTCGCGTAATTTCATCAATGGAACTGCGGTCACAGTTGGTGAGCTCAAACACTTGGCGAGTTATTTGGTAGACATCCATGCGCAGCATGAGCATCACCAACTCGGGCAGAAGACAGCACAGCTCGCGATCTTTGATGCATTTGCGAATGTGGAGCGTAACGTCGCCGAACTAGGGCGTTGTTATGGCCGCTGGCGATCGCTAAAGACAGAGATTGAAACGCTTAAGGCTGCTTCAGCCGCGCGTCTCAAGGAGCAGCAGCTGCTGGACTATCAACTCAGTGAATTTGATGCCCTGGCAATCGCCGACGGTGAATATTTGACACTGACCGAACAGCATCAGCAGTTAAGCCATGCCGACGAGACCCAGCAAATTCTTGGTCGAGAAGTCGGCAAGCTAACCCAAGCTGAAGAGAGCCTGACGGATCAATTGAGACGGTCCGTCAGCGCGCTCACAGAGATTAAGGATCCAGCGGTTATTGCGCTGGTCGCGCCCATCGAGGGTGCTTTGATTCAAATTGAGGAAACGGCCAAAGATCTTCAACGTTACGGGGAAGGCATAGAGAGTCAGCCGGAACTGCTGAGTCAGATCGAGTCGAGGATCGCACACATCGTCGACCTGGCTAGAAAGCATCACTGCAAGCCCGAGGATTTGCATTTAACTTGGGAAGCGCTTCAGGCTCAACGTGCCGAGCTTGGCCAAGCAGAGGAAAGTCTGGATTCCCTGACTGCCGAGCTTGATGCGGTTCAAGCTGAATGGCAAAAGATTGCCGAATCCGTTAGCGCCCAGCGCCATGAGGCGACCCAGTCTTTTCAGACACTGATCGAGGGGCATCTTCAGTCACTTGGAATGCAAGAGGCTAGACTTCAGGTCCTTCTAACCGCTTCTGAAGGGATAAACCCTGCCGGACTTGAATCTGTAGAATTTGAAATCAGCACCAACAAAGGTCAGCCCTTCGGGCCAATCCAAAAGATCGCCTCAGGTGGAGAGCTATCCCGAATCAGTCTTGCCATCCAAGTTGCCAGCCTTGGCGATGAGGCACCTCGAACCCTTGTATTTGATGAAGTCGACGTTGGCATCGGTGGCAGCGTTGCAGAGACGGTTGGTCAGCTTTTGGCCACACTGGGCCAGCATCACCAAATCCTCTGTGTGACCCATCTTGGCCAAGTGGCTGCTCAGGCAGATCATCATCTTAAGGTAATAAAGTCAGGCGACCCTGTTTCGACATCTATTACGATGCTTAGCGACGACACGCGAGTGGAAGAGATTGCGCGAATGACTGGCGGCGCGAGCATGACCGACGCGAGTCGAGCCCTTGCCGAGGAACTGCTCAACGAGCGCTTTAAACGACAAACCGCGGGCGGCTAAGAAACCTCATTGAGAAGCTGCAACAGGCTGTTTCCATTAGCCTCAAACTGCCTGCCAAAAGGAAATTTGGCAGGCGCAGGCGATGAACCCGCTATCGGCAAACCGGGCAGAGCCCATACATATTTAAATCATGATCGGTGAGCTCAAACCCCAGCGACTCTGCAATCATTTTTTGGCGTCTTTCGATTTCCACGTCGTTGAACTCTTCGACCTTGCCACACTTTACACACACGATATGATCATGATGCTGATCGGGCGACAGCTCGAAGACTGAATGCCCCCCTTCGAAGTGGTGGCGCGCAACAAGTCCGGCATCCTCGAATTGGGTTAAGACACGATAGACGGTCGCAAGCCCAATCTCCTCACCATTCTCCA
>Ga0255768_10004889_pt1 | contig 13034 bp, 8 predicted proteins | sample 071ome_33_FD_179983 | JGI IMG/M metagenome (GOLD analysis project Ga0255768, IMG submission 179983) | Coastal salt marsh microbial communities from the Groves Creek Marsh, Skidaway Island, Georgia - 071412AT metaG (version 2) | ecosystem: Environmental > Aquatic > Marine > Intertidal zone > Salt...
CATTAGTATATTGCTCCTCATTTCCATAGCCTGAGAGTTTGATACGACCTGTTAAGTCCCACCAATAATCATAGACAGTTTGAGTTCCATCTGGTTTCACTGTGTACTTTCTTAAATCGACAGTACCACCGTAGACTGGGGTAGGTGGTTGGATAACCATACCTAAACGCTCAATCTCTTCAGATAGTGCAGATGCTTTACCTTCTTTTGTAGGAATGCCTGAGATTTCAAACCCAAACTCTTGTGGTTTACTCAAAGCATACCCTAATAATGGGTCACGCTTTCTATCTAATGGGTCTGAAGGGTCTCTTAACCACGGGTAGGTCTTTTGAGCTTGCTTATTTAAGTAATCAAGGGTCTTTTCAGTCGGTGTGTCACCTACGCCCATGATTTCGTATAGCTCTTGCTCATTACCCGATAGACGGAATACTTCATCAACAAAACGAGCATAAGGCATTAATGAGCCAAACTTCTTGTCAACTACATTTCCAAGTGTACCTTGGTCACTCTGTATAGTTTGAATGATACTAGCTAAGTCGGTAATACCCTGAGTAGTAGGCATATCAATAAGTGCCTTCATTGTGGCACCTGCAATTTTAGCGTACTGCTCTAACTTAGTTTCACCATCTGCATATTTAAAACCATCAAATAGGTTAGCAACTACACGATAAGCTCTTGAGTAAGGGTCAAGCTTTCTAAAGCCAATCAATGAACCATCATCCAACTCCATAGAGTTAGGTAAATTAGCATCACTGTTTGCATTAGTCTTTTGACGGTCATAGTCCGTCATACCATCGCCCTGAAGTCTATCTTGAGAAGCCATATAGAACGCATGTACCCACATTAAGGTACCAATGTTCATAATGGTCTCAGCCCTAGCCCTTTCAGCAGGGTTATTGCTAGACAACATTCTCTTCAGCTCATTACTTGTATTTTGTAGACCTGGAGTTCTTTCTGCAAAATGAGACAACAAGTTTGCAGGGGTACGAACAAAAGGCATAATCTGACGAAGCCACGGGTGCTTGTTTACAGTTGCGCCTGTTGATTTACCTAACCTACCAAAGATGTCATCTTTAAAGTCATTTTGGAAAGTTGTAACACGAGCTTCTTCTAGAGCTGCTCTGATACGTGGGTCATCTGGTTTAACACCTTTACCGATTGAATCAATGTGGATGTTAAGTAAGTCTTGAGCTTCTTGACGAGCTTCTTGGATTAACCTTGGGTAATCTTTAATGCTCTTTGCTGTTTTAAGCTTCTGGTCAATAACAATTGACATCAACTTACCACGGAAAGCCATTTGCTTAATAAATTCATCCGTAGCAGCCATACCACGACCACCAATGAAACGATTAGCATTACCTAGCCAGTTAGAAGCGTAAGTGCCTAATCCTTCACCTTTCTGTGGGAGGAGTGACTTAGGGTTTGAAAAGTCAAAGTTACGATTACCAATAACAATTGAATCAGCCATCTCATCTACTGTACGAGCAGGGTCTAGCTGAGACATACCTTTGTTAAAGGCTTTTAATGAATATCTTAAAGCTCCAAAGATGTTAGCGTGTTCAGTCATTAACTGAATAACACCATTACGTAATTGAGCAGAGCCTTTACCTGTTAGGGCATTCTTTGCACCTGCTGCAATCTCAATACCACCTCTTTCGAGCATGTGAAGGTATGAGCCTCCAGTATTGATAAATAGTGTATTAAATGCACCAAGGATGTTATGAATCCAAAATTCGTTTAGTGCATCTACAGTTTTACCTTTCCACGTGCCACCTTTCTCGGAAGCTTTGGCTAGGTAGGCTGCCATATCATCTCGGTCAGCACCTAGTTTAGTAAGGTTCTCCATGACTTCTGCATAAGTCTTGGTATCCATTCTTTCACGCATTTTAGTAATTGCTAATGCACGACCTGCACGATTACTAACAGTCTCGGATAAGGCTACTGAGTCCTGTAGAGCCTGCATCCATTTGATTGCGTTAGGGTCATTTGCTTTCCAACCCTTCTGGAATTTGTTTATTGCAATAGCCTCCATCTGGTAGACTAAAGCATTGAAATGGTCACTCATGTTGGCGGGAATCTTGCCACCATCGTAAGTCTTCTTCATGTGGGAGATTAATCCCTCAAAAGTAGCATCTTCTACTTTGTAGCCTGTGTCTTGAAGCATCTTTAATGCTAAGTCACGGGATTCCTCGAATGTATAAGATTTACCAACGTCTGAGTTTCTTGTAATTCTGTTTTTAAATCCTTCGGCAATTTCATCGAAGAACTTATCTCTAGCTTGTTGACGAGCTGCACCAGTAACATTTGGGTCGCCTAGTGTTTGAGACCAATCAAGGATTGCATCAATTGTTTCTTTGTCTGTAGCTACTTCGTCTCCTACTTTAGCTGCATCATCTCCTACACCTGGTACCTTTGTTGTTGGAGTACCTTTCATACCTTTAATGGCAGCTCCAGAGCCTCCAAGTGTACCACCTAACGTACCACCAAATGCACCACCTATGGCTACATCTTTGACTGTTTCTGCTAGGTCAACACCATCACCAATACCTAATTCACCTGTAGCGTATTGACGACCTACTGACTGGGGTGCCGCCCATAAAGCACCTTGTTTTACACCTTGCCACGAGCCTTGTTTAATACCTGTAGCAATAAGTTGGCGAATACCTGCTTTAGCTGCTTGTTTAGCTGCAATACTACCTGCTGTCGCTGTACCACCTGTGAATAATCCTGCCCAGTTTGTTGGGTCAGCTCCACCTGCTTGTACAAAATCTACGAAAGCATCCCACTTACCATTCTCTTCATTGTAGAAAGGCATAGTGTTTTCCCAAGTACCCCACATAACCGCAAGAGCTTGGCGTTCATCTTCATTATAAAAATCACTACCTAACTCACCTGCTAATTTAGTAATTGAGAATAGGTTAGCGTCATAGAAGCGCATCTGCTCCTTATATTCGTCCACAAGTTCCTCTGTGGTACCTTCAAAGTCCTTACCTTCATGTCTTTTGTAGTAAGTCTTAAAAGCGTTATGTAGACCTGTATTTTTTAACAAGTCTTGGGTAGAATACTGTTCTTTTTCAGCATTTCCTTGGTTCAGGTAGCCTGCCTCAGCAAAGCTGTTATGAACATTATTTACTTCGATTTCCGATAACTTGTGGTCAGCTTTGTACTGACCTACAACGTTTTGGTCATCGTCTTTAAATTCATATAGATAATTCGCCATCGCAATGTCCAATTATTAATCAATAGGTGTAACTGTTACTGTAGTGGCGTTAGATTTAGGGTTTAAAGTTAAATCAATAGTACCTGAATTGTTGTTACTTGTACTATTTACTGTACCAGTTGTGTTACTACCAAATTTCTTTAGATAGCCACGAGATTCAGGAGGAAAACCACCGAGTTCATCGATTACTGAGTTGTACATATTCTCTCTAATATGTCGCAACACATTAGGAATATTCTTCAAATCAGTCAGAGGTAGATTTCGATATTCTTCAAATTTACCATCTGTAAAGTATTGTTGTAACAAAGCCTTGTCCTGCATTGCTGCAATAAACTTTGTTTGTAGTATTGTTTGTGCTTCTCTGAATTTTTGTTCTAGCATAGGTTTGGCAAATGCAAACGCGCCATCTAATCCTTCAGAAACAAAGAAGTCAGTCTTCAACGTATTATTCATTTCTTTGAAATTAAGGTCTGAATAAATGTTTCTAGAGTTAGTACTATATCTCCAACTAGCAGTACTTTTAAGAACTTCTAGGTCAGACATAGTTATCTCTAAGCCACCTATCTCCTTAATTTTACCTGTTGCTACATCAGTGATAAAATCATCAAGCTCAACTAAAGAATAATCCTCTAGTGCTTCATTCAATATAATACGTCTCTCCATCGTCATAGGACGTTCAATAGATACACGCCTTACCGCTGTATTTCTAATTTCTAGGATTTCAGCATCATTTAAGCTACTAAATTCAGCTCCATCAATTTCTAATTCACTAATATCTTGCCCATTATTGTAAGCATCCACAAACTTCTCAGTTAAGTTACGAGAGTCTATAGCTCTATTACGGGCTTCTCTTTGATATATTTTAGTATTAAGTGAATCTAGTTTCTCATAAGCTTGGGTTTCAAGCTCACGCGCCTGAAACTTCCAATAATTAGTATTCTCTAATGTACCAGAGCCTGCCTTAATATTAGGAACAGCCTCGGCAATCGCTTTTACTTCTATAGGGTTACGGCTAAACTTAATTAAATTAGATAGATAAGCAGCAGTAAATTGATTGATATTTGTGCCAGTATAAGATGAGTGGTTCTTAAATTTATCATCATTATGAACGTTTAGTGCATCAGAGATTGCTTTGGAGTCTGTTAGGTCAACACCTTCAAGTGTAGACTCAAGACTACCGTAGAAATTAACTTCTAACTGTTCTTGTACATACTTAAAGTTAGCTTGGTTGTGCGTGTTACGCATCTGGTTAGCATGGCTATCTAGAATACGTCTTAGTTCACCTTTAGAACCTACGCCCTCTAATACATCCTGCCTTGCCTCCATACCCTGAGCAACCATACCTGTGTACCAGTTACTAAAAGCTTTTGGAGATAGCTTCTTATAGGACTCAAAATTTTCATTAAAATTGTTTTGAATCTCATCCCTAATTTCTTTAGCAGCAGAGCGTCCTAATGCTTCATTATAGGCAAGTTTTACAGTTGGGTCAGAACGAACGTCCAATAAACCTTTTTCTCGTGCCTCAGCATAATTAATGAGACCATTACTTTGGAAATCAAATTCCATAGCTTTCTGAGCATCTAACTTAGCCTTTAGCTGTAGTTCTTTACGAGTAAAGTTAGTTACTTCAGGTGTTAACTGATTTAAAAATGTAGACAGTGAATTACGTTTAATATCTTGGTAGTCAGGTGCAACAGGGGCTGCAAATGTATCTACAGGTGTAATATTTGGTGTAATTCCTGAGCTTAGATTTAAATCTTCAACATTTAATCTTTTTTTCGCCATTATGTACCACTCCAGAAATCAAATGTAGGCATCTCAAATGTAGGCAAACTGAAATTAGAAATATCAGATGTGAAACTACTCATGTTCTCACCGAATGATGCAGTGCCATTACCAAAGCCACCATTAGCAGAACCATAAGCCATAGCTGCATTTGCTGCCGTCTTAACAATAGCTGCACCCAAGCTTGGTTTAGCCTTACGACCAGAGTCTGCTTGCATGATACGACCTTGTAACTTCGAGTAGAGACCTTCACGTTTGAACGCAAAAGCTGTACTGATGTCATCAATGGTTCGGTTTACATTTGTTTCATATTTGAGAAGTTCGTTCTCTTTATTAATAACATTCAAATCAATGGAGCGACCTTCGGCACCTGTCTCAGCATTGAGTACTTTCTGTTTCTCAATAGCCTTCTGAGCTAGGAGCTTGTCACTCATCTTCTTATCAGCAATAGCGTCTTGTTCTTGTCCCTCACGGGCATTCAACATACGGGCTTCGTTGTCACGACCCATAATAGCTGCTTCAATCTGAGCGTCTGCAACCTTGTTGCTATGTTTAGCAATTGCAGAATTTGTTTGATATTCTGAGATTCCTGAAACGATAGCTAATGCGGCGGGTATTATTGGGTTACACATTCATCTATCCTCACAAATTGGAAAAACGGCTTCTCGCCGTGTCCGTGTTTTTCTACGCGCTTGATGAACGTAAAACCTAAAAACTTGAGCCATTCGATTGCTCTCTGGTTGCGTACATCAACATAATTCATCAATAACGGGTATTTCTTGTTCTGTTCTTCCACCCATTTCTTGGACTGTTTTAAAAACGTCATAGAAATTTCAGGAATGCGGTCAGTACCCATTAACCAAGGGCATCCCGTTCCCTTGTGTGGGCTTGAGACACCAAAGATTCCTCCAACAGTACCGTCTGGCATGATGATTGAATTGCATTCAACAGAAACAGCAAAAGACCAAGACAGAGCCGAGTAATTGCTCATACCTAAAGAGGCATATAACTCGTCCTGGTCTTCCTTGCTTAAATGTTCTGCCACATACTTCACATCATCCAACTCTGTTGGTCTATAGTGTGCTTTCATTTATACTCTTTGTGACCTTATATTGTAGAAGCCTTCCCACTCTGCTGATTGAAATGCACAAGGCAGATGTGAGGAACTCTTAAGTTCTACTTCTAAGTTTTGACTATTTGCCATTACGTTAATTCTAAATGTACCATCCGTAATAGCGGGTTGGTTTAGTATGTTAGTAATCGAGCCTACCAACCGCCCAGTAAACTGGGTGAGGTACTTGTTACGATTAGCAGTGTTGACTGAACCATTAGGTCTAACTTCTGCTTCAAAGAAGCCTGTATCGTTGTAAACAACGTTCAAGTTTCTAATCTGCAAACGACCAAGGTTAATGGTATCTTCACCTGCCCTAACAACTTGTTCTGAGAAGACATAACGGAAGGCGTAAGGTATTCCTCCAAAGACACGATTACCTGCATCTAATTCGGATTGAATTTTACTGGTAGGAATTAATAATCCCTTATCCGTTACATAAGTTTCATTAGTATCACCCCAGAAGATTGGTTGTGTAAAACCAGAGCCAGGGTCAGTAATCTCTTCCCTGCGGTCTAGTAGTATTTCCCATCCACCTAAAGTGATGTCTACAGTTTCATCTGTAGATAATGTCATTCTTTCTAAGCAAATCTTACCATCTGGGTACTTAATAAGCATATTAATATCTGACTTATCAAAAGCGATGCTCAGTACATCGCCCCCAAATGTCCATTTACTCCAACTAGCTTGTAATTTCTCCTTACCTTGCCAGTAGTATCTGTAAACGTAGACTGAGGTAGGGTCATCATCAGTGATGGCTAGAATAGTATCTTCGTTAGAACTTGCTTCTAGCTTCGTAATTTCTCCCTCAATGTATTTAGGAATATGAGCAGTAATATCCGCAGCATCATTTGTTTCAGTATCTACGTCCACAAAGTACTCGCGTAAACCTGCCCACTTACCCCTCTTAACAGGGAAGAAGACATAACGACCTGCACCTACAGGTTTTGCTTTTAGTGATGCCTCAAACTGTGTTGATACATCAATCGTTACGGTATCTGGAGAAAGATAATCCGCAGCGTTTAGTTTAAATTGAGTTTGGTCTGAGAACAGCAACAATGACTCATTGAATGGTACAGCGTGTTTTAGGATTGATACTTGGTTATTAGAAACCGCTACATCAATCGGGTCACTGTCCAACGTTGTAAGAACTGTCTTACGGAAGAGATTGTACTCATCAAAAGCACCTGACTCCGATAGAATAATATTCTCATCATATAAGAAACCTAAGCGGTTCCTGTGGAAGAATATATCATTCAATGTAAGACCATCTTCAGCAAACACTGGGAATGGGTTAGTTTCATCATCACCACATTCACGTTCTGCCCAAGTGATTGGTTCAAACACGTAGGTAGTTGCACCTGTACGCCTCAATTGGTGAGGCATGGTTGTGTCGTCAAACTTGTATTTAATTCCAGGTTTAACTGTTTCTTTCCATACACCCTGTCCGACAGTACCAGTAGTTAATTGTACATAGTAATCGTCCTGACCCTTGGCATTATCTCCAGTAATACGAATGATAAAGCCATTAGCTCCGTCTGGTGGCAACTTCTTAAAGTCTAGCGTTTCATCTTTAAATGCTAGTAAGTTGGTATTACCACGAGAGTCTTCCGCAATGACCTCAAACTCAGTAGTAGAGTAAAGGTGAATAACGTTGTTATAACGTGTTTTATTAACACCAGAAGGTAAACTAATACCCATCAACTGATTTGCAATATTATCAGTTTTGATACTAGCTTCAGCAGCTTGTGTGTCAGCAGTAGCTGTGTTGGTAGAATAACCTGTAGTATATGTCTGTGTTGAATATGAACCACCTGGGCGGCGCACCTTCAACGTATAATCTGTTCTATAATCTCCCTGCTTAACATAAACGAGAGCCTCGTAAGTACGATTAGCGGCTTGCAGTGGAGTAGTAGCAGAGTTAATTGCTACAGTTTTCTTCTTATTTAGTATATATGTAACATCTGCTACGGTTACGGCTGATAAATCTTCAGCAGGGTTGGTAGCAGCGTTTAAATAGGTTGTAGAACCAGTAACTGTTAAAGCGTTACCGTCTTTATCTATTAGTTTTAAATTTGCAGTACCTGAGTTGTTCGTGACAACTAAAGTATTTAGGGTATCAGCATCTCTACGTGAAGTATGTATAAACGCAGAAGCAACGTTAAGACCACTAAGGCTAGTAAGCTCTGCAATATGTTTAGTACAAGGTCGTTTAACTAGACCCGCAACAACACTAGATAAAGCATTTTCTTGTAATTCTGCCTGAGTCCTTAGACGTAATGATGGTGGCTGTTGAGATACCCCGTTAATCATGTTTGGAATAGACCCATTAATTAAAGGCATCAGTACACTCTCTTAGTTCCTATACGGTCAAACACTCTAAAAACGTCATAGTTATTAGCGATGTTGTAATCCGCAGTTTCGTTCTCAAAATCTCTTAATTGCATAAGAGCTTCCATTTCATCATTCTGATTGAATGTATGTAAATCTCCAGAGCCAACAACTTGGTCTTGAAGGATACGGGCAGCCTTAACAGCAATGTAGCGTCTTGCTACAGCGGGGATGTCCGCAAAATCTAATTCATAAACAACATCTAATTTAATTGCTTTACCGATGTTGAAAGTATGGTTTGTTAAATCGTACATTTTACCACCACGCTGAGTTAAATCGAACTCAGTGTTGTGTTCTACCATCGCATCTGCGCGGATGGTGTTTGCAGCAAGAACAATCTCGCCACTATTAGTTGGGTCAATCTGAACATCTTTTTCACGATTGAAATGCCAACCCTCTGCTTGAACAGAGCGGTTAATTTGATTCAGAATAGTCTCAGCAGTCTCCGCCTCAACCAATCCAGAAGAAAGTCGGTTTACAGGAGCCTCACCAATTGCTGAGAGCATAATATTGACAGCTTCTAGCTTGGTATTTGGAGTCATAATTATTTCCTAAAAAAAAGGAGACCCCCGAAGGAGTCCCCTATAATTACTGATTAAACAGCGTTTAGTGAAATTGCACACGCAGGACGTAGGATGTTATGACCCATAGCATACTTAGCAACCATCAATGTACCTTGACGGTCGATTTGATACTCGGATTCAACACCTAAATCCATAAGCTTAACTGTAGCAGCGGCATCAGCAGTAAAGATGAGACCACGTAGTTTAGAGAAGTTAGACTTATATGCACCCGCACGTGAAGTTGGGTCAGGAGTTAAACCAGTTGTAGATTCATCAGTCTGTGGAATGTGGTTAGACATAAAGATGCTAACACCACCAACTTGAGGAACAACACCTGCTGATACTGAACCAGAACCACCAATGTCTTTGTTCAACCATGTAGCTGAAGTAACGTCAGTAGCATTAAGAAGAGCGTAGTACTGAGCAGGTGGTAATACACATACCTTGTCGCCAGTTACGTCTTTCTTATCAAACTCTTCAAGAGCGTCATAAATTGCTGCAACAATCTTTGCACCATTTGTAGCGTCTGCTGTTACTGTACCGATTGTAATGTTTGAAGTATAGATTTCATCATTAAATGCAGTACCGAAAGCTGCTGCTGCTTTAGTTGCGTTATCAATTGCCGCTGATTTAGCAAGAATACGAGCAACGTTCTTATCCGCTGTGTTAGCAAGAGCATAACCTGCTTCTTTAGCGTAAATTGAACGAACATCGTAGTGGTTCATTGCTTCATCAATGTTTGCGATGAACTGGCTAGAGATTAGCAAGTCATCTACAGTTACAACACGCTCACCATGCTTAACAGCATCTGCTTCAATTAATGAACCAGGAGTGTGGTATTTTGCAACCGCAGCACCAGTTAATGGGAATTGTGCAGATTTACCGTTCTGAATAGTACGAGTACGGTGTAGAGGCATAAATACGTTACGCTCTTCAAAAGCTGTAAGTACTTCGCCTGCGTATAGTTTCAAAAACAGGGAACGAGCGTCACCTGTTGCGTTTTGTTGCCCTAAACGGGAAACTGTTTGGTCTGTTGGAAAAGCCATAATTAATTACCTTTTAGTAAAGTTAAGTTGAGTTAAATTCTACTCAGCATATCCTCACATCCTTTTCTCTAAGATTGTCCTCCGCAGAGGGTCAAAGGTAATCATTCAGTTTGTTATTGCTTCGTAATTTTCTAAGTTAAGGGAGCCGAAGCTCCCCTAAAAGTAGACACTTAGAACACTTTGGAACGAGATAGCTTGTCAGCTACCGATTTCCGATATGCGGGGTCGTTGTTGTATCTGGGGTCACGCATGGCAGCAGTTAGTTCTGCTACGCTTTGGAACGCCCCGCTTGAAGATGAGGCATTATCACCTTGTACAAGTTGTGGTTCATTGCCCACTTCAGAACGATACCTTGCGACCAATCCACTAACAGCAAATTGTGCTAGAGATAAATCACCAGACTCCACATTAGCGTTATACGCATCAATCTCTGACTCAGAAAGGTTTTCAGAAGCCCACTGGACTAAACCAGAATATTGCTCCTCTCCACCTGCCATATCATAGATTTGATTTGTAGTTTTTGATGCAAGTGCTTCTTGACCTGCAATCCAACTGTCTACGAGTTCTCGGTTAAAACCTTTCTCTTCTAATGCGTTATAAGCATCAGGGGAAAGTTCACCAGTTTCAGCATATTCATCTTGGAATACGTTAAAATCCAAACCTACATTATCTAAAGCCTGAGCTACTTGTGATGCCTCAGCATCGTCCGTATTGTCATATTCTTTAGGTTCTTTGGTTTGTTCTTCTTGTTGCTGTTGACCTAGTTTCTGCTCAAGCTCTGCATAAGCATTAGCCATGTCTTCAGCGTTTTTAAATTTTTCAGGCAACCATTCTGGTCGCTCAGGGCTTGCGGATTGTTCTAGTTGCTCACCCTTTTCAAGCATAGCTTGTTCGTGCGCCTCATCAGGTGCCTGTTCTTCAAATGTGTTCAAAGTTTCTGCCATATTTTATTATCCCTGTTGGGATTCCTGTTGTTGCATCGCCATCTGTTTCATCATTTCAGGCGTTGCTTTTGTTGCCATATCTTGAGCAGTTTGCATCATTTGGGCTGCTTGCTGTTCTTGAGTTGCAGCTTCAGCTTCTTGAGCCTTTTGCTCATCCGATTTGATAAGACCATTGGTGTCAATTCCCAGACTTGCACCGAGACGGTCTATATAATCACCTACGTTCATTTCGGACTGAATTAACTCAGCACCTAATGGCTGTAGGTATTGTAAGAAAGTTGCTAACTTGTTTAAGTCCTGACCACGACCAAGAGCTTCAAGACCAGTAACCACAGTAGGCTTAACTGTATCTTTAGGCATCTTAGGCATCTTGCCAGTACTCTCTAATCTAGAAAGCAATATCTTAATCAATGGTTGTTGGAACTCCTGACTTAGAATTGAATATACACCGCCAAGGGCTGTTTCTAATTCTTGAGCCATGAAGCGAACTTCTTCTGCTGTTACACGCTCTGCTTGTCGCTGAACGGATGAATTTAGTAAGAAAGCAAAAGATAAACGTTCTTGAATGTTTTGCGCTGTAGCTAATGCTACTTGGAAGTCACCTGACTTTTGTACTTGCAACGTAGTCACATCAGCAGCATCACCATTAACAATAGCTCCGTTAGGAGACTCTGCTAATGCACGAGCTTTAGTTGTGCCGTTTGGTCGTACTAAGAAGAGTACTTTTGCAGCAGCCGCAGAACCTTCTACGATTGCTTGAGTAAGACCCTCCAGTGACTTTAAATCACCAATATAATCTTCTACATATCCTCTACCGTAATCCTCACCATCAATGCGGGAGAAACGTAAAGGAATAAATGGGTTTTTATCTTTTGGAAAAGTACCATTACTACCTGGTACATCCATACCAGATACTTCTTGGTGTACATCCCATTTGTTATCAATAAGTTTTATACAAGTATATAGGTCGAGATTCTTGTTTACAGGTTCGTCTGACCCCTCCGATTTCAATAACATCTGAGCTTCTTCAGGAAGCATTTTCGGTGAGATAGACTCTTTAGTAATAATCTCTAATAGATTGCCCATAGCGTCACGTTTGACTACGTAACGGTCTAGACGAAATACCTTCATACCTCCTTTTTTCGGGAGGTAAACAAGCGAGTTACCTGATACAATAAGTTGCTTTAAAGCTTCAAATACAGGTACGCGGATGGCTGTTGCTTCAATCTCTTGAAGGGCAGCTCTTTCGATGCGACCTAAAGCCTCTTCTACCTTACCACGAGCATCTCCTGCTCCAATCTCAGCAAGGTCGAAATCGTCAATCATAAGACGAAAGAAAGGACTGTTAGGTGGGAGTAATGTTAGTAACAACTTACTCGCTAAATTATTTACACCTCTAGCCCCTACGCCTTGGAATGGGGTCTTATAAATAGTTGACCCCGTATGTCCATCTGGTGGCATAAGGTGAGGGATAGTTAGTTCGGCTGCATCTCTCGCTCTTTGAAGGAATGTGTCACGGTCAGCTTCTAACTGAGCGTACCTTGAGGCTGCGTAGCCTTGCCCTTCAAGCATTGCCATAATTTACTACCTTTATTTTGGAACGTTAACTGAACCACTCTTAGAACCTCCAGTACCTACGCCTGAAGCACCAGAAATACCTACACCTTGGTTAGTTCCAAGACGAAGCTTACGCTTTCCTCCGCGTCTACGCTTGAGGTTTACCGCTGCTTGGTTTTCGGTGGATGTTTGTTCAATTTGAGTTTGTGGTGTTTTAGCCGTTGAAGACCCTGGAGCTGATGCCGCTGTTGAAGGCGGTGCAGGTTGCTCAATAGGCTTAGGCTTCGGTGGGCTAACAACGTTTTTAACTGTTTTTACTATTTTTTTAGGTATTGATATTACCTTTTTTACTATTTTTTTTGGACTACCGCACATATTAACTACCCTTAATTTGTAAACCAGTACCCGATGTCTTTC
>Ga0255768_10004890_pt1 | contig 13030 bp, 7 predicted proteins | sample 071ome_33_FD_179983 | JGI IMG/M metagenome (GOLD analysis project Ga0255768, IMG submission 179983) | Coastal salt marsh microbial communities from the Groves Creek Marsh, Skidaway Island, Georgia - 071412AT metaG (version 2) | ecosystem: Environmental > Aquatic > Marine > Intertidal zone > Salt...
ATGCGGTGGACACCCCTGAAGAAGTGCTTTCATACCCTACGGGAAATTGCCCTGATTGTGGCAATTCGTGGACTGGGGATGAGAGTAGAAGTACAATAATTCAAGTAACTATGCCGCAGAGCATAAATGGTGGAGCAGGCTAATGGCTGAGATGACCGCACAACGAGAAATTCAAATCCCAGACGGTGGTATTGCTGGGTTCATGATGTCCGATGAGGACTTTGCTGAACTAGCCCGACAGGAATCAGAACGATCTTTTGGCAACAAAGGTATTGCTGGATTTGGCGATACAGCCACCAAGATGGCGGCACTAGGACGTTATGGCGATGATTCTATTGTTCATGCTCAGACAGGCGAGATTGTCGTACCGAAGCCGGTTCTAGACAGTAACCCAGAACTAAAACAAGCTATTTTTGATGACATGCGAGCTAGGGGGATTGAAGACCCTGAGCGCTATGTTGTCGGTTCAGAGACTAATTCCATTAATCCTGAGACAGGGCTCATGGAATTTGGTTTCTTTAGTAAGGTTTGGAGTGGCGTTAAGAAAGCGGCTAGTCAGACGGTAAAAGTTTTAAAGAAAGTTGCTCCGATTATATTGCCGATTGCTTTGGCAATGACTCCGCTAGGACCTATTTATGGCGCTGCCCTTGGCTCCGGTATTGGAACTTTATTACAAGGCGGCAGTGTTAAAGACGCTCTTAAATCTGCGGCTATTTCAGGATTATCCGGTGCGGCATTTACCGGTATGACTGGTACAGGAACCTTTAGTCAAAACGTAAGTAACGCTTTAGCTAACCCTGGAGCTAGGTTTGCTCAAACAGGGGCAGGTCTAAAAGCCGGATTTAGCGGAGAAGGTTTCGGTAAATTGTTTACGCCATATGCCGCTCCTGCTAAAGAAACAGGTGCTTTTGGAGAAAGCATTAGTTCTGGAGAAGCTTCCCAATCATTTTCAACAGAGCCTGTAAGCGCAGAATCTCAATATGCGGCGGATGTTAGCGGTACTAGAACCGGATTAGGAACTTCAGTTACGGATCCTACCGGACAATACGCTACGGTGCAGACGAACGCAGGACCAAGTCAAACGGCCCTCGGACCTGTGGATTCTGGGGGAACTACTTTCAAAGAGAGTATGTATATAGATTCTGCCGCAAACAAACCACCCGCTGCGGAAAAAACGTTTACTCAAAAGCTTGGGGATTATTACGATAACACCAAAGAATTTTTCGTGCCCTCTGGTAAAAGTGCAGAAGAAGTTAGGTCTCTTCAAGCTGCTCAATTTAACAAAGATATTGCTGCCGGGGTACCAAGAGAACTGGCGCTTCAAAATGCTGCGGCTATAACAGGAGAACCTAGCTTCTTAGCAAAATACGGACCAATGACCGCTCTTATAGGCGCAGGAGCCTATGGTCTTGGAGCTTTTGACGAGCCCGAGCCAGAGCCGTCTCCGTTGGGCATTCAATCAGGACCGACGGCGGAAGAAATTATTGCGGGTAACCCGAATAAATATTTATTGTCAATGGAAAGTCTTACACCTAAAACACCCACCTATTTCTTACCGTTCACTCAATATGCCTCTTCGGGTGCAAGTGGAAATACGTATGCAGGATTACCCGCAAATTATGGATTACCGTCCAGTAGTGCAAGTGGTCCTTTCCAAAGACCGGTAGGGTTTAGGTCTCCAACTATGTATGCCGCTACAGGTGGTGAGGTTTACCCAAGGCGTAACGGCGGGATCATGCCTAACGAAGGCGTTCCAGGAAAAGACAGCGTTCGAGCGATGTTGATGCCGGGTGAATTTGTAATGACTACCGACGCAGTTCGTGGCGCAGGTGATGGAAACTTAAACCGTGGCATAAATAATATGTATAACGTAATGGCTAAATTAGAGCGCAAAGGAAGGATGTCGTAATGGCTGAAGTTACAGAACAAATAGTCCGAGAAGCGCCGGATATTGAAGCCTACAAGCTAGGCTTATTACAATCTGCAAAAGCTTTAGCCGACCAACCTGTAAGCATTCCAGCCCAGCAAATAGCCGGGCTTAGTCCGTTACAACAAATGGCGTTTGGTAGCGCTGAAACCGGTGTCGGTGCTTATCTTCCTTATTTACAAGAAGCTGGTTACACATTAGGTGATGCCCAAACCGCGCTTGGCGGTGTTATGTCTGGGGCTACCCCATATCAACAACAAGCTTTAGCAGGTTTACAGCAGGCACAAGCTGGTATACAGCCACAAGTAGCTGCATCACAACTAGGCGTTCAAAACGCACTTGGGCTGGGCCAAGGTTACACTTCTGGGGCTATCGGTGGTCTAGGACAAGCCGCTACAAGTGGAGCCCAAGTAGCAGAACAAGCTCGTGCTGGCGCCTTGGGCCTCGGAGCACAAGCCCTGCCACAATTTGGACAAGCCACACAAACAGGTATTGGCGCATACCAAGCTGCTCTACAAGGTCTTGGCGGAACAACCGGACAGTTTGATCCTTCTCAGATTGCTACTTACCAAAGCCCTTACGAAGATTTGGCCGTACAACAAGCCCTATCTGATATTGCACGGCAGGGACAGATTCAACAGCAGGCGCTTGGAGCACAGGCCGCGGCACAAGGTGCATTTGGCGGTTCAAGACAAGCGATTGCGGAACAAGAATTAGCTAGAAACGTATTGGAACAACAAGGACGGACCGCGGCACAAATGAGAGCTGCTGGGTTTGAAAGTGCCGCACAACGTGCACAAACTGCGTTTGAACAACAGCAGGCTCGTGCACAACAGGCGGCAGTACAAGGCGGACAATTTGGTTTAAGTACGGCTCAACTACAAGCCGCTAATGCACAAGCTCTAGCACAAACAGGACTAAGTCTTGAGCAACTAGCTGCTCAGACTGGTCTTTCTTCTGCACAACTAGCTGGTCAACTATCTGGTCAGGCCGGACAATTAGGACAAGGCCAAGCTCAACTTGGTATTACTGGGGCGCTCGAAGCAGGGAAGCTGGGTCTTAGCGGACAGCAATTGGGCGGTCAATTGGCCGAAGGTATTGGCGGACTTGGTACACAATACGGTCAGCTTGGACTACAACAAGGTGAAGCGCTCGGAACGCTTGGATTGCGTCAGGCTTCTCTTGGTCAGCAAGCTCAACAACTGGGTCAACAGCAGGCTGGTTTCTTGTTTGACATTGGTCAGAAACAACAGCAACAGCAGCAGGCTGAACTTGAGGCACAGCGTCAAACTGCGCTTCAACAGGCTTACGAGCCGTATCAACGTGTTGGATTCTTGTCTGACATTTATAAGGGTGCTCCTACTACGCAGCAATCTATCACAGCGGGCACAACACCAACCACGTCAGCGGCTGAGAAGTTTCTTGGTCTTGGCATAGCAGGACTTTCGGCAGCAGCCGGAGCATCTAAAGCGGGGTTATTCTAATGAATAGAGAACTAATGGCACGGCAAATGTTCGCCGGTGGTGGACAGGTTTACAAAATGCAGGAAGGCGGGGTTCCTCCCGTTAATCCGATGGCCGGGATGCCGGTATCACCAGATGCGGCGATGCCCCCGATGGCAGGTGCAGCGGGGGTTGATCCAGCGATGATGGAACAGATGCTAATGCAAGCGCAACAGGGTATTACTGCACTTGATGACGCAGAAACCGCGGAAGAAGTCATGAACGCGATGCGCGGGGATCAAGCTACGGTTGAAGAGCGACGGATGGAGCTTGCTCAGATTGTTGGAGAAGGCGATGCTCAAAGCACCCCTGAGTCTGTTCTAACTTTGGTTCAGCCGGTCATGATGATGGCACAGGTGGATCAAGGCATTGGCGGATTGGCTCAAGAACAAATGAATCAAGAAGTAACTGGAGACATGGCTGGCGGAATTATGTCCACGGTCAATATGGGCGCTGAGGAGGGCCCTGCTCCTGTAAATTTTAAATATGGCGGTGTGGTTGGGATGCAAGAGGGTGGTGACCCCCGCGCCGCCGAAGAACGTTTAAACGAATTCACCTCTCAAATATATGACCAAAGCGGATTAGCTGCAAACCTTGGTTTAACTGAGGAACAATACAACGATGCTTTACTGAAATCCCAAGCTAGACCGGGTGAGTTGTTTTCACAACAACAAAATATTTTAAAAGGTATTTTCGACACAGATGCTGAAAAAGCAGCCGCGGCCGAAAGAGCTAAAAAGCGTACTGAAATGACGCAAGCGCAAGCGCTTTTTGATGTAGCGGAATTTGGCTTAAACCTTGCCTCCAGACCACCGTATCAAATGAGTCTTGCTGAAAAACTTGCTTATGCGGCAAAAGAATCAAAATTGTTCCCCAAAATAGGGGAAAGATCGGCTTTATTAGCAGAACAGAAAGCTGCCGACGAAGCACGAATCAAAGAACAACAACGAGCACTAGACCTAGCTGCTTACAACACTGCTTCACAGTTATATGGACAAGAAGTAAAAGATATTAGAGACCTTTACGGAGAGTCTTTAAAACAAGCTTACACCACAGAAAATAAACGGGTTGAAGCTTTAAAAGACATATTCACCAAGAATCTTGAGCTTGAAGCGAAAGCAGAAATGGAGATAGCAAAGGATAAACGCCAAGCGACGCAAAAACTAAGAGAGATGGTAGCTCAGGCTAACATTAAGCCTGAAACAGGGGAATATGTTACAGAGGATGGTCGGTTAAAGATAGCTTATGAGATTTATACTAAAGGTATTAATGAAGATACAGGAGTCGCGGATACGGAAGTACGAGTGCGGAACCTAAACGGTAAGCCCATCATAACGGCGATTAATAATGATTACGATATAAAAGAGTTTGATGACGGCAACGGCAATAAGGTTGCATACCAGCGTAGAAAAAACAGCACCGATGACTGGGAGCCTATCTTAATTAATGGAGTTGCGGCTAAGACTGAATCTGCCAAGTTTGAATGGAAAGAAAGAACATTGGCTGACGGCACGACTGCTATGGAGCTTATTAACACAAACACCGGTGATGCAAAAAACTCTTATGTCGTTCCTAATGATTTAGAACTCCGTGAAGTATCAGACGGTGGAGTTACAAAAGTTATTGGCATAGACAAGCAAACAGGAGATGTTCAAATAGTCTTTTCAGGTGCTCCAGAAAACAAACAATTTATTATTGACGGTAGCTTGATAAACATCAATCCCGTAACTGGAGAAACTAATGTTGCTTATACGTCTCCGGGTAAACCAGAGTTAAGACAAGGAGCGGATGGTCGTTGGGGATACATTTCTCCTCCAACCCCAAGTAACCCTAAGGGAGAATGGGTGCCCGTGCATGGTTCCGTTCCAAACGCTAAAAAATATAGTTATGAAAACTGGATAGATCCTGAAACTAGCGAAATTTTGACTTTATTTAGAGTAGACGACGGTAGAGAATTGTACTACGGAGGTTTAGTAGATGAAAACGGACGCGCTCTGCGAGTAGATCCGTCGGAGCTAACTAGGTTAACAAACATAAGTAAAGATACGGCTTATAACGCTGCTATAGATTTGGCTGAAGGAAAAGCTGCTAGAGAAGAGTATTTAGAAGCTTTAATGGAACAGTTTGGTTCTCAACTGGAAGAAGATAATTTGCAAGATTATGTTAACCAGGTACACGGCCAATTATTATCAAAGATGGATTCCGATCAACGAGAAAGTTATCGCGAAGAAATGATAGATCGTCTTGAGTTTATTCGAGATAACTATAATGAATACCGTAACTTGGCTAAAGATATACAAGACGGTACTGGGTTCTTCAACAAACTAAAAGTAGCTGGCGGTACTTTATTCTCACTTGCAGGTGGCAATTTAAACACCATAAAAACTCTCAAACGAAGTGTAGAGGCTAATCAAGCAGTTAGAGCTATTTCTTTAAATTTAAGAATGGCCGCTGCAAACAGTCCTAGATTTGCAGAGGGAGAGCAAAATAGATTACGTTCTATTATGGTTGATGCCGATAAATGGTTTACGTCTGGAGAAATCGAGTTAAGTAAAGCAAGAGTTCTTAAACAACAGATACAATCAGAACTTACTTACGTAACAAGAATGTTATCCAAAAACAGAAGGGGTTTGAGTGCACCTGTTAAAACGGCATTGGAACAATCTAAAGTAGCTTTAGATCAAGCCCTACGGGTTATGCAAGTTATAGTACCTTACGGACAAGAAGTTACACAGCGAAGCACTCAGTTGAAAGAACAAATAAAGAGTCTTAAAGAACAAGAAGCTAATAAAAGGTAAGGGTTTATAAATGGCACAAAATCCTAATGAGATAGAAATAGACCCTATTGAAATAACTATTCCTGTATCTGACGAAGCGGGAACAGAAGAAATGATTCGCCCAAAAAATGTAGGTGGTTCTACGCAAAAAGCCCCACCTACTTTTGATGTGGGTGAAAATTTCTTACAGTTATACAACGAAGCAGAAGACATCCAGACGGGTGAAACAATATCTTTAGAACCGTCCAAACGAATAGAATTTTTATTAAATGATGTCGCTGAAATACTCAGTGAAAACCCTTACTATCTGGAAAAAGGGGGGATTAATATAGCCGATCTTAAAACGGGCAGGGGACCAGTTTTTGAAAAATTATTTCCAGAGTTTTTTGACATAAACGGTAATGGTACGGAAGCTTTATCTGATTTTTATGATAAAGACGATTACGAAAAAGAAAAAATATTACTGTCTAGGCTTACTAATTTAGAAGAGGCAGGGCTTGAGGATTATTTAAAAGAAGCCGCAAAAGGTGGGGCGGAAGGGTACATAGGAGCGCGAACGGCATTATCTGCAGGTAGATTAGCTTTTCAAGCGACTTTACCGTTGACAGGCGTCAATCCACTTATTCCTCCCGCCGCTGGGATCCTAACAGGGTTGGGAACCGCTATCCTAAGCAGCTATGCAACTAATCCAATATCAGAGTTTCTTGCTCCTAGAAGAAAAAATTTGTTACCAGGAGAATCCTCAGAGCTAGAAGGCGTAAAAACCTTCATGAATATATTAGCAGGCGCTCCGGTTACTTCACAATATGCCTTAAAAGCGTATGGCCCCTCTGTTACATTACAACGCTTACGCGACGCTGGACCTGTAAAGACCACACGTTCCCAAAGATTTTCGGCTTATTTGGACGAGATGCTTCCAAAAACTCGTGAGTTATACGAGAAAGATCCTAGGAAATTTTTAAAAGCGGAAGCGGCATTGGCTGGACTTACAGGTGCTACTGTTTATCAATTTGAGCTAGACCAAGATCCTTTGTTGAGGACGGCGGTTGAATTAGGTCTGGGTCTTAGCCCTACATACACTTTTGTTGATTTGGCGCAAAGGGCGAATAAAAACAAATTTAAACCAGTTCAAGGTTTATATAAGCTTTATCAAGATTACGGCCTTATTGGTGCCTTGTTGCCAACAGAAAAAGGAGCGCAGAGGCGCGAAAATTGGAAAAATTTATTTAAAGGGATTAAAGAAAAGTTTGTATCTGAGAATGATGATATTAACTTTTTAAGAACCAAAGAGGGACAAAGAGCTGCGTACAAAGTATTACAGTTCTTTATTCAAAATGGAGAAGACCCTCAAGAAGTATTACGTAACTTAAAAAATGGCGTAGATTGGTTAGATGGTTTACCACAAGAAGCTCTAGACATAATTAATGCAAAAGGTGCTGGAGGTGTTCGGGCAGAAGAAGCCATAGAAAACATTACGCCTGGCATGAAATCGGGATCTCCTACCTTAATCATGTTAGAAAATTTCTTTAGAACTCAAAGTGAAGAGATTAAGAATTCACGAGATCCTATTGGTCAAAAAGCGGCTTCTTTTCAAAAGGCTTTAATTAAGTTGTTTTCTATCGGCGGGGAAAAAGAACAACTTGAAATAGCCAGAGAACTGCAACAGAACCTGATTACAGAACGTATGATAATGAAGTTGTCAGACGCGGTCGATAAAGCAACTTCCTCGGCGCTACAATTATCAAAAGGCAAAGACGAGTTTGGAAAACTAAGGGATATTTCCGTAGCCCAAACAAGAGCGTTAGAACAACAGTTTGATTTTGCAAACGGAATGGCTGCGGCCTTATATGAAGAAGCTAAAAAAGCTGGAGAAATAGGAAAGATAACAGAGTTTCTTGATGTTGACGGCCAAGTTTTAGAGGTCCCGTCTTTTATAAAAAGATGGGATGAGATGCTTGCTGAAAAATCAGATGAAGTGTTAGATAGGTGGAGAAGAGATCCGTTTTTCTCAACCACCGAAAACTTAATTAATAAATTTAAAACTCAATTAAATTTAGAAGATGCTCCTGCGGCAACTTCTGCTCAATTGAAACTAGACAGCACATTAAAGAAACAAGAATATAGCGAAGCTCGTGAAATTTTTCAGAGGTTACTAAATAATGATTTTGATTTTAGTAAATCTGGTGAAAAATACCAGAACCCTCCAGTCATTGCTGTAAATGATGAGGGAATTCCGTTAGCCACTGAACGCAACATAGAAAACCTGACTATTTTAATGGACAGGTTTGTAGAAGCGGTAAAAACGCCAAAAGTGAAATCACTTTTGCAAATGCAAAAGGAAGCATTACAAGCTGAAATAGCTCTTGAAAGAGGGGTGGCTAGGCCGAGAGAAGGCATAGAATTTAATGATTTATTAGATTTAGGAAAAGAATTAACAACTTGGAAGGCGCAAAGCACTGGAAAAGGAAACGATCTTCATGGCGTAGCCGCACAAATGAAAAAAGCGGTATTTGATGACATGAATAACTCAATACCTGCCGATGTTTCGCAAGCTTTTAATGTAGCAAAAAGTTTTTATAAAGGATTTAAAGATGCTATAGCCCGAAGTATTGCTGGAGTACCTTCTAGAAGAAAGGGCTATAACGAACGTTTAGTGGATCCAGAAGATTTCATTAGAGATACTTTCAAGGGTTCAGATGAAAATATAATCTCTAACATTAAAGCCATGTTTAATGCTGGAGAATATTTAAGAACCCAAGCAAATAATTATTTTACAAAAGATACTCTAGTACCGGTGTTTGATGTAGAAACTAATCAATACCGACAAGTTCCTTTAAAGGAAGGTATTCAACACTCTATTAATACCATAGAGGGTTTGACTACAGAAGTTCTTGGTAGAGATATCATAGCTCCTTTACAAAAAGCATTGGCTAAAGCCGAAGCGGATTCCCTACGATTGCCAGAAGACAAAGCTCTTGAACTAAAAGCCCGAGCTGTGTCACAGGAATTAACCAAAATAAAAACTAGGTTAAGTGGAGATGAGGGAGAAGCATTCAGAGAAATTTTTGGAGACGGGTTTGTAGATGATTTATTAAATATGAATGATGGCTTTGCTGTTCTTCAAAAAGCTATGAAAGATTACAATAGAACGTCTTTAGAAGTTAAACAAGATTTGTCCTTAGGAGCCGCAATAAATTCCTCTAGTCCTTATACGACAGTTCGAAAAGCAATATTAAGCGCAGGATTGGGGCCAGATACTTTGGATGCTTTTATACGAGATATAAAAAATACCACTAGGTCTGATTTAAAGCCGGAAGGGTGGAGTGAGGAAAATGCCCTCGCCGGATTAAAGAAAAACATTTTAGATGTTGTTTATGATCTAGCGGGAGGACCGGATGGTTTTTCAGCAGATAAAGCGTTTAGTGTTTTATTTACAAACGGGATGGGGTTCAAGGGTAAACCCGATAACAACATCGCCGATTACATGTTACGCAGAAACTTAATAACTGAAAAAGAATTAAATAATTACACCAAGTTATTAAAATCTATAAAAGAGTTCGAACTAGGCGTCGAGTTAGGAAACTTAGATTTATCAACGGATAAAGCGTCTATGGCAAAAATCTTAGCCGCTAAATTAATAGCCGTGCGTTTAGTCAAGAAGTTACCCGGATCAAGGCAAGGTGGCTTGATCGAGGAAACCGCCGCATCAAAGTTTGCCACAGATTTTATTGAACGTTTACCGGGTCTGAAAGAACATGCGTTTATGAGAAAAATAATTCAGGACCCTAAAACATTAGAACTTGTTTTAAAAGAGCCTGTGGATAATCCAGAGCAGAGAGCCTTATTTGTCAGCATCATGAAGAGGCTTGGAGTAGCTCCGGAAGCTACGAGAGCCGCTTACCGAGCAGCTAAAGAACGAGTAATAGTCAAACCTGGTCGTGCAGGTACCGTAGCTCCAAGAGTTATACAGTCTGAGGATTTAAAAGAAGAAGAAACGCCCGTCAAAAAAGAACCGCAAGCTTCTCTTAACCGAACACCTGCCGCTCCCACCGTTGCGGGTGCCGCTGCACCTAGACCAGCTCCATTTGTAGTCGCGCAAGCACCCGTGGCTTCACCGCCACCGGTACAACAAGCACGGCCCGCGGACAGGTCTAGGTTTGCAGCAGCTTTCCCTAGCGACATAACGGCTCCGTTTATTAAAGAGCAAGGCATCGAAACGCTTCTAACCTAATGGCTATACCAACCTTCAGCTTTGGTTCTTACGCGAGTGACCTAGTAAGTCCCAACCGAGTGTTGGTGCCTACTACTTTGACCGCGGCAGATAGACCGGTTGCGGAAAGATATAAGACAGAAACAGAAGCTTACAACCAGGCGATGGATAAATATCGTCAGGACGTTGAAGCATACAACGCGGCCCTCGAAACATGGAACGCGGGACCGCGTGACAAAGAATTTACAATGACTGCTCCAACCGCTCCGGCTGATCTGGGTTATACGCAAGAAGATGTTGACGCGTTTTCTGAAGCATCCGCATCACGGGCCGCGGCCCAACAAGCGGCAAAGCAGAACGCTTTGAATATCATCATGAACCCGCAGGGTTTTTCGCAACAGTATGGTATTGGTTCATTAGCGTTTGAACACGGCGGCGCCGTACACGAAGGCATTGGTTCGTTGCAATCTCGCGTGGATCTTGGAGACGGTGATCCACAAATGGAAAGAGAACCGTTTATGCTAGGCGGATACGAGTTTCGTCCAAATGCTTACATCGAATATGGCTCAGGTGGATCAGAAGAACCTGTAAGAATGTCTGATGAGGAAACAGGAGTTGTACGAGAGTCATACAGAGAAGGGTTTGGTAACATCGGCCTAGATGTAACAACGCCGGGACAACATAAGTTTGGTGGAAGTGCCTCAGGATCCTACACCAGAGGCAAAGTAGAACTTCCTTACGGTGAGGTAATTAGATATGGAGAAGGCGTTACGCCAGAAAGGTATAACGCTTACTACGAAACTCCGGGAGGAACTAGACTCTCTGGTATGTACAGAGAATCTAATCCTGATCAACAAAGAGCTTATGAAATAATGCTACAAAAGAGATTCGCTACCGACGACTTGATCGATAGGATCTCTAGATTATTCAAAAAATAAAGGTACCTACCAGTAATCCCACGATAAACCACACGACTGCGGCAAACGTAGCGCGGGCTTCTTCATCTATAAAATCATGTTTGTTCAAAGCCCTACCGTAAATATCTCTTGAGTTGCGGTTAAAACGTAACGTCCAATTGCTTCTATCCATGTTGTTCTCCTATTAAAGTAACCAAGCGCGGGCCTCTTCGCCTAGAACTTGACCCGCAATGTCTATCTTATTTCTTAATGCACCTAGAATTTTTTCGTCGATTGTCCTCGGAGATACCAGATCGATATACGTCACCTTGTTAGTCTGGCCGATCCTATGCGCTCGATCCTCAGACTGTAAACGTATCTCCAAGTCATAGCTGTTGCTGTAATACACAACGGTATGCGCCGCTGTCAAAGTAATTCCATAACCACCCGTCTTCGGCTGACCTACAAAAAAACGTAACGGGTTCTCTGGATCCTGGAACTTATCCACAATCTCTTGCCGTTCATCTTGCGGCGTCTCACCGTAATAACAAGCCACGCTATCCTGACCATACTTCTCGGCCAACGCATCACGGATCTTCTTAATATCATAAGTGTAGCTGGCCCAGATAATCACCTTACCTTGTGTTTCCTCGATAACTTCTAAGAGTTCATCGAGCCGGTTATTTTTGATCGGTTCGATCTCACCCTCATCGGGTTGCAAGAAACCACAACATATTTGTTGCAAACGCATAATCTGTGTTAGTACACTAGCGGTCGTTGCCAGTTCACCGTTTTCGAGTTTTGCCAATGCTAACTTTTTCATCTGTTCATATACTCGCGCTTGCTCTGGCGTTAAATCTACGTTTCGAAGAATGTAAGTTTTATCCGGCAAGTCCAAGCAATCTTGTTTTAAAATGCGATTACTAAACTTATCAAGCCGTTGATTTAGTTCATCTAACCTACGATAACCGGTGATCTGTTGAAAACTACGCGGCCCCATAGTGCGTTGTTGTACAGTGGCATACCGACCTTGGAACGAGTAGTAGCTGTTAAATCCCAAACACTTCGGAGACAAGAACTCACACTGACTGAATAAATCCATTGGGCTCTTTGTGATCGGAGACCCTGTAAGGATGCGTCGATACTTGCTCAAGTTTTGCAAAGCAACAATACTTTTAGTACGCGCCGCTCTACGGTTCTTAATCGTTGTGCTCTCATCTACAATCACCATGTTGTTTGGGTTCTTTGACAAAAACACCTTGGCGATCTGCACACCCTTCTTTGTACTAAACGCTTCGACGTTCATCACAAATATTTTTAAACCGTCAAATGGCTCTAACACAAAGGGTTCGAGCTCTTCTTTAAACTTTTGTGTAATATTTGGTTGCCATCTCACGATCTTTCGGTTTATCCTCTTAGGAAGATGGACGGGGACCTCTTTCTTAACCCAGTTGTCAAAGACACCTTTCGGCGCGATTATAAGTACGGCGTCGATCTCGTTGGCTTCGTATAGCATTCCTATCGAATCGACAGCTACTTTAGATTTACCGGTGCCCATCTCCATCAGTAGCGCGTAGTACGGCGCGGACCATGAATCACGGATCACGGACCTTTGGTGATCGAACGGTTCAGTCTCAAATATATAGTCCAAAATTGTTTTCCTTTCCCCTATTGACATATGTAGGATAAAGCGTAGTATACGCTATTGTCAAGGCCAG
>Ga0255768_10004892_pt1 | contig 13025 bp, 26 predicted proteins | sample 071ome_33_FD_179983 | JGI IMG/M metagenome (GOLD analysis project Ga0255768, IMG submission 179983) | Coastal salt marsh microbial communities from the Groves Creek Marsh, Skidaway Island, Georgia - 071412AT metaG (version 2) | ecosystem: Environmental > Aquatic > Marine > Intertidal zone >...
GGGCATATCCAAATTTGGAGTGCCATCGCCATCTATTTTGATATTGATCGGTACGTTTATAACAAACTCTCTGGCTTTCATTGTACTATCCTTATTTGCATATATTTATCCAAAATATATGCTTTAGGTATTTTGTATTACAATGTTCTTTTCTGGGATCACTTTATCTAAGAATGGTTCTAAGTTTGGCGGTTGCCATCCTTCTGGCTTTAGTACTTTGCCATCTTCACGTTTACGTACTTTACCAGTTTTTGGATCAATTTTAGCAAAATTAGTTTTCATAACTTCTTCCCAAGCACCTTCTCCGTCAAACCCGCCTGCTCGAATAGCACCCATAGTAACAACAAGAATATCAATAAGTGCATCAAGTTGTTCTAGACGATCGTCTGCTGCAATAGCATCTGCAAGTTCGTTGTATTCTTCTGCAATTAGACCGAGATACATATCATAGTTTGCTTCTGACGGCTCTTGATCACACGCTTCGTGAAACGTGTTAATATCTCCAAACAAGTTCATGGGTATTTCTTCTAAAAAGTTATTTTCCATTTAATCCTCATATTTTTTCTTTTGATTTTCTAATTCTAGTATACGGTTGTTAATCCATTTGTCAACTACACTCATTTCATTGTCGTTTAAATCCCATCGTTCTTTAGCATGTCCATTTACAAACTGTACTGTCTTTTGTTCTAATCTTAATGAAGCTAATGTGTTCATATCAAGACTACTTAATGCCATGCTAATTCTCCTCTATCTAAACAGCAAAACTTTCGCCACAACCACACGAGGCTGTAGCATTAGGGTTGATGACGGTTAAATAACTTCCGCCTAGTTCTTGTACGTAATCAACTGTGCATCCAAATAAAAACATTTCTGCCATTGGATCTACACTTAACATCGTTCCGATTAATGTACCATTGGGAGTATCTGCAAAGTCCCAATCATATTTAAAGCCGCTGCAGCCACCTCCAGAGACTGACAATGTTACAAAGTTTTTTTCGTTCTTGTCAAGCATATCTCTAAGGTAGTTTTCAGCGGCTTCAGTTATTGTTAATAGCATTGGTTACCTTTCGGTTGTTAAGAGTATTTATGAGCCCGGGCCTGGTTCTTCGCTAAAATGTTCCATTTTATTTTCAACACCGTCCCATTGTTCTGCGTCGGGCAAAGGATCTTTTTGTTCGAAAATAACTGGCCAAATCTCACTATACTTTCTATTAAATTCTACCCATTTGTCAGCACCTTCTACTGTATCTGGTTTAATAGCACCGGCAGGGCATTCTGGTTCACATACACCACAGTCGATACATTCATTTGGATGAATAACCAACATGTTTTCGCCCTCGTAAAAACAATCTACTGGACAAACTGCAACACAGTCTGTGTACTTGCATTTAATACAAGCATCATCTACAATGTATGTCACTGTAATTTAACCTTTCTTTTGGAGTTTAAGAAATTCTTTAATCATCGCATCTTTTGTTGTACGACGATCTAAGTCAGCACCAAATGTTTCTTTTGCTAGTTCATCAATTTGAACTTTTGTCATTTTTGTTAGTGTGCCTTTAGTTTGTTTGTTTTCATTTTTTGTTGTTTTTGGTTTTACAGTTACAGGTTTTGTTTTTGATTTTGCTGCTTTAATTTTATCTGCGGCAGGCGCATCAGTTGTTGTAACTTTTACTTCTGGTGCACTTACACCTAATAGTTTTTTAATTGTATTAAACATTAAATTTCTCCTTAATCGTGTTTATGACTATTTGTTTGTACCAATAGTTTAAATGTTAGCATGTCTTGTTTTCTTTTAAACCAAATTTCTATACCATGTATATGTTTATCAAATTTCCAAGATCCCCATGCATCTCCAAACGTATCAAACAAAAAAGTCGAGAAGCGTTCGTTATCGAAATAATCTCGTTTTATAGATAAGGTGCAGTGGTAACGATTATTTTGTTTCCAACTTGCACCCCATCTAAGATCTAAAGACAATTCGCCCATTTACTCCGCTCGGTAAATTGCACTATTTGCTCCATGTTCTGCACATTCAACTTCAATACAACGACAACGACCATTTGTCATTTCGTTTACAAGTTCTTGCGCTTTTACCCAAGCATGATAAGCAAACTTTTCAACACCTACTCCATCGAGTACAGTAAGCTCTGCTAATCCTACTTGCTGTAGTTGTTTAAAATAATCCATATAAGGATCGTCTTTTGTTAAAACAACTTTGTGATCAAAATTATCTTCTAACCACGCCTTCAAAGGTTTAAGTCCTCCGAAGTCTACAACCCAATTGCGCTCATCCAATTCGTCTGCTGCAAATGTAAACTTAAATTGCAAACTGTAACCGTGTAATAGTTTACAGTGTGAATGTGCATTAGGTTGTCTAAAGCAGGCACTTAATCCTATGTTGTGCCCATATGTTTTTGTCGAGTAGTAACTCATTTTATACTCCTTGGCTAATGGAGTGTGCGGAATATTTATAGTGGGTCGAACACATAGTCCACTGTCTCATATTTAGCGTTTCTCAATTACGCTATCTGCAAGACCATAGTCTACTGCTTCTTGCGCTGTCATAAATGTATCACGATCCATGTCACGTTCAAAGTCAGCATAAGTCTTACCTTTATTATTATGCTTTACATACAATTCTGTCAACCGTTTTTTCATATGTGTGATTTCTTTGTATTGAATTTCAATATCACTTTGCATACCTCGAGCACCTCCACTTGGTTGGTGAATCATTGTACGACTGTTTGGTAACACATAACGTTTATTAGGTGCACCTGCTTGTGCTAAGAAACTTCCCATACTGCAGGCTTGACCCATTACAACTGTAGTTACGTCAGGTTTAATATATTGCATTGTATCGTAAATGCTCATACCTGCTGTAATAACACCGCCTGGGCTATTAATATAAAGCGTAATGTCTTTATCTGGATTTTCACTTTCTAAAAATAATAGTTGACTAACAATTAAGTTAGCCATATGATCCTCTACTGCACCGTTTAGCATTACTACACGGTCTTTAAGCAAACGACTGTAGATATCATAACTACGTTCACCTGCACTTGTTTTATCAATTACTATTGGCACTAACGCCATCTGTCATTCTCCTGTTTTAATCTATACTGACAATATACTTGCATCCATACTTCATATGCACCCCATGCCATTAGAGCACCAAGTGCTGGTACATTAAAAAAACTAATTGCTATAAAATTGGCAAAGCCAAATGCAGCAACATAGTCGTACCATCTTGTCATCTTGTAACACCTAAATCACTGTGTGCAATTTGAATTGCTTTGCTCTGATAAAATGCATCTGCATATGCATTGTGTAAATTTGTTTGCATTTTTTTACGTGGATCTTCACGTAGTAATTGTAGCAATGTTCTACTATCTCTTATTTGCCAAAACTGCCATGGGATAGGACGCTTTACACTGCGATACATATCTTCTAATATTGTAAAGTCAAAGCCATAACCTTGACCCCAAAAAACATCAACACCTACGACCCACTTTTGTAATGCATCCAAGAACTCTTGAACTGTAACTGCACCATCTTGATCAAATGCTTCTTCCATTACTGCAGGGTCTTGTTTACCCCACCATTCAATTGTACCGTCACTTGCTGTGCGCCCAAGTTTGTCTTGGTCGTCGATACTAATTTTATAATAAAATTTATCGTAAGGATCTTTAGCAGTAAATGGATCAAACTTAACTCCGCCTACTGTAAGCACTGTTGCTTGCGGACAAGTGTCAAGTGTTTCTAAATCAAGTGTTGCATGTATAGGCATTAGTTACGTCTCATTGTGCTAGCTTCTACTGCCTGCTTACGACTTGTAACGGGCATAAGATTACTTTTATGTGTTGTTGCAATACCAATTATATAGTCACCGGTATACTGTTGTCTATCTTTTTGTGCAGCACTACCACTAATATTATTGCTTAGTGCGATTGCATGTCCTTGGTGTTCACTATAATCTGGTATCTTGTTTACACTTTTACGTTCACCGTATTTGTTATACAATTTACGTTTAAGACTTGCATCATCCACGCCATACTTAGCCAAGAACTCTTGGTGTTCTTGTTCTGCTTGACGTAAACGCTGTTGTTTACTCATTAATTTTTTAGGCATAAAGTCCTCTTAGTTTAAGAGTTGATAACGAACACGGAATTGTTTACGCTGTCCTACATATGCATTTTCGCCTTGCACACGATTAACACGCATAGTAAAACGGCTACCATTTACATTATATGTAATATCATATTCATTTACAACACTTACTGTTTGGTTAACATACTGTGTTGAACATTGTGTTTCTGTACGATAGCCTGTAATAACTTGTTTGTTTTTGCCTTTGTCTGCGGCAATAATTCCACCAATAACAGCACCAGCGGCTGCACCATTATCTTTACCAGTAGCACCTTTGCCTAGTAGTCCGCCGATGATCATACCTGCAAGTACGTCACCGCCGTTGGCACCGTTTCCTTGTACAGTTCCATAAACTGGTACTTCAACATTTTGACATACCTGTTGTGGTTGCTGTTGATGAACTTTTGTATATACAGGTTGTATACGTTCTACTTTTCCAGTGGCTGTAAATGCATTTGCAAAAGCAGTAGATGCAAATAATAAAGTTGCCACAACACTTAACAAAATATGTCTCATTGTTTTCTCCTTAAACTTGGAACACTTCTTTTTTAACAGTACTATTTAAGTATGTCAAGCAGTTTTCTGGTGTTGATTCGATATATGGATCATCATCTTCGCCGTCGTTATTAATACCAGGTTCTTGCCACCACTTTTCTACTACACCGTCGTTGATAATACACATATAACGCCAACTACGTAGTCCAAAGCCTAAATGGTTTTTACCGATTAACATACCCATAAAACGAGTAAAGTTTCCTGATCCATCTGGAATAACTTTTACACGTTCAATGCACTGTTGTTTTGCCCATGCATTCATCACAAACGCATCATTTACACTCATGCAATAAACTTCATCTATGCCCATATCACGAATTTTGTTATAATGCTCTTCGAAACCTGGAAGTTGATATGTACTACATGTTGGTGTAAACGCACCTGGCAAACTGAATAGTACTACTCGCTTGCCTTTAAAATAATCATCTGTTGTTTTATCTTCCCAACGGAATGGGTTTGGTCCATCGATACTATCATCACGGACACGTGTTTTAAATGTTACTTTAGGTAACCTAAATCCTTCAATCATTTACATTCTTTCTACAGTGTATTTCTGTTTATCTACAATTGCGCCACTAGCTATTGCTAGTGCATCTTGATGTTGGCTACAATAGGCAACTACGTTACCGTTCTTATCCTTAACCACGTACATGGTTACTCCCCGTTGTTAGTGATATGTTAATAATATATTATGATTCTTTTTCGTTGTCAACCTCTTTTTTGACTGGCTGAGATTTAATCCAATCACTTAACACATTGTGATCGCTACAATCGTCGCACGGATCATCGCATTCTTCACATGTTTTATTTTCATTTTCCGTTATCATAAGAGTATTTAACATCATCGATCCTATAAATAACATTAGCAGTTAATGAGTGAACAAAATGGGTGACATATTTAAATTCATAGCAGACGTTGGATTCCCTATTGCGGGCGCACTAGGCGCAGGTTACTTTGTATTTTTAACGCTAAAGTTCATACTAGCAGGTGTTACAAGTAGTGTCAATAGTTTAAAAGGCATTATTATGGGATTAGATAACCGAATTAGAACAATGAACCATGATGTAGTTAGAATTGATACACTAATGAGTAACGCATTAGGATTAAGACCAGATGTGGATCGTATTGCACGAGCCGACGGTAAAACAGATGCAAGGAAAGACTAATGTTTTGGTTAGATTATACAGTACATAGTGGTATAGACAAATTTAGAGTCGAAGGCGATTGGCCCGGAGAAGTGATGGGTTATGACCGTGACGGTAACCTCGGGTGTAAACAACAGCCTTTATATTCACCGGGCGATATATATAAAGTTAACAAAGAAGGCTGGTTAATTAAAATCGGCGAAGATAAGGACGACATATAATGGGAAAGAAAAAACTAAGATCAACACAAACAAGCAAAGGCGAACACGGCGGTTCATTGAAAACACGTGTAAATGATCCTGCATTAAAATTAATTAATCAACGTAAAGCATTTAATCAAGGCAAACGTGTAATGATTACTATTGAAAATCCAAACAAAAACGAAACCAATCGTCCGTTTATCAGAGTAAATGCTGCTGATGTTTGGAAAGGTCGCAGACGCTAATGGATCCTGTAGAGATAAGTCAAACAATTAAAGAATTAGGATTTCCTATTGTTGCTGCAGGCGGCATGGGTTATTTTATATACTTTATTTGGAAATGGGTTACTGAAGAAATCGATCCTGTGCTTAGTGAAGCAAGCATGACACTAATTGCACTAATTGATCGTATTCGTATGTTAGATAATGATTTAATTAGACTTAATCAAAAACTTAATGTTGTCTTAACTTTACGAGATCAGCACAGTGATTATGAAGAAAGAATTGCTCATTTACAAAAAATACTCGAACAACACGATATAACAATAGATGAACACGAAAAAGTCTATTCACTTGACGACTTAAAACAAATATACCGAGAAGTAAAAGAAAAAACTGATGACTGAATTAATTTTTATGTTTTTGCTTGTATGCAAACATGCTGTAGCAGACTTAGCACTGCAATCACGTTTAGAATATAAAGGCGGAAAACTTAATTTAAAAAATGGCAGACTATTAATACACTGTATACATCACGCTGTGCTTGCATTTTTAGTCGCTATCGTTTTTGTCGGAATAATTAATGCACTATGGATTCTGTTATTTGATTTTATAGCACACTTTGCAATTGATTACAGTAAGTCGTGGTATCAATCTAAAACAAATGTAAAGTATGGAACCAAGACGTATTGGATATATTCAACAGTTGATCAGATTTTACACTACACGACTTACTTAATTATTGTAATCTTTGCTATTTAGATTCCATTAGTGCAACTGCTTCGTCATAGTCTTCTTGTGAAACAACACCTTCACGCAATAATTTTTGTCTATTAGCCATATGTTTCATTTGTACTTCGTCTTTTGAACCTCCGAAGTATGCAACACAATGTCCTTCTTCAATTAACACATCTGTTACTTTACGTCCGTCTGGTATTTTAAAATCGCCTAGGATACGTCCAAACTTGCCTTTCATATCCTCACCGCTTTTATCTTCTGTAGTAATTAAAACAGCACCATTTTCTAATAGTTCTTTTAATCTAGTCTTGGCTGCTAGTCCAAATACTTTTTCTACTTTGTCTGAAGTACGGCTTTCAGGTGTATCAATGCCCATAATACGAACACGTTCATCTCTTAGCCAAATTCCAAATCCTAAATCAATATCTACGTCGACAGTATCGCCATCAACAGCTTTCAAAAGTACTACATCGTACTCGTTTACTTTTAGTTCACTCATGTCTTATTATCCTCTCACAAATAACTGTAGTATTTATTTGAGGATACGATTATATTCCGTTTTTATAATCTCTGCAACATGATCTGAAACCATTGTTTCATAATGTGTGTGATTAACTTCTACATGTGTCATGTCAGTTCTATGCGACATGCTTGCAATAGTACAAACTCCATCATTTGGTCCATTGTGATAAGGTACTGAACCTGCTGTAGTAACTATTTGTGTCCATGGTATATCTAATTTTATTTCATTAGCTTCTTTAATTGGATCGCTTTTACGTCCGATATCTTTGAACAGTGGATAACTTGGCACAATATACTTTGCCCAATCTGCTGTACTGCTACCTCTAAACGGTGTGCTTATACTAATACCGCCTACTACTCTGACATATTTGGTTAAGTGTAGTGCATACAATCCGCCCATGCTATGTCCTATAACAAAGTGCGGTCCTTTGCCTTTACAGGTATCAGCAATCATTTCTAGGTTGTCATAGAAACGATTCATACTAGAATAGTTTACCATTATTTCATTTGGAAATTGTGTTCTAGTTTGCAAATACTTAAAACTAAGACTTGTTTGGTTTGCACCATGACACCAAATTACATTGATGTCATCTGTTGTACGTTTTTCTTCAGGCGATATAGTACCTAATAAATTTTTAAAATAGTTTAACATTACTTACTTGTTGCTATGAACACTCCGTTCCAGTCATCTGGTAAATCTTGTGTAAGCATATACTCGCAACGCTCTATCCACATGTCATAATATTTTGACATTTTACCATCAAACAGATTATATAAAAGTTTACACTCTTCTATAGCTTTGTCAAACTCTTTTGCACGATACATATCATGCATTTCTGTGTGCTTACGTTGTGCTACTTTCCAAGCAGGCTTCATATCATCTAACACTGTGTATATTGATAAGCCTACACTTTTACCTTTAACTTGTAAGTCGTCAACTTTTAAGTAAAAGAAGTCATCTTTAGTTGCTTCGTACGTTGCTTCACCGACAAGTAACAAGCATCCATATTCTTTACACTTAGATTCAACACGTGCGGCTGTGCTTACTGCGTCCCCGAGTACATCATAACTGTGACGCTTAGTAGACCCCATTTCACCAATGTACCCAAGACCAGTATTAATACCAGCCCCCATGCCGACAGGTGGCCTCCCTTCTGGTATAATAACTTCTTCATTGAATTTCTCCACTGCTTTTAACATATCTAAGCCACATTGCACGGCTGTACGTGCATGTTGCTCATCATCTATTGGCGCATTGTGAATGTGCATACTAGCATCACCTATATACTTGATAATCATACCATCTGCATCTAGTACAGGCTCTGTAATAGCATCCATATATCCGTTCATAATACGTGTAAGTCCTGCAACATCATCGCCAAATGATTCTCCAAGTGGTGTAAAGCCACGCAAGTCTGAGAAAACAATACTTACGTCTTTCTTTATACCTTTTTTAACTAAGTCTGGATTTTCTTGTAGCAATTTAACAACTGTAGGACTTGCATATCCTGCAAACTGTTTCTTAATTGCTTGTTTTTGTAAAAATTCATCTAAGAACTTAACAATATAGCGTGTAAGTCCTACGAGCACTAAAAATGCACTAGATGTTGCGCCGTCAACCAAATAATTGTAGTTATTAAAACTATATATGCTACCGATAACTCCGCCGGCAACTGCTATAACGAACACTGCAATGCCAACATATGTCCAACGAGCAAGTACAATAATTAATAAACCAGCAACTAAAAAGCCAAACAGTTCTGCATCAGTTGCCCATCCAGGTCTTTCAATGTTTGATTCATTAAACACTGTGCCTAATACTGTTGCATGTATTTCATGTGGGAAAATACTACCTGCTGCAGTAGCAACTGGCTGTCCAATACCTGCTGCAGTTGGACCTACAAATACAATTCCGCCTTCAAAATCGTCAGGCAAGTTCATTACACTGTATGATTTATTCTTTTGACTCCAGTCAATCCATACACGACCTAGTTCATCTGTTTGTATAGGACCAAACTGTGGTATACGTAGTTTGTCTACGCCAAACTCGTTTAGTTTAATTTGGAAACTTGGATCACCTGCTATAACACGTAGCACTTCCATTGTAACACCTGGATACAATGTTCCGTTACTTTCAACAACAAGTGGTAATCTACGTGTTACACCGTCTTGCTCTGGGAATGTATCTACTATTCCACTACCAACTGCGGAGTATTCAATATCTGGTATATTGCTGATGGTTCCCGGAACGCTAGGTATAAGACTAATATAGTCACTGTTAATAATAGTAGCGCCTGGATTAATTGCTTCATTTTTGCTTTCCTCGGCTCCGAGCATATTTAATATAACAGGTAGTTGTTGCATTGTCAATGCAAGTTCTTCGTCTTCTCCAGCACGGTCTGGTTCAGCCATTAATACATTAAAAACTACTAAGCCTGCACCTCTATTGTATAAATCAATAATTAAATCTGCATAATCACCTCTGGGCCACGGCCATTGTCCGTACTTTTCGAGTGCTGCTTCATCTATATTGACTGTGTATACATTATTTTCTACTGGTTCTTGATTAACAATAAGTTGATCGAAATAACGTAGCCTTAAACTTTCTAAAAGACTTGGATTAATTGCTGTCAAATAAGTTAATAGAAGAAGTGTAATTACACTCCACACAGGGCTTAATAATATTTTTTTCATTGGCTACTCCGATTGTTCTTCGTATTTATTTGGATTTAGCATACGGTCCCATGCAGGTCCAACACTTTCCCAATAATTACGACTATCGGAATCATAATATACTGTAACTCTAACAATAATAAAAATTAAAACTAATACAATTAAACTATTTTTTAGCATCACGGTTATCCCATGGTGCATTTTCATAGCAACCAGCAGGTAGTTTGTCTTTATAGTTTACGCCTGCTTCAAAACTATTACCAGTTACTTTAATATAACTGCTTTCAAACGGCATTTCACGTGGCTTGCCCCAACAACGATTTAAACTTTGTCCTGGTACACGATAACGTGGATTATGTTTAAGAAAGTCTCTTAGTTCTGCTAGTTCTACTTCACGTTTTTCTTGTCTTGCTTTGCTAGCACAAGCGGCTGCTTTGTTCCAATCAAATGTATCAAAATTTTCAATTGAGTATCCTGTTTGATTTAAGCATGCCTTTGTTGCTGTGTTGTTTGCCCATGCAGGTAAAGACATAGACAGCAATACTGTCATAATTAAATATTTCATTCTATCTCTCCTATAACGGTATTTATTTAAGTTAAATACCGTTATAATTGAGGAGAGTGATTAGATTAAAAGTTAATTTTAAGTCCAGCTGTAATATGTGTACTAGTATTATCGCCTGCCATAGTTCTATTTGCACTTGCATTAAAACTAATACGCTCGTTAATTGCTTTGTCGATTGCTACGCCTACACGCATTGTTTCTGCATCGTCAAAGTCCCTTGCAAACGTTGCTGTTAATAGTCCAGTGTCAACATTTAAACCAATAGTGGCATAACGATATGAATCGTCTTTTGCATCGTGTGTTAATACTGCTTGAACATCACCGGTTTCAGTAAATGAATCCATTCCATTTGAACCAATTGTATAACCAGCAAATGGACGTACACTACCTGTTGACTTTTCAATAGTAATATTACCCCAACTATCTCTACCTGAAGCTTCGCCTGCTGCACTAAAATCGCCAATTGTTCTGTTATATGACAATTCATTACTTGCTGTATTAACAGAGCCACTAACAGTAACGTCACGACCATCAATATGTTTGCTTGCTTCTGCACTTAATACAATGCTTTCCATTGATCCTGATGAATTATCACCTGACATAGTTGTTGTTACACGGTTTAGTCCTGCGCCAATACTCATTGCATTTTCTAATGTTAAGCGGCCACCTAAACTTAATACATCTGATTCAGCACTATAGCCATTACCCATACTGTGACTAATACGTCCTCCGCTAATGCCACTGCCAATACCTAAGTTTCTGTGTGCATTTAGTCCTAGCATTTGATCCGCTTGATCCATACGACCTACAAACGAACCTGGATCTGTTACAGTTGTTACAACCGAACTATCTGTGCTTGCTCTACTTGTTTCTACACCATCTGTATATGTAATAATTTCCATTGGTGTTGTAACGATTGTAGTTGTTTCACGAGCAATAGTTTGTACACCGTCTGCTGTACTGCTATCATGTGTAGTTTGTGTTTGTGTTAGTACTGGTAAGTCTGTATCTACAACAGGTTCACTATATGTGATAACTGGATCACTACCACCTTCTGCCGCATCAGTTGCTGAACCAACATCTTCTAGTGTTCCCCAACTACTTACATCAGCACCACCACCAGCGCCTGCGGTTATAGCAGCATCAGCTGCATCAAACGCACTTGGTCCAAAGATATATGCGTAACTTGCTGTTAGGATATCACCACTGCTTACGCTGGTCCAGTTCCAACTTAAACCAATGGTGTTGTCACCTGTGTTAGTTAAACTACCGTCAGCGTCTACTGTATTTTCTGTATACCCGTCTGCTTCAGTACTCCACGTACTGATACCAGCATCAACATTTGAATCTGTTGAATATAATCCTAGTGCATAACGTGAACTTAGTGCTTCACTAAACGCAACATTTGAATCTGGAATAACACCGTAGCCTAGCACGTTGTCTGTGCTACTACTATCGCCTGTTGCTGCTCTTGCGTCTGGATCAATAAAGCGTCCAAACCAAACATCACTAGCATCTTGCTTCATTGTAATACTTGTGCCGATTTCAATATGTTCTGCTGTAGCACCTAATGAATATACGTGTTCAATTTCAAAGTCAGTTCTTTCTCCATTACTTTCCCAAGTTAGTGTATTAGTACCATCTACAAGCCCTATGTTAGTATCAGTATATAACATACCAACAACTGCTTTGGTGTTGCCGTTGTTGTTGTTGGTATAGTTTGTACCGTCAATACTAACACTCCAACCATCAAATGGCGATCCTGGTGTTAGATAGTCATAACTGGTATTAAATGTGCCAGTACCTGTGCTATCATATAGCAAGCCAGGTGATGTATTTCCACCTGAACCTAACGTACCTGTAATACCATTGACACCTGCACGAACATAATCGTTTTCAAGTATGCCAAATGTATCTGTACCTGATTGTAGATCTGAGTTGATACTACTTGTGTCTGCTAATGCTGTCGTTGACAACAAACAGGCAAGCAGACTTGCCTTTAAAAAATGTTTCCTCATATTACGTCACTCCTCAGTTTACGTTAAACGTATTTAAGGTGTATCGTGCCGATAATTAAAGTATTAGTTATTGCTGAGTTACCGTTAAACTACAACCTGCGCTATTTGTACAATATTGATTTAATGTGTAAGAGTTTGGTGCCCAGCCGCTTTGATTTAGATCTAGTGTTGTACCATAGGTGCCATCTAGTGTGATTGTTGCAGTATGACTTGTTGAAGTATTTCCATTTCGTTGATCTAT
>Ga0255768_10004909_pt1 | contig 12994 bp, 17 predicted proteins | sample 071ome_33_FD_179983 | JGI IMG/M metagenome (GOLD analysis project Ga0255768, IMG submission 179983) | Coastal salt marsh microbial communities from the Groves Creek Marsh, Skidaway Island, Georgia - 071412AT metaG (version 2) | ecosystem: Environmental > Aquatic > Marine > Intertidal zone >...
GTTGGACGGAGCGACTACTGGTATCACGACGGTTGGTATTAATACAACAGACCCAGCATTCACGGTTGATAGTGCTCAGAATGTCAACTTCGTTGGTGTAGTTACTGCCACAAGTTTGAGTGGTAACCTGACTGGCAATGTTACTGGTAATGTGACAGGTAATGTTACTGGTGGTATTACTACATCTCAAATTACCGTTGGTGATTCTTTTATTAAATCTGGAGCAGTTGGATTAGGAACCACAGATACAACAGGACGCAATGCTGGTGTAGGAACTGCTGTTGGTACTTTGATTTATAATAGTACAGATCAAGTAGTTCAGGTTTGGAATGGAACTACATGGGATCAACTTTCTAATATTGTAAGTGGACTTACAGCTACTGGAGGAGTAGTTGGAGATTATTTAAGTGGTTCAACATACTATAGAACGCATATATTTACAAATAGTGGAACTTTTAATGTTACTGATACTGGATCATTACCAACATCAGTAGATTATTTAATTGTTGGTGGCGGCGGCGGTGGCGGCATTGGTGATAGAAGTGGTGGAGGTGGTGCAGGTGCATTGAAATATGGATCTACTCCAGTATCTGCAAGTCCATATCCTATCGTTGTTGGTGCTGGTGGAAGATCCAACAATCCTCAAGGTGCAGATGGAACCTCTTCCAGTGCTTTATCTATAACTTCCCCTGGTGGAGGTGGTGGTGGTACATCTACGAGTAATGGAAGATCTGGTGGTTCTGGTGGCGGCGGTGGTGGAGATAGTGGCGGTGCTGGTGGAAATGGAAGTGGTGATGCTTCTGGAACAGCAGATAGCACTTCTCCTTCAAATGGTTGGGGTAATGAAGGTGGAAATGGGGCTAATGGAGGTAGTAACCCTGGACGTGGCGGCGGTGGCGGTGGAGCTGGTGGAGCTGGCCAGAACGGCACAATTCCCGGTGCTGACGGCAATGGTGGAAATGGTTTAGCATATAGTATCAGTGGAACATCAGTTACTTATGCTGGAGGTGGTGGTGGTGGAACTTTTGATGGGGCAGACGGAGGAACTGCGGGACCAGGAGGCGGCGGCACTGGTGGAAGAAGTAGTCCAGCAGTAGTAGCTACTGATGGACAATATGCTACTGGCGGCGGTGGAGGTGGAGGTGGTTCTGCTCCTCCTACTGCCGGAGTTCAAGGAAGATTTGGAGGATCCGGTGTTGTTATTCTTAGATATGAAATTGCACAATCACAAACCAGCACTGCTAAGGCAACTGGAGGGTCCATATCATTCTCTGGTGGAAATACTATTCACACCTTTGTAAATTCTGGCGATTTTAATGTTACTGATGCAACGCTCACATCTGTTGATTATCTTGTAGTCGCTGGTGGAGGTGGTGGTGGAGCAGCTCGTGGAGGTGGCGGCGGCGCTGGTGGATATAGAACAGGAACATCACACCCAGTAAGTCCAGGACCATATACAGTTACCGTCGGTGCTGGTGGTTTTGGCGCTATATCTTACCCTGGTCCAGCTGGAATTAGAGGTGGTAATGGTTCTCCATCAGTATTTGATACCATAACATCGCAAGGTGGTGGTGCTGGATCTGGAAACTCACCATCACAAGGTGGTGTTCCTGGTGGTTCTGGTGGTGGTGCAAACGACAACGCTTCAACCAGTGTAGGAACTGGAAATAGAGTAACTGGAACTTCAACACCAGCACCAACACAGGGTAATCCTGGAGGGCAGGCAGGCGGTGCTCCTGGTTATGCTGGCGGTGGTGGTGGAGGATCTGGAACTGCCGGAAGTAATGCATCTTCAACAACTGGCGGTGCTGGTGGAGATGGAACACCGCTCGCTATTTCTGGATCATCAGTTGTTTATGCTGGTGGTGGCGGTGGTGGTGGATATAATGCTGGTGGACCTGGCGGCGCTTCTGGTGGCGATGGTGCTCCGGCAATTAATACCCCTGGATTTAGTGCTCCTGTGAATCAAGGTGGTGGCGGCGGCGGTGCTGCTGAAAGTAATAGTCCATCAATTCACGGTGGAAAGGGTGGTTCCGGTATCGTCATTATCTCTTACCCAACCTAAAGCCTAAATAAAAACATAACATTCATTCATTATATTTTCGGACAAAGATGGCTCATTTCGCAAAACTCGACGAAAATAATGTCGTCACACAAGTGATTGTTGTAGATAACAAAGATATTACTGATCCTCATACTGGACAAGAGGATGAGATTCTTGGTATTGCTTTTTGTAAGAAACTCTTAGGTGGTAACTGGAGACAAACTTCTTACAATAGCAGTATGAGAGTCCGTTATGCTGGTATCGGATATTCATATAACGCTGCTCTTGATGCTTTTGTTCCCCCACAACCTCATGATTCTTGGACTTTAGATAATGAGACTGCTGATTGGGTATCTCCATTAGGTGCTGCTCCAGAACTCACAGAAGCAGAAGTAGAAGCAAGATCTTTCTACCGTTGGGACGAAGAGGCATACCAAGCAGATAACACTACTGGTTGGGTATTAGAAACTCCAGAAGCTTCTGAGTGATCTAAAGCTACAACTCACTCTTCAACCCGGACAAAGGTAGTCTACAGGGTTTATAGTGTCTTGTCAAGTGGCATAAATATTCAAAAAAGTATGTTATAATGTCTGACATCAGGTTTAATCGCTGGTTACATCAGTCAGGAACAGGGGGAGTTTATCAGGACTCCTCTGGTAATATTGGTATCGGCACTTCTGTTCCAACCACTAAAGTTGATATACAGGGTGGCGATATTAAGATTGGTGGAAATGTTCTAAGTTCTTCTGGGGTTTCTACCTTTACAACGGTTAATGCCACAACATTAACTGGTAATTTGACGGGTGATGTCACAGGAAATGTAACCGGTAATGTGACGGGTGATGTCACAGGAAATGTAACCGGTAATGTGACCGGTGGTATTACTACATCTCAAATCACTGTCGGAGATTCTTTTTTAAAATCTGGAGCAGTTGGTCTTGGAACTACTGATACTACAGGACGCAATGCTGGTGTTGGAACCGCTGTCGGAACTATCATTTATAATGAAACTGCGGGGGCGGTTCAGATTTATAAAAGAATTACTGGTTGGCAAAATATAGATAATGTTGGTGATGATGCTGCAGCAGGAATTACTGCAACTGGTGGTATTATTGCTGATTATACAGATCCAGGTCCTGGAAATACTTATAGAGCACACATATTTACTTCATCAGGAACTTTTGAAATAACAGCACTTGCTAGTGGACTTCCAAACGCTTTAGAATATGTTGTCATCGGCGGAGGCGGTGGTGGTGGTAATTCTCGTGGAGGTGGAGGGGGAGCAGGAGGATATCGTTCTTCTGTTCAAGGCGAATCTTCTGGTGGAGGAGCAACTGCTGAATCGGTTATAACAGGAGCAGTCCAATCTTATCCTGTTGTTGTTGGTGGTGGAGGATATTATTTCCCAAGTCCAAGTGCTCCTGCTTGCCGTGGTAATCCATCATCGTTTGGTCCAATAACTTCTCATGGTGGTGGTTATGGACGTACAGATGATGAGGATGGTGTTAGTGGTGGCAGCGGCGGCGGCGCTGGCGGCGGTGGCGCCGGTTGGTCTCCAGGTGTAGGTGGTCCAGGAAACACTGATCCTGCTGGCAATCCAGTTACGCAACAAGGATATCCTGGTGGTAATAAAGGAAATAATAACAATGGTCCTAATGCAGGAGCAGGTGGTGGCGGCGCAGGAGGAGCGGGTGGACCTGCTGATGATCCTGCACCAAATACCTCAAAAGGTGGAGCAGGAGTTCCTTCATACATATCTGGAGAAGATGTAGTTAGAGCTTCTGGTGGTTCTGGAGGAACACAACCAGCTGGTTCTATTGTTCCTGGAACCCCTGGTGGCGGCGGTGATGGTGGATTCAGTCATCAAGAACCTTTTAATGGTAGGTCTGGAACTGGCGGCGGCGGTGGCGGCGGTGGTTATACTGGTAGTGGAGGAATGGGTGGATCTGGTTTCGTTGCAGTTCGTTATCAAATAGGACCTGGTGATACTAATACAGCAAAAGCAACTGGTGGTTCTGTAAGCTTCTATGATGGTAAAACAATTCACACCTTTACGGGTAGTGGAACATTTGCAACACCATCATCTTTCGGTGAAACTTGCGAATATGTTGTCATCGGCGGAGGCGGCAGTGGTGGTTCAATCTCTGGTGGTGGAGGCGGTGCTGGTGGATATAGAATAGGAACCACACCTATTGGTAGTTCTCAAACCGTTTCCATTACAGTTGGTGGTGGTGCTGCGAGAGTATTTTCAAATCCACAGGGAAGACTGAGTGGATCTCCTACAGTCGTTAACTTCCCCGCAGGAACTATAACATCTGCCGCTGGCGGTGGTGGTGGTAACTACAATAGTGCAAGTGGTGATAACGGTGAATCTGGTGGATCTGGTGGTGGTGGATCGGGACAAAGTGGTGGATCTGGTGGAGCGGGAGATACTCCACCAACATCACCACCACAAGGAAATGCTGGCGGCACTGGTGTAGATGCTGGTGCAAATCATTTTGGCGGCGGTGGCGGTGGTGCCGGTAGCGCTGGATTGGCTGGAAACGCAGGAACCGGAGCATCATTTGGTGGAGAAGCAGTACAACTCCCAGCAACATTCAGAAATCCAGTGTCGGCTGTTGCATATGGTCGCCCAGGTCCTGGTGGATCTTCCTTCTGGGTCGCTGGTGGTGGCGGCGGTGCTCGCGGCGGTGCTCCAAATCTTGTATCTGGTGGAACTGGTGCAACTGTTACTTATAATATTTCTTATGGTGGCGCTGGATTGGGTGGATATCCTGGTAATGATCCTGGAACTGACGCATTATCAAACACTGGATCTGGTGGAGGTGGTGGAAGATACGCTGGTGGAGGTGCCGGCGGTTATGGTGGCGCTGGCGGATCTGGTATCGTCATCATTGCTTACCCAACTTAATATTTTCTTCAACACTTTGTTCATTCCAACACATAATTGACAAAGTGAAAATACCTACTAGTATAGCTAGTAGATAATAAACAAAAGGACCTATGGACGAGCACACCTATTCTAATTGGGTGAAAGTCAAGGAGACCTTCGAAAAGTCTGGGAACACAGACAACATGTTTTACAAAAGAGCAGTGGAAATTGTAAAAACTAGAAGAGATCCACTAGCAAAATTCCTTGGCGACGAAAAGTGATGGAACCACAAGATGAACTGGTCACCCGTGAAGAAGTGCAGGAGATGATTGATGCTGCCATACGCCGTCACAATCGGAATGCTTCGATTATTAGTATGTGTGTTGGTTGGGTTGTTCTTGCACTTTTTGCTGAAGGTCTGCTTCGACTTATTGGAGTAATACCACCTTTATTCCCATGGTTGAACATCACATTGTAGAGTGGATAGGTGTTATCACCTTATTTCTTTTCGGTATCACTATGATTTGTCAAGGACATTTCATTTATCACGGAAAGCGTGGTTATAGACACTCTGAACGTGAAAAAGAAAAAATGAGTAATGCTCGCAAACAAGTAGAGGATTTATTCAAAAACAAATGACCGAAGAAGACTACGAACGGTTACAAGAAAAAGTTCAGGAATTGAGAATGCAGTATTTGTTTGAGGAACCATGTCCTCTTTATGAGGAGGTTGAAGATGAACTGGACTGATTTTATAGAATTTGTTGCCAGTGTTTTATACCTTTATATTGCCTGGTTAAGTGGAATTTTACTTGGTTATTTAATTGGTAAAAGGGATGGGGGAGATTTATGAACAACTACATAAAGCAATGGAATTAATTAAATGAACAGATTCGAACAGTTTACGGAAGACGAGAAAAGAAAACTTGCAGAAGCAATTTGGCGTAGGCAAAGAGTTTTTATTGCAGGGGACAAGCAGTTTAAAGAATATGGAAAACTTCTTGATGAAATTCTTGAAGGTATTGATTATATTCCAGGGAGAATTGTATGAGAGTTGGTCTTATCGGACTGGGTAAGAATGGTGAAGACATTGCTCACCGTATGAATAGAAAAGACTATGAAGTATGGGGTTATAGAAACAACTATGAAAAGTCTTGTGAACAATATGAAAAGGGTTATATCAGTGGATGTACCACTTCTTTGGAAGTGCTTGTTGAAGTAATTCATAGTCATAAAAACATTTCTGATAGAAAACCAGGAATTTTTATGATGGTTTTACCACCAGAAAATGTAGAGGACACACTCAATGAATTACTACGATTATGTCGTGAAGGCGATATTATTATTAATTATGGCAATAGCAGTATTGAAGACTGTTGGAAAAGAGAAGAGTACTGTTCAAAATTGGGCATCGCATATCTTGATTGTTATGTTAATCGCGATGTTTTTGATATGGGCAGTGGATACAAGTTTGTGGTTAGGGGCGGAAATACTGCAATCGCCACTTGTAAAGGCATTTTTCATGCACTCGGACAGTGGAACTATACCACCAAATATTCATCTGTAATCTAATGGAACATCTGTTAGGAAAAGCACTCATTATAGTTGCAATACCTTTTGTATTAACTACAATTTATTTTGGTTCAAAGAAGGGGCACTACTATGAATCAGAACACTATAAGGGAAATGGCACCGCACATTAGACAGCGGTTTCACTTTGCATCATCAGCATTTTCTAGAATATATGGCGTAGCACACGTCACCACACCAATGATAGATTTCTGTTATGATTGGGCACTTACAGAGGAAGTAGCACCACTTGATTGTTTAAACCACGTCGATAGATACTTTAGAGAACTATGGATAAAATCACAGAACTAAAAAAAGAAAATAGGTGGCTCAAGGAAGAGATTAGGCGATTGAGACATCAGTTGTCTATGAGGGAAGAAAAGGAATGGGCACACCCAGAATCTTGTGTTCATAACTGCGATCCTTGGGACGTATGGAAGTACAGTTAGGTATTCTGTTTTTTATGTGTATGTTTGGCGTATTTTTATTTGTAGTTTCTATTTTAACGGACTGGTAATGGGACATTTCGCACGGTGGGCATTAGAGACACCAGTTACATTAGGATTTCTCTGTTACCTTTTGGTAGTTGTACCTATTATGGGTATCTGGGCAGTCCACAAATACAAGTGGCAGCACTGGGAACCGTTTGACAAGGGGCATAAGTAGTGTTATAATATCTGAGTTGAGAGGGAGGAAACCACCACCCACCTTCCTCCTTCTTAACTGCGGTAGTCCCCTTCTGATAGGTTCAGGACTAGCGGCGAAAGGAACCTATCACAACGGAGTGTAGCGCAGCTTGGTAGCGCATCTGTTTTGGGAACAGAGGGTCGCAGGTTCGAATCCTGTCACTCCGATTGCCAGTTTTCGGACTGGCATCTTGACTACATATAGTCAAGCACTTATAATACTCAGGTATTCAACACACAACAATGTCTCTGATCGAAAAGTTCAAGAAAGATGTTAGTACGCTTCGTTCTGCTGCTAACGGGGATATCTACCTTGATGTAAAGAGTCCGAAACTTTATAAGAAAGTTCGTCGCTACTATGAAAATAATGGCGTCGTGTTTTCTGGAGATCCCCTTGATGACTATGAAATGTTGATGGATTATCTCTATCAAGATCTTGCAACTATTGAGGTTGCATGATGCAAGTTATCAAAAAACCTACTGTTCTTATGGAACAGTTTCCTTATCGTTATGTTCAGGTTGGTAAGTTGGAAATCAACGGAAAACCTGATTGCCGCATTCAAAAGGTAGACTCCTACACTGGACGCTACCGAGACATGTATCTCTGCGATAATGAGATGCAACTCATGACTGCCATGGAAGATTTCGAGTACACTAAGTGGTTGGATCCTGATATGGTTCCTTGTTATATCAAGGATGATGATGAATGAACTTTCACTGGAAACTGAAAGTCATTCCTTCATTTCTGGTTGGTTCATTGATGAGTCAATATGTGATGGAGTAATTGACTTTTATAAGGAAGATAACTACTTCCCAGTAACTCCTGGTTTAAGTTCTTCTGGACAAGTTAATACAAAAACAAAAGAGTCCTTTGACAAAACCATATCCCACGTCACAAAAGACCAAAGACTTGTAAACTATTTTGATACCCTCTCAGAGGTTGTCAAACTTTATACCGAAAAATATATTTGGTCTGATATTACAGAGTCTTGGTCTATTGTGGAGGGTGTGAATATTCAATGGTATCCTCCTAACGGTGGATTTAAAGTTTACCATCTTGAAAGAAATGGAAAACTATCATCAATGAATAGGCATCTAGTCTTTATGACTTATCTAAATGATGTGACTGATGCTGGTGAAACTGAGTTTTATTATCAAAAACTAAAAGTTAAACCACAAAAAGGTCTCACTTTGGTTTGGCCAGTTGATTGGACTCATACGCATAGGGGAATTCCTTCCCCTACGCAAGAAAAAATTATTATAACTGGTTGGTATAGTTTCAACTAAAACGTCACGGATGGACGATAACAGAACTGGTGGAGTCATCCCCAATATGCCCATGATGGAGACATGTAAAAAACCCTGGTCGGGATGGTCAAATGACCCTCGGAGTTTACTGCTTCTCTAAAGAGCAGTTGGTGCGGATGGGGTAACCCCGCCCAGTTTCTTGCTTCTGGTCAAAGAGCAAGTGGCGTGCATGAAAAGACCTAAGAGGGTGGTTGCGCAAACCACCCTTTTTTAGTATAATGGTAAAAAATAAACCTATTGATGAAAGTTGCTTTAATTACTGGTATCACTGGTCAAGATGGTTCTTATCTAGCAGAACTACTTCTTGAAAAGGGATATGAAGTTCATGGTATTGTGCGTCGTTCATCATTAATTAATACTCATCGTATTGACCACATTTACGATAGTATTCATTTACACTACGGCGACCTTACCGATTCTACTAATATTGTAAGAGTTATTCAAAAAGTTCAACCCAATGAAATTTACAACCTTGGTGCTCAGAGTCATGTCAAAGTATCCTTTGAGATGCCTGAATACACTGCTGATGTCGATGGTGTGGGAACTCTACGTTCTCTTGAAGCGGTGCGTCTCCTTGGTATGGAAGATCGTGTGCGTATTTACCAGGCGTCTACCAGTGAACTCTATGGTCTTGTCCAAGAAGTTCCTCAAAAAGAAACGACACCATTCTATCCTCGTTCCCCTTATGGTGTTGCCAAACTTTATGCTTACTGGATTGTAAAAAACTATCGTGAGTCTTATGGTATTCATGCTAGTTCTGGTATTCTATTCAACCATGAATCTCCAAGGCGTGGTGAAACTTTTGTAACTCGCAAAATTACAAGAGGTCTCTCTCGTATTGTATCTGGTGAAGAGGGTGTTCTTTCTCTTGGAAATCTTGATGCAAAGAGGGACTGGGGACATGCAAAAGATTATGTTGAGGCAATGTGGTTGATGCTTCAACAAGATGAACCAGATGACTATGTGATTGCTACTGGTATCCAGTATTCTGTTCGTGAGTTTGTTGAACTATCAGCATCTCATTATGGTATGAATATTGTGTGGCAAGGTGAAGGTATTGATGAGGTTGGTATTGACCAAAATACTGGCAATGTCGTTATCAGAGTCAACCCTAAATATTTCAGACCTGCTGAAGTAGAGACTTTGTTAGGTGACGCCACTAAGGCGAAGGAAAAACTTGGTTGGGAACCAAAGATTTCTTTTAAAGAATTAGTTGAGGACATGTGTAGTAATGAACACTGAGAGTAGAGTTTACGTCGCTGGCAACACGGGACTTGTGGGGTCAGCAATTGTTCGTATGCTTCATCGTAAGGGGTATACTAATATTCTGTCATCCCCATCTTCTTACTGGGATTTGAGGAGGCAGGATGATGTTGATAGGTTCTTTCAAATAAACACACCAGACTACGTTTACCTTGCTGCTGCAAAGGTTGGTGGTATTGGTGCAAATAAAGACTATCCTGGACACTTCATCTATGATAACTTGATGATTCAGTCCAACATCATTCATGCTGCCCGTAAGTTTGGTGTTAAAAAACTTCTGTTCCTAGGTTCTTCCTGCATCTATCCCAAGATGTGTGAGCAACCTATTAAAGAAGAGTATCTGATGACAGGTCCTCTAGAACCAACTAATGATGCTTATGCTATCGCTAAGATTGCTGGTATCAAGATGTGTCAGGCATATCGTAAACAGTATGGGTTCAATGCTATTTCATTGATGCCTACTAATCTTTACGGTCCCAACGACAACTTTGATCTTGAAACATCACATGTTCTTCCTGCACTCATCCGAAAGTTTCATGAGGCTAAGTACACTGGTTCAGTTACTTTGTGGGGTGATGGTTCTGCAATGCGTGAGTTTCTTCATGTAGATGACTTGGCAGAAGCATGTTTTGCTTGTATGAAAGACTATGATAGTCCAGAACCTATCAATGTTGGTACTGGAAAAGATATCTCCATTGAAAACCTTGCAAACATTATTTCAAGTGTGGTTGGATATGACCACATTATTAACTGGGATACTACTAAACCAAATGGAACTCCACGCAAAGTTCTCAACGTTGATAAGATGAAGTCTCTTGGGTGGGAACCAAATATTAGTTTGGAAGAAGGTATTAAAACAACTTACGAATGGTATAAAGATTATGCTTGCCAATGATGACTTAGGAAATCTGGGTAGACTTGGAAACCAGATGTTCCAATACACTGCTCTTCGTGGTCTTGCACAAAGACATGGATATGAGTATTGTCTTCCTCCAAGACATGTTGTAGCAACAAGGGACATTAACTGCGTAAACTCGGACATCACCATGTTTGAGTGTTTTAAGATTCCTGAGGCACCGAAGTATGTTTGCAACTTTCCAAAGGTAATGGAAAGTGGTTTTGGTCTAGACAAAAACCTTTGGGAAAACTGCCCAGACAATATCAGTCTTTATGGATACTTCCAGACTGAAAAATACTTCAAGCACATCGAGAAGCAAATTCGTGAGGCATTTACTTTTGCTGACGAAATTGCTAAACCAACAGAGGAAGCATTTAAGTCAAACTTTGGAGACACCGAAGTAATTTCTATCCATCTTCGTAGGGGTGATTATCTTCAGTATGAGCATCACCCAACACAAACTCTAGAATATTATGAGAAAGGTTTGTCTCACATGCCAGAAGATATTCCTGTGATGGTTTTCTCTGATGGTATTGAATGGTGCAAAGAGCAGGAACTGTTCCAAGGAGATAGGTTTATCTTTGCAGAGGGTAATAGCACTGGTGTAGACCTTTGTTTACAGTCTCTATGCACTTATCATATTATTGCCAACTCTTCATTCTCTTGGTGGGGTGCTTGGTTGGCAAAGAGCAAGAAGACTGTTGCTCCTAGTGTTTGGTTTGGTGGACCTGATGCTCAAAAAGATTTGAGTGACCTGTATTTGCCAGGATGGATTGTAATATGAGAGTAGCGGTTTTAATATCTGGTCGTCTGCGGTGTTATGAGAAATGTCTCATCCCCTTACTACAAAAAGCAAACTATGGCGTAGACCTTTTTTGTTCCATCAATGATACTGATGGTGCCTATTATGAAACGGCAAGAGAAAACCTGAAACCCTGGTTGAGGGAAATGTACATTAATAAGTATACATTTCCTGCAAGGTTTGATGAATTGTATGTTGCCCCACCACCAGCACATACGAAACCAATAGGTCAAATGTCCATGTTCTTCAATGATAGGAATGCATTTGACATGGCAGTATCTTATGCAAAAGAAAATGGTTTTGAGTATGATGCTTATATGAAGTATCGTGCCGATGTCCAGACTACCTCTTTGCCTGATGTTGTTTCAAGTGATGAGTTTGAGATCTATTCTGTAATTCCTTGGTGTAACTATACAGTTCCTCTTCTGGTTAGAGAAACTCCTAGTTATTTGGATGGAGATCTTGTTGACTGGGTTTCTGATGCTATTGTTTTTGGAAACAAAAAGTCTATGGAAGCATATACAGACACTCATAACTTCTGTCTTGAAATGACTGAGTTGTTTAATGGTGGATATCCATGTAACTTTGAACCATCAGTTACTCAAAATGCATATGATAAAGGTCTTAAAATAAATTACTTCAATAGACCTTACACCTTAGACCCATCTAGACACTAATGAAAGTAGCAGTTTTAATATCTGGTAGAGCGGCTAGATATGAAGTTTGCCTGAAACGCCTCCTTGAGAAAAACAAGCACGAATATGATTTGTTCATTTCTGTGAATGATGAACCGTGTAAGTATTATGAGGTGATGGAGGAGAGTCTCCAACCTTGGTTGAAGGGTTTGGAGATAAAACCTTTCTCTCTTCCAGATGACTTTGAGAATCATCATCCTGGAACTATCAGACAAAATGTCAATGGAAAATTTGTTCCGCAGAATGTCATGTCAATGTATTATAATGATATGAATGCATTCAACATGGCAACAAAGTATGCTGATGACAATGGTTTTGAGTATGATGTATACATGAAGTTTCGCAGCGACTTGATAGTTAACGATATGCCAGATATTGATAAAATGGATGAGTTTAAGGTATATTCTGCAGATCCTCCATGTGACTTTGAGTGTCAAACGCTTGATGATGAAAAAGTTCGTATTGTGTGTGATGCCGTTGCTTATGGTAGTAGGAAGTCAATGAGGGAGTACACTGACACATATAACTTTGTTCTGGATATCAATAAGCAGATGGGTGGTGATTATAGAATTCACTTTGAGAGTTCATTGACACAATGTCTTTACTATAAGAAAGTTCCAGTCGAAAGGTTTGCATACACATATAAGTTGGATGGTAATCGTAGAATATTTGATACTATTTGGGAAAATGCTGGAACGGAAGAGTGTGGAGATAGTAGGATAGACAATATTAGAGGTGCTCATCCTCCTATCAATTCGAAAGACGTTGAAAGCACTATTGATATCCCCTCCTTCCCAGTGTCATAATAAATACATCAAAACGCTATAAGTATGAAAGTTGTTATTCCAATGTCTGGCA
>Ga0255768_10004914_pt1 | contig 12982 bp, 27 predicted proteins | sample 071ome_33_FD_179983 | JGI IMG/M metagenome (GOLD analysis project Ga0255768, IMG submission 179983) | Coastal salt marsh microbial communities from the Groves Creek Marsh, Skidaway Island, Georgia - 071412AT metaG (version 2) | ecosystem: Environmental > Aquatic > Marine > Intertidal zone >...
CATACTAACACACATAAGGAGCGTAACATATGAAATACACACAGCAACAACTTGACGCAGCACGAGCGTTTATTAACAACACTAACGTTACATTTGACGTGGAGCGTGACTACGACACGTGGGAGGACGGCACTAGCACTACTAAGCACACGGTGCGTGTAAGCGTGGACTTGGAAAAGGAGCGCATATGGACTAGTGGCGACAGCATATGGAGCGAGAGCAAGGCTAAGAAGGGCGTTAAGTGCAGTGAGATGACGCTGCTTGCTACTAAGGACGAACACAGTGACGGAGACAACGACGACGAGTATTGGAGTGGAGGACTTACGGGTTGGGTGCATTACGACGGTAGCGGCAAGGACGGCACGTGGAACGACGGCGAAGAATACACGCTGGAGGAAAAGGGCGGGCTTATTAACGGCATGAAGAAGGAAGGCACTGGCGACGGGTTTATATACACGGACGAGGGCTTTATAGAAAACTTAGTTGCTTACACTGTTAAGCACTGTGACTTTAACGAGGAGTTGCTGGGCGAGTTTTTGAGCTACGACTACAGCGAGCAGGGCATGCAGGAAGAGGGCTGCGTTAACATGGACGTGGAACTAGACGGCGACTTTTGGCTTGCAGCAGCACAACACGCGGGCGTGGCTGTAACTGAGAACTACGAAGCAGTTGCTGAATGGAACGAGAAGATTGCAGCAGAACAAGCAGCAAAAGCATAACACAACATTTTGGTTGCACTGTAGCACAAACTGTGCTATAGTGTAACTACACTAACAGCATATAGGAGCGAACACTATGCTATTACAAGTAAACATACTACAACTACAGGGCACAGGCGACGACGAGAACGCATGGGAAGTTGCTGCTGCGTGTGCTAGTTACGAGGACGCTGTGGACAAACTAGCAGAAATTAACGAAGACTACAAGGACGTGGATGCTGCGTTTTTTAAACTAAACGAGAATGCACGCATTGAGGCGCACGACGTAGTAGACAACTACTGGGGCATGTAACACACAACTGTGCTGCGCAGCATGCGGGTGTTGCGCAGCGCATACAGTGCCGGCCCCGCTGCACACATTCATAACTTTTCGTATCTTCCTGTTCTTCCAAAAAGGGGTTGACAGGCAGGCACAATTAGTGTATACTGTAAGGACAGTAAACAAATAAGGAGCGGTTATGTATTACGTATACGATCAAAAGACATCAAAGATAGCATCAAACCCAACCAAGGGCAAGCGCCATTTAAAGGCAGAGTATAAGACGATGGCAGCAGCACAAGCAGCAGTCACACGCATGGACAAGAAGTGGTTCAACGACAAGTGTAACGCATCAGAGTTTGACCGCAAGTATTACCCAGAGCGTTATGAAGATACTGCTCGTCCTATATTTAAATATGCGATCGCTGAAGCATCAATCTATCACAGAGACATCGAAAGGTTTGAAACTGTATACAGCATGATGGACAAGGACAGGAAGAACCCCATACGCCAGAGCATTAACACGCCGGCCTACATGGATCCTTCATGCGAAAGTTACTGGACGATGTAACACACCCTGGGGCCCCGCTGTAGGGGCCCACTAACCTACACAAGCATGCTGGGCACCACCGATTGGGAACCGGTGGAGACCGCCAATCAACGTTAGGGGTTACCCTAAATTTCTTTAATGATATCAACGACCTATCAACAGCATCCAATCAACGCCTTCAACAGTGCATTCAACGTGCTGCGTTTAGAGGTGGGGAAACAGCACATGCAACTGCTGCACATGCTGCTGTTAGTGTGTAAGCGTTACTCGTAAACTGCGTGCTTTATGCGCTTAACGCTAGGAGTTATGTGCTTTTGCACATTTTGCGAATGCTGCAAATAACTGTTAAACATATTTTCAATATACTGCGCTGCTGTGCTGCCACTAATACGCGAGTCGTATTGTAAGCGTATAATGTTGTTAAACAGTTGTGTAAACGTTGTTACGTTTTGTTTGTAGTATACGGGTTTTGCTACTTTTGCATTGTAAGGCATGTTGTTACGCTCCTTTTTGTTACTATGTTATTAATATACTACAGTTTTTCCAAAATAGCAACCGTTTTTTTGCAGCACACTGTGCAATGTATGCTGCGCAATTGCACACTAGATGTTGTGGGGTTACTGTAGCAAATGGCACTATATGTAGTGGGTCTCTCTGTGCATGTGACGGGGAGGGGCCTCTCGGTGTGGCATGGCTGGCATGGCTACTGTTCTTCACGTTCTTTCGCTCTTCCAAAATATTTTCCAAAAGGGGTTGACACGCAGCACATGCGAGTCTATAATATACGTATATTAACTAAAAAGGAGCGACAGATGTCATATTTTATGTTCACAGCAGAAGGTGATCACTTGGTAACACGCATTGCGGAGGCAGGGGCCAAGATCGCAGCAGCGGATGGTGCGCGAGCAGGCTGGACCTGGGCACACCGTGAACTACAAAAACTCGCATCAGGTGTAGGCTTTGGTGAAGCAACTGACACCATGGTTCGTGAAGCGGTCTACGGTGACGTCATTGCAGCAGCAGAGGATGCGTGTGAATTCTACATTTAGGGGTTGACACAGATAGCACCTGGTGCTATAGTATAAGAACACTAAGAGATAAGGAGCGATAAATGAAAGCATTTGATCTACGCAATTACCTGGACACATATAATTCCTGGGAGAAGATCTTTAACCCTAACCACAAGACCATTAATATAGGGAACATGACCCAGAAGGATGTGGACCGCATTGCAAGCGATCTGGACAGCAAGATGAGTCCAGAAAACCTTCACTGTGACGGTGAGATATCCGTAGCCCAGGCACGTGCCAAGGCGGACTACTATAATGATGTGTGGGCAGAGTTGAAGGCGGTATGCGAAAGCAAGAGCCTAAAGGTGCCACACACATACGAATTCAATTAATTTAAAATTAGGGGTTGACATATGTTAACCCCGACTGTATACTGTAAGAACAATGAAACAAAAAGGAGCGAATATGTCAAAACTAGTTAAGTTCACCCAACCAGGTTTCTACAATATCCGAGGCAAGGCAGTTGACGTCAAGGGTATGGAATTTCCTTTGGTTGAGGACTGGAAGGTTGGTTCTGATATGACAGGCTACGTCACAGTGGACGGGTCATACCAACCAGGCTTTCCTACTCGAAACATTCGAATCAAGTGTGATCAAAATGCATTCACACTGATCGACCAATCCAAGGCTACTAAGAAGCGAGACGAGACCGATGAGGAGATCATTGAACGTCTTCGTAAGCGATTTGATATCCTTGAGGACATGACCCAGGCAACCAAAGAAGGCACGGTGCGAGCAATGATCGTCACGGGCCCTCCAGGTGTTGGTAAGTCATTTGGTGTTGATAAGGTTCTGAAGAAGGAGGACCTGTTCAATACACTGGGCAGCCGCAAGCCAAAGTATGAAGTGGTTAAGGGTGCAATGTCCGCCATTGGTCTATACTGTAAATTATACGAGTATGCCGACAAGGGCAATGTGATCGTGTTCGATGACTGTGACTCCGTGCTATTGGACGACCTAAGTTTGAACATCCTGAAAGCGGCTCTGGACAGTTCGACAAAACGAACAATCCACTGGAACACAGACTCATCCAAACTGAGAGCAGAGGGCGTGCCTGGTTCGTTCGAGTTCAAGGCTGGTGCTATCTTTATCACCAACATCAAGTTCGATCACGTCAAGTCCAAGAAATTGCAGGATCACCTAGCGGCACTGGAATCCAGATGTCACTATATTGATCTGCAGATGGATACGGAACGAGAGAAGGTGCTCCGTATCAAACAGATCGTTAAGGACGGTATGTTGAATACATATGACTTCCAAAACGGTGAAGAAGAGGAGGTCGTTGGGTTCATCGACGATCAGAAGAAGAAGTTGAGAGAACTATCTCTCAGAACAGTTCTGAAGATTGCAGATCTTCGTAAGTCATTCCCTAACAATTGGAAGGAAATGGCAGAGGTGACTGTTATGAAGACAGGACGATATGCCGCTTAGAGGCATTTTGGAAAAATTGGGTCTTGACTTTTTAGTTAGGACCCAATATAATAGTAAACACGCTGAGGAGAATAATCGACCTCGGCTATTATTAAAAGGAGAAGATATGAAACGTTTTAATCCAAAGACTAAAACTTTTAAGGTGTTTTCAGCATTATACAATGGTGATTCACTAACATCAGCGAAGGCTAAGAAAATGGGCGTAGGTAACCTAGGCGCAGAAGTATCACGCATTCGTCAAAACGGTTATGCCGTATATGCTAACCGCAGAACAGCCGGTAACGGTGTTAAGGTAACTGAATACGTAATGGGCAAACCATCACGTGAAATCGTTGCTCTTGGTTATGCGGCTAAGGCAAAAGGTTTGACTTTAGACACTATCTAATAGTCACACAGATACAAAAACCGGCATCTTCCGATTCGCTCCCGGAGCCAGAGTTTTTGGGTAGGGCCCACAAGAGGCCCTATTTTTTTGGCCAAAATAATCCAAAATAAATTGCATTTAGGGGTTGACAAATTGGAAGAAAGATGCAATAATATACACATACTTAGAAATTAAGGAGCGAACTATGTCAAACAGAGATAAAGCAATTGAACTTGTAGAAGACGGGTTCATCACTTACGAGCAACTGGCTACAATGGCCCTCAAATACATGAGCGAGGACGATGTGGCGGATATGCTCGACGCTAACGAACTTTCCGAAAGGTTTATGGACGAAGATGACGGCCAGCCTAGTTGGGAGCAAGAGTGGCAGGACTTCGGCGAAGATCCGGGCTACGAAATGGAGTATATTTAGGGGTTGACAAATAGAATTGTTGATGCTATTATATATATACAAACTTAGACAAACAGAAAGAGGTCAATTATGAGCGATATCAGTATAAGACAAGTCGGCCCGAAGTCCGCTAAAACTTCGATCGCATTCGCGATTAAACAGAAGCGTCCAGTATTCCTTTGGGGTCCTCCGGGCATTGGTAAATCCGACATCGTGGCACAGATTGGTGCTGACACAGACCGTGAGGTTGTGGATGTTCGACTAGCCCTTTGGGAACCTACGGACATCAAGGGCATTCCATACTTTGATTCCAATGCAGGAACAATGACTTGGGCACCACCGGCAGAATTGCCTACAGATCCTAAGTCGACAGCGATCCTGTTCCTAGACGAACTTAACTCGGCTCCTCCAGCGGTGCAGGCGGCGGCCTATCAGTTAATCCTTAACCGTAAGGTTGGAACTTATAAACTGCCGGACGGTGTTGACATCGTTGCCGCAGGTAATAGAGACGGAGACAAGGGTGTGACTTACAGAATGCCTGCTCCGTTGGCTAATCGTTTCGTCCACCTTGAAATGAAGGTAGACTTTGAGGACTGGCAGGATTGGGCTACCCTAAACGGTATCCACCCTGAGGTTGTAGGTTATGTAGGTTTTGCCAAGCAGGACTTGTATGACTACGATCCTAAGAGCCCTTCGAAGTCATTTGCTACTCCGCGTTCTTGGAGTTTCGTAAGTGACTTGGTAAGCGATGACGAGATCGATACAGAATCTCTTACTAACTTGGTAAGTGGTGCAATAGGTGATGGCTTGGCTGTGAAGTTTATGGCACACCGTAAGATTGCTTCTAAACTTCCTAAGCCGGAAGAGATCCTTGACGGTAAGGTTAAGAACTTAGAAATTTCCGAGATCTCAGCCATGTATTCCTTAACCGTTGGCCTTTGCTACGAACTAAAAGAACGAGCAGACAAGAAGGTTAAAGATTGGGATAAGATGGCTGATAGGTTCTTCAATTACATGATGAAGAACTTTCCAACAGAACTCGTGGTGATGGGTGCCAAGACGGCGCTTACCAACTACGACTTGCCCCTAGACGCATCCAAGATGGACTCATTTGATGAGTTCCACAAGCGATTCGGCAAGTATGTTATGAACGCTATGGAGACTGATTGACCTCAACCATAGCGGTCATTCGAGTAGGGCGGAGTCTAAGGCCGCCCTACTCACCCTATAAAAATAATGGAAAATTAGGGGTTGACAAATCGGATAAAAGAACCTATAATATATACATAAAGTTAGAAAAAGGAGCGATTATATGAATGCAATTGAAGAGAAGTTGACAACCGCAAGAGTTGGTTTGCTTCTAAAGACTCCGTTCTTTGGCAATATGGCTACAAGAATGAAGTTGATCGAAAGCGACGAATGGTGCCAAACTGCCGCAACTAATGGCAGAGACTTTTTCTATAACACCAAGTTCGTTGAAAGTTTATCCACAAAGAAATTAGAATTCCTCTTTGCCCACGAGATTGGTCATTGCGTATTTGACCACTTTGGCAGAGCAGGTAGCCGTAATAGACAACTCTGCAATATTGCACAGGACTTCGCAATCAACCAAATCCTTGTAGACGAGAAGATTGGTGACAAGATTACTGAGGTTGAGATTTGCCAAGACTCTAAATACAGAGGCCTTGCTTGGGAAGAGATCTACGACAAGTTATACGAAGAAGCAGATGTCCGTGAGATGACGCTGGACGAATTGCTTGACCAACTAGGTGATACACTCGACGAGCATATTAACGAGGACGGCTCACAGTCTAAGGAAGGCAAGGACAAGGAGCAGGACGGTAAGACACGAGGTAAGGCTCCTCAGTTATCCAAGGAAGAAAGACAGAAGATCAAGGACGAGATTAAGGAGAGCATGATACAGGCGGCCGCGGCGGCTGGTGCTGGTAAGACTCCTGCGGCGATACAGAGGCTGATTAAGGAACTTACTGAAGCCAAGATGAACTGGCGTGAGATCCTTAGAATGAACATTCAGTCTATCATCAAGAACGATTATTCGTTTACTACTCCTAGTCGTAAGGGTTGGCATACAGGTGCTATCCTTCCGGGCGTCAAGAACGATGAGACAATTGATGTGGCTGTGGCAGTTGACATGAGTGGCTCGATTGGCATGGACGATGCCAAGACATTCTTCTCAGAGATCAAGGGCATCATGGACCAGTATGAGGACTTCAACATTAAGGTATGGTGCTTTGATACTGAGGTGGCTGGTTATGCAGAGTTTTCGCAGGACAATGTAGACGAACTATTAGACTACCAGCCCGTAGGCGGTGGTGGCACTGAGTTTATGGTGAACTGGGACTTTATGAAAGAACAAGGCATTGAGCCCAAGAAGTTCATCATGTTTACGGATGGTTATCCTTGGGGTAGTTGGGGTGATGAGAACTATTGCGACACCCTGTTTATTGTTAAGGGCAACGAGAGAGCAGAAGCACCCTTTGGGCAGACTGTGATCTACGAGAAGGACGCGACCCTACATGGAGAATAAGGAACTTAGAGATATGCTGGGAGCCCCATTCAAGGTGGGGTCACCCTGTGTATGGACTACCCATAACTTCCAGTGGATAGGAACCATTGTTAAGGTATGCAAGAGCAGGGTAAGGGTCAAGCCTCTACCGGGTTCAACGAGATACACCCGTTATGAAGGACTGCCATTTCCTGAGAAGGTGGTGCAACTAGATTCTATGCCAAAATCAGCACTATTCTTGGCAATAAAAAATGGTTGACATTTTGGATAATAGAAGGTATAATATAACATAATAAGGCAACAAAGGCAAAGGAGCGTATATGATTACACACGAAGACACATTCCAACAGATAGGTTGGAAAGGCGAAGGCCACATCAAGTGGGAGGCAAAGGGTTATCGCAACGAAACCATCGACCTCCACATCAAGCGAAATGACAGATGGAGTGACGGTAAGCACGAATGGCGATTCGATATTGAGATCCCTCGTTGGGGTAGAGAATACGAAGAGTTCAGTGACTACGAAGTTCACTCACACAACCACGAAGTCTATGGCGTGGCACTGGCTAAACTGAAAGACTATGAAAGCCGTAAGGACGAACTAGAAGCAGAGTTCCAAAAAGGTGAAGCGGCTCGTAAGGCTGAAGAAGAACGCAAGAGGGCTGAAGAGCAGGCTAAGAAGGATGCTGACAAGCCGGTAGGTATAAAGTTGGCGAAGATGATTTGCGACAATATGGTCAAGCAGGCTCGCGACACTCAGCAAGATTCTAAAGAAATTCAATTCAAATCACGAGGCAAGCGACACGAACACAAGATGCGATGCGTCTATACCTTCAGTGGCTTGACGCTGTTTAACTTAGGCTGGAATAGAATTAGCCGTAAGGCGGCTGTGAACTACCTTGCTGATGCTTGGATTAACTCCGTTGACACGGGTGATATTAAGGACGACATTCCGGACGCTAGAATGGCGGCATTTATGATGGGCGGTTTGAAGAAATAGCCTAAGACCCCGCTGTTAAGAGCCCCTATTTTGGATGCAAATTAGGGGTTGACAGATTGGGCTTTTGGACATATACTATAGATATAGTTAGAACAAAGGAGCGATATATTATGAAGGCATTTGAACAGGCAATTGAAGCGATAAACAGAATCGACAGCACGGAGGAGATCAGAGACCTCTTTGATGCTATTAGGCTTCGTCAAACATTCCTCGGCAACAAGACAATCAGACAACTGGCGGTGGGCGACACCGTATCCTATGAAGGCCGAAACGGACACACTAAGGGTCGTGTGGTAAAGATTAACAGAAAATATGTATTGGTTGACACGGCAAACGGCAAGTGGCGAGTGCCTGCGACCATGCTAACCAAGGAGGAGGCTTATGCTTAGAATGTTGATAGGAGCGGCCATTGTGATCGCTCTCGTTGGCTATGGCGTGATTACCCCTGACACACTGGCTGAATGGGGTGATACCCTAAGGCAGTGGATCAATGATGGTGCATCTGCGGTGAAGGATGCAACTGAAGGTAATACAATAGAGCAGATCAAAGAAAGGTTGAACTGATGCAGGATTTAATCGACGCTGTTCTTGACCAGATCCAAGAGGATGTGAATAACGGCGACATGACAGCGGTTGAAGAACTGTTAGGCAATGTAGACAAAAAGGATTTGGTTGCTTTTTTAAGTGAAGAAAAACAGGCAGATTTTGGTTGACAGATTGGATTTGATGTGCTATTATATAAACACAATGAAGAACAAAGGAGCGAAGTATGTATGAATTGATTGACAAGGATGCTAGTATAACAGGCACAAGCCTACAGGGTTATATTGAGGCAGACTTTGACGACTTGGTAAAGGCTTTTGGCGAACCCACTTTCGACAGCACAAAGGGTGACGAAGGTGACAAGGTGCACACACAATGGGCACTGGAGTTTGAGAACGAAGAAGGTGACTTGGTCGTGGCTACGATTTATGACTGGAAAGAGGACAGCGCCTATAACAGTCGCGTAGGCAAATACAAGTGGCACATTGGTGGCAACTCCTACGATGCGGTGCAGGCCGTGTATGACTATGCGGAGGTAAAAGAGAATGCCTAATTGGTGCGATAACACAATTTCTATTTCGGGGCCTGCAGAGAAACTGAGCCCTATCTACACTAAATTGAACGAAGATGACTCAACAGGACTATGCGAGATCCTACACCCTATGCCCAAGGATACATTCACAGGGAACCTAGGGCAGAAGGAACGAGAGCAGTGTGCCAAGGACGGAGTTCCTAATTGGTATGACTGGTGCACATCTAATTGGGGCACCAAGTGGGATACCTGTGACGGTGACTGGCAATATGAAGATGCTGGTGACGGTCAAGCAATCCTAACAGGATCATTCCAAACTGCCTGGGCACCACCTATGGGAGTGTATGAGCATTCAGTAGACGCACATCCTGATCTACACATTGAAGCGATGTATTACGAACCAGGTTGTGCTTTTGCAGGTATGTGGAATACTATAGATGGTGAAGACCATTACAGTATAGAAGGCGATAAGCATAAACTAGAACAGGAACTTCCAGAAGAACTTAATGATGCTTTTGGTATCACAGAGTGTATGGAAGAAGAACCTGAAGAGTTATCAGAATGGTTGAACGATGGCGTGGCCGCTAGGGAAAACGCCAAGAAGGTATTGCACGATGTCTGAAGCACCAGAAGCGAAAAGGAGATTCACTTACACACTCACGGTAGAGTGTGCGAGCGAAGGGAATGCGGATTTGGAGAGGGTTGAACACCTGCTGGATCTACATTTTCAGGATTTGGTCATGGACGATGAATTCGTCGGCGAACTCGATGAAAAGCAGGCCGTGACCATACAGGTAATACCCAATTTTGGACAGAAATAATGGTTGACATCCAATCCAAAATTGTGTATACTATAATTGAGCATTGTGCTCATTTTATTAACACACAGACACAGATGTGTCGGAAAGGCAAATAAAGGTAATAGTTATGGCAACAAATAAAAAGTTCTCAGTAGTTGGAGTTTCAACACTGAATGGTAAGACAAAGATCAGATTCGCAAACGACTCTATGAGGATCAAGATCTTAATCAAGAATGGTCACACAGACGTGGACATGATCAATCTTGACAGGGAGATGTATAAGTGGGAAATCGCTGAGCATCTTAAGTCAGTGGATTTCGCGAAGGGTAATCCTGCCACACAGGCGGCGATCGACTACATCGCGAAGAAGAATCCAAAGCCGGCAGAGACTGGCGTGGATGCTCCGGTTTCACAAGAAACTGTTGAGCCAGTGGTAGCATAATCCGATTCGCTCCCGGATAGCAACCACTTACTGGGTCCGGCTAGCAAGCCCTCAAACATGCTAGTCGGGCCCTTTTTTTTGGTTGACAGAACGGGCGGATAGTGCTATAGTATAAACATAATAGAAAACAAGGAGCGAAATACAATGTTAGAAATAATCGGATTCATTGCAGTGGCCTACATAATCTTTAAGTTTGCACCAGCGATTCTTGAAGTTGGTTTCAAGTTTGCGGTAGTGTGCTTGGGCCTGGTAGCATTCCTATTTTTATTCAGCCTCGTATGGGGCCAACTCATAATAACATTTTCATAAGAAAGGAGCAGGCATGAGTGATCTAAGAGAAATGGTGGAAAATCTAGCAAGGATGACCAAGGAAGAGCAGGAGCAGTTCGTGGAGAAAATGGTGGAAACCTATCCTGAACTGGCCGAGGAAATACACACGGGATTGGGCTATGGCCTACTTGACCGTGATTTCCGAAAGGAAATAAACGAACCATATGAGCCGTATGAACAGGAGTTTGACGGCACAGCATACTGGGGCGCATAGGGGTTACTGTTTGTAGACCCCCATTTTTACTTGATAAAAAAGGGGTTGACTTTTTGGACAGAATCCAGTATACTAACAGTATAAACAATAAAGGAGCGAACATTATGAACTATGCAATTCACACTCAACACTTAGAAAACTACGGTGCTCACGCAGAGGACGGTAAGTTTTCTTCTAACAACCACTATTGGAAGATGAAGGGTGGCGACACCTACATCGTTAGTGGGTTGGACCGTGTGCAGGATGCGGTTGCGTTCGTAATGGCGGCGTTCTCGGACAACGGCCTAGGCTGGAAGGAGTTTCCAATCCAGTGGGAGACCGAGGAGCAATGGTTGGCTTCTCTGGAGGAGGACGACGAGGAATATCGTAATTTCAAGTTGGAGTGTGCCCACAGGGTATCTCCACAAACGGGCACCAAGAGAGTGCCCTACAAGGAAAGGGAGGTGGCGTAATGAAGTTCATTCTCATAGCGGCGGCTCTGAACCTACAGATCACGTATCCCACAGAGGATGTGTGCAGGCAGGCCCTGGAAGAAGTGAAGGCACAGGATTCCAAGGCAATCTGCATACCAAAAGGTGAGGACAAGAACGATGAGATGTTTGATCAGTTCTTCAAGATGGTTGACAAATTGCAGATGATGGAGAACCAATAGTGGACAGCATCATGCAAATACTCACAATTGGTGCATGGGTATTCCTACCCTGTGCCCTCTACATACTGTTGGTCCTCATGGGCCGATAGTGGTTGACAGCCGTCCAAAATGACTGTATACTGTAAGTAATAATAAAAAAGCAGGAGCGACCATGACACATTTACATTTAGATCAAACTCAAACAGATCGACTCACATCAATGCTTAATGTGTTCGATGATGTGGACCGTGAGATCTTATTCAAAATATTTTGCTCACAACAACCAGTAGAGCGTAGAGTATTTCGTTCAGCAGACGAGGCTGACGCGGCCAAGGCAGAGCGTAGAGCCAACTGGGAACGATCAATTCTACAGGGAGTGTAAGATGGAACAGTATTTCAAATTTCTGGATGAGTTGCGTGAAACGGGTTCGATCAATATGTTTGGTGCGCCGGCAGTATTGCGTGAAGAGTTTGGACTTTCCAAGGCTGAATCATACGAAGTATTCAAGGCTTGGACGGAGCAATTTAGGGGTTGACAGATCCCCTTTTTGGACGTATTATAATAATACAAACTTAGAAAAAGGAGCGAACATGTTTAAAGAAGAAACCGTAACAGTGCAACCAACATTCGACCTAGTAAAGGTTGAGATGATCCACGCAGAAGCAACCGCAGCCGCAAAGGCAGCAGTGAGCAAGTTCCTGGATGATTGGAACAGCAAAACGGGCGGCAACGAATACGGCGAGCCAATGTATTGTGGCTTTGCGTGGGTTGACGTAAAGGTAAGATCTAATTCAAAATTGGGCAAGGCTCTACAGGCAGTGGGCTTCCGTAAGAGCTGGCAGAGTGGATACCTTCAACTTTGGGATCCAGCACAGCACAGAGGACAGAGCATGGATTGCAAGGAGATCGGTGCCCAAGCATATGCGGACGTCTTCCGTAATTATGGTGTAGAAATGTATATGGGATCGAGGGCAGACTAATGATTGGATACTGGATTGCAGTGATGTTCAGCATTTTGGTAGGCGTAACAGCCTACCAAATTATCCAGGTTCTTTTTGGTTGACTTTACGCCAAAAGAATGTATTATAATAATATGAAACAAACAAAAGGAGCGACAATGAAAACGATTACAACATGGATAGGAGCATTCTTCTTCGTA
>Ga0255768_10004921_pt1 | contig 12971 bp, 16 predicted proteins | sample 071ome_33_FD_179983 | JGI IMG/M metagenome (GOLD analysis project Ga0255768, IMG submission 179983) | Coastal salt marsh microbial communities from the Groves Creek Marsh, Skidaway Island, Georgia - 071412AT metaG (version 2) | ecosystem: Environmental > Aquatic > Marine > Intertidal zone >...
TGACCCACATCTCCTGGAGCTAATCGAAGGTGACTACGACAGCCCTCAGCGCAAGCGATTCATTCGTGGTCAGCAGAAGCCGGTTGACTGCTCAGGACTCAAGGAGCTCCCCGACCCAAGCGCTAGTTCTTGATCCAGATCCTGGAGAGGAGCCAGGCAAAGAGACCGCAAGGAAGGGCGAACCCAATTATCGGGACAGCCGCGGCGACTGGAGCGTACAACGCGCTCGGGAGCCAGGCGCCCAGGTTTGACTGCCAGTTACCGGTCGCTTCTGTGCAGAAGCTGGGTGCCAGGAACATCACCGGCACGAACATCGTCGAGAGCACGGAGGTGAGAACGATCTTCTGGGCATCGGTCATCGCCAGTCGTCCGCTCCTTGATGTAGCCATCCTTCCTTTAAATCAATTGGGGCGAAAGGACTCGCACCTTGAAATTAGTGCTCCCAAAACACCTGGGCGACCAATCCGCACTACTGGGCCTCAGATTCCGAGGAAATTTCAGAAGCCTTTCTCACCTAACTGAAAGGACTCAACAGGCACCGGTCCGCGCCAGTTCCGAAACACTGAGGCCAGCACAAGAGGGCCTCGCCTTGTTGCGCCGGCCCAAGCCGGTCAACGCGTTCCAAGTTTTGTTCAGAAGCGAGACATGGCCGAAATCTTGGCCAGCTTGTCGGCTGTGAGTCCTTCGAGCTCTTGAAGTTGCAGAAGCTCGTCTTTCACGAGGCTTGCAAAGACAAACAAGATCCCCTCCAGGCGGAAATCAAACCGGCCTTCGATGGTGTGGCGCTCGATGCTCAGAAAGTCATGCAGCGCCCAGACCGAGCTGACATCACCCAGGTTGGAGGCCTTTGATTGCACAGAGGCCACCAATTGCATGACGGCGCGGTTGTAGGCCGTCTCAAAGGCCGCTCGAGCAATGGTCTGCTCGCTATCTGTCCAGCTGTCAGTCGCCGCTTCATTCATCTGGCCTGACCATGCTGTTTCAGACGCTACCGGAGCGGTTCTGCCACTGCGAGCGACCGGTGCATCGACCGGGCGGCCGGCAGTTCAAACCAGCTCAAGCCTGGGTTGTTGTGGTGTTCACGGTGATAGCCGAAGTGGAAGCAGGTCAGCAGAGACAGCCACGGCGGTAGGTCCAGGCTGATCGGCTGGGCTCGCCGTTCTGGCTGTCGTTGACACCGATGGGGCAGGAACGTGCCGAAGACGAACAGCTGTAGGGAGCTCAACAGCAATGGGAACGTCATGAAGAGCAGAACGCGCTCGATCGCGACCGCCAGAGGCACCTCGGCTGCCGTTACGGTCAGACCCAGGGCCAACCCCCAACCAGCCAGTAACAGCAGCATCTGCCTGGTGCTCAGATAGCGCGCCAGGAACTGGCCATACCAACTGATGGCACTGCTCTCCAGGTCGTTTGGGAAATCGGGATCCTGGAGACTCCCCGGTGCACGGTGATGGCGCTGGTGTTGCCGTAAACACCCAGCAAACGGCAAGCCCGCATAAAGCAGCAGCGCAAAAGCACCCATGGCGTTGTTCCAGCGGCGGCGTCCTGGGACAAGCAGACCATGCATGGCGTCATGGGCCACGATGAACAGCCCGGTTTGCAGCTGGGTGCGCAGAAGGACCAACACCACCAAAAGCCAAAGAGGGGCTTGGGTTGTGTTGGCCTCCAGTGCCAGGGCCAGGGAGAGTCCCCAGCCCAAGATCAAGCCTCCGTTGAGCAGCAGGCTCAACGGGCGAACTTGAGCAGATCGGCCGGTGATGCGAGCAGGTCAATCGCCACGAAGTAGATCTTTCCTTCGGGGTTGAGCAGGAAGCGCCAGGCCACGTTCATACCGATGCCGGCACCGAACCAGGGGGTCTGCACTTTGCCGGTCACCTTGATCTGGGTGAACCCGTCGTTAGTGGGTTCGGCGTAGCCACGCTCAGGCAGAAGCCTGAGGTTCTGGCAGTCCTCGCGGAAGAAACGCAGGATCGCATCGGTGCCCACGATCGGCTTTTGGAACGGAGCCTGAAGAGCGCCGTCGGGCAGGAACAGCTGGATCAGGTTGTCAAAGTCGTTGGCGTTGAGCAGATCCATGTAGCTGTTCACCGTGGGGTTGATCACCCCCTCGATGAACACCTTCTTGCGCTGCTCTTCCGGTGTGGGAGGAGCAACGGGCTCCATGACCCGCTGACCTTCGCCCTTGGCTGGATCGAAGCCCATGTCCACCACGAAATTGCGCAGCAAGGTGATTTGCTGGCCCTGTTCAACACCCTTGAGGGAGTTGAGGACGGCGGAGGCGTTGGCTGAGAGCTGATAGTCCTCCGGGATCGGAGCCACCTGACCGGCAGCCATCCACTCACCGAGCTGATACCAGAAGCCCAGCTTGATATTGACCGACCAGGTCGCATAGGTCCGGCCGATCTCCGTATCGCTGCGGTTTGCCAGATCACACATCACCTGGCTCTGCTCCAGGAAGCCCATCGCCTTGATGTCGTTGAGGATGCGTTCCGCAAACTGCATCCGGGCGGCAGCGGGGGCAGCCACCGTGATCGTTGTGCCCATCTGGAGATAGGCGTACCAAATCAGGGCGAGCTGATCTTCTGCGCTCAGTAGCGCAAAGCGTGCTGTGATCGCAGGTACAACATCAGCCGAACGCGTCTCCGGGAAGATCTGGGCAGCTTTTTCAAGCGTGAACATGCCGAGCAATCCCGTTGTAAAGGAATATTTCGAACTGTAGGGAGCTGTTCGCGCTTCCTGGCTGAAGCGTTGTAACAGCTGTGCTTGTGGCGCTGTTTTGCCGCTTCCTGATCCGATGCCCCTTCCGTTTCTTGGTTGGTCAAGAAACCAGAGGTGGGACGTTCAGGATCAAGGCAGCGATCAAGCGCTCCCCAGGCATCCGCGCCACCAACGCGCGTCAAGCGCTGGGCAGAGGAGGTTCTGCGCCTGGGAACCTGATCGGGGACCTCCCTCGATACCCAATCCCTGAACAAATCAATCGGGGCGCCAGCGATCAACTTCAGCGAACCGGCTCACCAACCCCAGAGTCGTCCCTAGTGCCACCGGGGTAGGGAAAGTCCAGTCGGTCATGGAACTCAAGGCCAGTCGAAGGCCCGCTGAATGGATTGTCGATGAAATCGGCGCTCGTGGCGCCTGGGTTCTGCTGGCCGCGGACAAGGGTTCTGGCAAGACATCACTGCTCGATGCCATGGCCAATGCCATCACGAATGGCGAGGTGTTTATGGGCCAGCTCCCCACCACCCAGACCAAGGTCCTTGTTCTGCAAGGCGATGAGAGCAGAACCAATGCCTGCGACAAGCTCGAAGCAATGGGCCTCGATGCCGACTTCGATTTCCTGTTCCCCGACGAAGTGGGATGGAACGGCCTGGAACTCCCGAAGCTTCGGCGCTTGATCGAAGACCGGAGCTACGGAGCAATTCTTCTGGACAGCGTCACCACGCTTCTTGGCAACGGTGCCCAAGGCGTGCGGATGAATGACCCTGAGTTTGCTGGCCCTCTATACGGCTTAAACCAGTTGGCAGGGGAGATGGGAATCCTCGCTGTGATCGCATCGCACCTGCGAAAAACAGATGGTCAAACCCAAAGAAGCATCTGTGCCGATGACGTGTTGGGTGCGGGGACTCTCACCTCTGCAGTGAGCGATGTCTGGTCTTTGACCAGGGCACGTCAAAGTGACTACCCAGATCACTTCGTTCTGGAGTGCCTAGGCAAGCGCAACTCTCAGCTCGGCACAGCCTGGAACCTCGAAGGATCTCAAGAGGATTTCAGTTGGGTCCTGAAGAGCGTCGTCGACCCCAACGACCTTCTTCCTGAAAAGAGGCGAGAACTGAAGGCCAGGATCGTTCAGCTTCTGACTGATGCGGCCAGCGGGCTCACTGCTCAGGAGATTGCTGCAGAGCTTGGTTGCAATGCCGAGGTTGCCAGGCGCTCCTGCCGAGCGCTGGCCTTAGGTCAACTGGTTAGCAAGGTGAAAGCAGAGTCGAACGGAGGGAGGCCGGCCTGGCTCTATGGGGTTGGGACTTTCCCTACCTAACCCCCACTAGGCCCCAGCAGGACTATCCCTACCTGGGGTTAGTAGTCGTACCGATTGCTACGGCTACCGGCGCCGGCACCGTTGCGTCACAGGGAACCCAAACCGCGGAGAAGCCACCGCGGTTTTTTTCATGGCGATGCGTCAAATGAAGATCGGGTGATCCGCGCCCTATGTGCAGCTAGAAGTCCATTACAGACGTTGGTGACATGGTCAACGCATCGCTGAACTGGGCCTCGATAGTCGGGATCCTGCTTGCTCTATACGGACTAGCGGCAGCACCGCTGTCGATTGCCCAAATCATCTTCACCTTGCAGAGGCGGGCGGACATGTCTCCGGCAGTTATTGGGAAGGCCCTTTTTCTTCTGATGCAAGGTGCAGGAAGGCTTTTGCTCCTGCCGCTTTGTGGCGGAATTCTCTTTTTCCAGGGCTGGCGACTCGACCCCATCCTGCAGTTCGGCCAATTCCTGTTGGCTTTTGGCTTAATTGCTGAGTCATTGCCCAGCATCGTCTCGGATTACTCGAAATGGAGGGATCGACCTGGCAGAACACCTGCCTGAGGAGACAGGTGCTCGACTTGTTGCCTGTCACAACAGACGTGTCTTTAGATCTGTCGTGGTCTAGCGCAAAAGAGACGGCGTTGTTCGAAATTACCCGTAGGCAAAGTTTGATAAAGAACCTAGAGACCCAAAGGATTAGCCACTACTTAAGGCTTTTCCTAGTTGGATAAAGAGAGAGAATTGTCGTAACCAGACTTCCTGCCCATGGTATTAGGCCTAGAAACATCCAGGCCCCGCGTCCGGTTGCGTCCCTAATTCTCCTTGTCTGGCACGAAAGTAGTGGCAAGACCGAGGCCGTGAAAAATGTGACAAAAATGCCTAGCAGAAGCTTGAAGAAGTCAACCCATGGCGGGTTTGAAATGGGCTTCCCTTGTGAAACAAGAGCGATCAGACCAGAAAAGATGAGTGCATATGCAAGCAAGAGCAAGATCTCAACAAGCACGAAAGACCAGAACCTGCCCCTTGGTGTCACACCACGGAAGTCAAAGGACTTTCGCCATGTAAGCCAGTAGTTTTCCCAGCTCCAGCGAATAAATCCCATGACCACTTGTGGCTACTGATCGTTGTCTAGCCATCAGTCGACTGTGATAACGGTGATCTTCAAGAGTCTTGATGGCGGCAAACAGTAGATCCGTCAGCCCACCTGGGCCAAAGCCAGAAGGGTGACCAACCTCGCCGAGCGGATCAGCTACGTCCAATCGATCCAATCCCCTCGGGACCAAGAAGAAGGCCGCCCCTCCCCGGTGGAAGAGACGGCCTACCTAGGTCGTTCATGCATGGGGTATACCCACTGCTTGATGGACGAAAGAGAGGGTTGGAGCTTCTGATGTCGACGCCTGGGGCCGAGCTTCCAGTTGGCGGGCCTTCTTACTCCTTAGGACACCTCACTGGGTGCGGATGGAGTGTCCCCCGGCAGAACCGAGATTTAGGACGTGCCCGTGGTGGATGAGAAAGAACTGTGGAGCAGGGGTCTGCAGTCAGCTAGCTCACTGATGCTTCTGAGGTGGAGTGTCGTCCAAAACGCCTCCGAGATCGATGGACCCACCATCGGCCCGATTCGAGCAGAGAGCAATCAGGGTTTATGCGCATTGCCATTCAAGGCCGGGCCTCCGATAGTCAGAACAGCGTGGCTGCAGCTGGAAGCCGCATAGAGGCTCCTCTCGCCAGGAACCCTGAAGGCTTGGCCGCAAGGCAGGACGCGATCGCCTGCTTTCTTGACTGGGTAAGGCTTTTCAGTTCATGAGGCGGCCTTCGGGTCGCCTTTTTGTTGCCTCGTACAGGCACTCTGGCCAGGCTGGCCAAAGCTGCTGTGTGGATTGCAAAAGCAAAAACATAAGGACTAGAACCAGCAGGCGTTCGATTGATTCCAGACCAAGACCAGCCTTGTCACTCCGCTTACCTTGAGTTAAATGCGTGCACTAAAAAAGATTTTCTCACTATTCCAAGATAAGCGAGAGATCCTAGACCTTAATGCTTTTGGTAGCGAAATAGCGTTCAAGACTTCGTGGGAGCCACTGGCTGCAGGTGGGACCAACTTCTGCACTCATCGCGCAAGAAAGAATACAAGCCTCATGGGAGATACATTTCTATTCAAAACGACGATTCAAGCCTATTTATTTGCGAGCATATTTATTGCTCTCGGAGTGACATTCGCCATGGTTGGCGCCGCATATGGGTTCTCAGATATGAGTGGAATCATAGGGCTCGCTTTTTTTGTCTTTGGCTGCTGGTATCAATGGAGCTTGCGCCAGAAAGAGTCGACATTTGACCGGTATTCAAGGAAGCTGACCCAGGGGAAGAAGTCCTTTGACCTGACAAATCCTGAAGCGATACAGTTGATACGTGAATATGTCAGAGGCAATAAAAGTAGCTACTACAGCTACGAGCTGAACCTCATTTGCTCGGATGGCAGCAGAATCAATATTGTTGATCATGGTGCCCTTCGAAAGCTAAGAGACGATGCAGCCCTTCTGGCCGAATATCTCGCTATTCCAATTTGGGATGCAATCGACTTTCGCCTTCCTGATGCAGGAGTGCTATTTGATGGCAAGGCTGAAGTTTTGAGGCAGAACCTTGGTTGATTTCGACTGAATTTCTTTTTTGGCACTCTGTGATTTGCGGGTCCTTCTTTGTTGCTGGCCTACGGGTGATCCGAAGGCGCACGGTTCATCTAGCATCAACTCAAAATTCCTTAGGCTGGTTTAGGCACTGAGATTTAGCAAATAGTGGCCATTAAGAGCATTACAGCGGCAGCAAGAGAGCTGGGATATCGAAGTCGTTCAAGCCTTCAGAACTTGATGGATGATGGCTACCTGGATGACTTCATCTCACTGAACGAGAGGGGGCATCGGCAGCTGAAGATGAATGGGCTGCGTGAACGTGTCGCTCAGGTAGTGAACTGGAGCGACCGGAACGTGGTCGCTAAGGAGCGGCTTAGCCGCGTTGACCTGGAGACGATCCTCAGGATCGGGGAATATTGCAACGATCTGTGCGAGCGGTACGGGTGGAAGACACGCCATACCGCAGCGGAGTGGATGCTGCTGGAGGCTGAAATGCAGAAAGCCAGGCGTGCGGCCTAGCGATCCAGGCATCAGCTCGTCAGGTTGCTGATCCGCCTTCAGTGTCTTTTAAGAATGTTCGGCGTAGCAGCTGCAGCTCAGGTTCTTCGGCGTACCCGAATACTGAGTGGTCAGGCCATTCTCTTCTTGCTAATGCGTAGAGCAACCACTAGCGGCAATTCCTGTGCGGTACTCGGCATTGTTTTTCTTTATTTTGCTGGCCTCAACCGCGCCAGCAATGGCGTGGATGCCAGGAGATGACTGGAGAAACGACCAGTGTCATACCGAAATTGATCAGGCGGGCAAGGTGGCAGAAGTATGCAGAGCGGTTTATGGACGTGGCGATGTGTTTTTGGGTGTGTATTGGGATGATGGAGCCGAGGTTGTTGGGCCGTGCAAGGCAACAGATCGCTGGCCGATCGAATACCGCCAGATGTCTCGCGCAGAGGCCTTGACGTGGGTTGAGGCTTATTGCGGGTGGTAAAAGTCATTTCTTCTGATGTTTAGTGACTTATGTTGAAGCAACTCGTTTTTTGTCTGGTAGGTCTATCTGGTTTGCTTGAGCCAGCACGAACTCTGGCAGAGCAATGCGACACAAGACCCACGGCACGGGCTCTTGTCGCCCCATGGAGTGCGACAGATCAAGCTTATTTGGCAGGTAGAAAACAGATTAATTACTATTTCGAGATGTCGGAGGTTGTGTACAGGGTCTTCTATGGAGATGCAAAAGGATATATCTCCGCTCAATCGCCTTCGCAAATAATAGCGTCGGATCCTTTCTATGATCATGAGCGCAGACTTGGTAGAAGCCTAATTAAATCCGTGGATAACCTCATTGATCTTGACTTCAATGAGGTTAAAGATCGTGATCAGGCTGACTTGCTGATTGTTGGCTACTGCAGTCAAAGTGATCGCAAAGAAGGTGCAATCACGCAAAGTGCATCAGGGTCTCAATATGTAATGATCCTGAATGGTTGCCGCGGAATAGCGAATGGAGTGACTGATCCGGTTTGGCTATTTCTCCATGAATTTGGCCATGCTCTGGGTTTAGAGCATCCATTTTCTGACATTGATGGCGACTGTCTTTTCGATAACAAGCCTTTTTCTCCTCGTTCTGCTGATTCAGCATTGACAGTGATGGCCTATAAGCAGAGTTTGAAGGGCCCTCCGTCGTTTTTTACCGCCTACGATCTCGCCGTGCTTCGGAGAATCTGGGGAGCAGAATCAAATCGTTGATCGTCTAACTGTTTGGGAAGTCAAAGGTAAGTCTTTCTATTGAGATGCATTTATGAGTAGCTATGGCATGGTCCGTCAGATTTTAGTTGAAATCCTGCCTCCATGCAGGATGGTGGGTTATGGGCGGTAGTGAAGTATCTGGTCCATCGGGCTTGCGAGTCTGATATGTCCAGTGTCGGGGCCCTTAGGCAATACAAATGTTTTTGCTGAGGCAAGTAAGACTGCAGGTGTGTGGAGTTATCGCGTGCTCTCTGCAGAGTCAGAGAAGACAGAATGGCGAATCAACCTTCTGCCAGTTGACAGTAAGTAAGTGGAGCAGTGGCTGCTAACAGGAGGATGCCTCTACCAGTTCGAGTCTCTCAGGAGCTTAAATATCTTGAATGTAAGATCCGTGTCACTGGCATATCGTGAGTACCCCAAGACAGATACTTTCTTTTCTCTGTCACAGGTGATTTCTGCTACTGCTGTTCTGTCAGGGTTCCAGGCATAGACATACCCATATTGTCCATCGTCATCGACTTTGCTGTTTAGCTCTTCACTTAGGCCATTCCTGGCAAGTGCGGCAGAGGCCCTTGATATGCATTTGTTGACGTCTTTTTCTTTTTTGAAGTCATATTCAAAGTGCGCCGTATATACATCGTTAATCTTCTGGGGCTTGGATTCTGCCGATGGGATTGTCCCGGCAAAAGCCAGCGCCAATGACGAAATGATTATGAGTCTGTGCATCTTGAGAGATGGTCACTGCTTTGGATATAGCAATGATGTCGCCTGATGGCATGACTGCTCTCTAGCCATCTCTATGTGGTTTTGGCGAACTGTTGAAGAGGATCAATGGCGCGCGTCAGGACGCCACCACACGGATCGAGGAGTTCACGTCTCGTCCTCTGGTGTTATTGCAACGCCTGCGAAATCAGGCAACAGCTCCCCGACCCACTGCTCAGTAGCGGGGAGTGTTGTGGGGGAGCGGGATGACCTCCCCCCGCTCGGATCACGGAGCCTGTGGGGAACCGTGTCCTCAGCGGTTATGGCCTTGGTGTTGCCGTCAGTGCAAGGGGGTGGCGCATCCACTAGGACGAGCCTGGCGGTAAGGACCGACCAGATTCGTGGGACGCACGAGCTTCAGTGTGTCCACGGCCGCTCAAGCGTGCAACTGCGCATGAAGTGTTGCAGCCTTCACTGGGCGACTGGCCTTAGGGCAAGTGGCTTTGTCCGCGTTTTGTCCGCGTCACATCGCGGCAGTCGCTGAGAAATCAATCGGGGCGACAGGATTCGAACCTGCGACCTAGTGCTCCCAAAGCACCCGCGCTACCAAGCTGCGCCACGCCCCGTATGTCTGGAGCTTACCGGTCGATCCGCTGGGCTGGCCGTGGCGCTGGGCCCCGGTACAACGGGCCCGAAGTCCTCGCCCCACCATGGGATTCGGCCCCGTTCGCGCTGTTGCTGTCCTTGCCGGGCTGACGGGCTGTCTGTTGCCTTTCCCGGCTCTGGCCCTCCCCGAGAGGCCATTGCAAATCCCTGGCGATACTCCGGTCGCTGACCTGACGCCAGGGATGGGAATCAGCGAGGCCATGCCCGATTCCCTGGCCTGGCCGCTGCGTCCTGGTCAGCCGATCCGTGTGGTCTATCCCTTGGCGGTCAAAGCCACGGAGGTGGACCCCTACGGCTGGCGCTATTCGAGCTCCCGCGGGGCCTGGCGCATGCACGCCGGTCAGGACCTGGTGGCTCCCGCGGGCACGCCTGTTCTGGCCATGCTTCCGGGACGTGTGGTTCTGGTGGAGCCCATCGACGGCTACGGCCTCACGGTGGTCCTGGACCATGGCCGCGGTTGGCAGAGCCTCTATGCCCATCTGCAGAGCGCCAACGTCCGCAAAGGTGACTTCCTGACGGCCGCCTCCACCCTGGGCCTGGTCGGCCAGAGCGGCCGTGCCAGTGGCCCCCATCTCCATGTCGAGTTGCGCCAGCGTCAAGGGGAGCAGATGCTGGCCCTCGATCCCACACCGGTTCTCGATCAGGCCACCCGCCTGACGCTCCTGGCCCCGCCCCCCGTGGCTGAAGCTCGGGTGATTGAACCAGCCCAGCCTTGATTGCGATTGAGCGTCCTGGCCTGAAGCTTCGCCACGGTTCCGCCTGGCTACAGCGCCATGGAATCGCCACGGAATCCCTGCGTCAGCGCCTGGCTCAGGAGGTTCCCTGGGAGCAGCCCCTGGTGAGCGTCTTTGGCCGCCAGCACCCCACGCCTCGTCTGACCTGCTGGATGGCTGACCCCGGCTGCAGCTACCGCTACAGCGGCCAGGTGCAGCCCATCACCCCCTGGAGTCCCTCCATTGCGCCCCTTCGCGATCTCCTGGAGCAGGAGTTGGGAGTTCGCTTCAACAGCCTGCTGCTGAACCGCTACCGCACTGGAGACGACCGCATGGGCTGGCATGCCGATGACGAACCGGAACTCGACAACCAGGCCCCCATCGCCTCCTTGAGTATCGGCGTTCCGCGCGATCTGCGTTTTCGCCCGAGACGTTCTTCTCTTGCGTCCGCTGAGGCGCCCTTCTCGCTTTGCCTGGATGACGGCGATCTGTTGGTGATGGATCCGCCCACCCAGGCCCACTGGCAGCACGCCCTACCGGCCCGTGCCCGGGTCAGGACCGAGCGGATCAATCTCACCTTTCGGCTGATTCAGCCCAGCACCGCGATGCAGTCGATCTCCACCCGGGCGGCCTTCGGCAGTGCGGCCACCTCCACGCAGGCGCGAGCCGGGGAAACCCCCTCTCCGAATACCTCGGCGTAGAGCGCGTTCACCTTGGCGAAATCCCCCAGATCGGCCAGGAAGACCGTGGTGCGCACCACCTGCTGCGGCGTGCAGCCGGCTTCCTTGAGCACGGCCTGAAGGTTGCTGAGCACCTGGCGGGTCTCAGCCTCCACATCTCCATTGCCGACCATCGCGCCGGTGGCTGGATCCAGGGCGATTTGGCCGGAGCAATAGAGCACCCCACCCGCCTTGACGGCCTGGTTGTAGGGGCCGACCGGTGCGGGTGCCGCGGCGGTTGTCACCGCCTCAATCGCTGGAAGGGTCATTGCACGAGAGGATGTGGCGCCGAGCCTATGGCGAACCTGCTGAATGCGCCCTGAGATGCCCAGCCCTGATCTCCCCCAGGAGCCGCAGGTGGAGCTCAGTGGCCTGTGGCATCGCTACAGCGGCCCCGCCTCCAGTGGTGACTGGACCCTTCGCGACATTGATTTCCAGCTCCAGACCGGTGAGTTGGTCGGCCTGCTGGGCCCCTCGGGCTGCGGCAAAACCACCCTGCTGCGCCTGATCGCTGGTTTTGAGAAGCCCGACCGCGGCTCTGTGTCCATCGGCGGTCGCCCCGTGGCCGGGCAGGGACGTTGGTTACCCCCGGAGCGCCGCGGCGTGGGCATGGTCTTTCAGGACTACGCCCTCTTCCCCCACCTCGATGCCTGGCGTAACGCCTGCTTTGGCCTCAGGCCAGGTCAGGACACCAGTCGCGCCTCCTGGCTGTTGGAACTGCTGGGCCTCAAGGGCCTCGAGCGCCGTTATCCCCATGAGCTCTCCGGCGGTCAGCGGCAGCGCCTGGCCCTGGCCCGCGCCCTGGCTCCGGGCTGTTCCCTGGTGCTCCTCGATGAGCCCTTCTCCAATCTGGATGTGGAGGTGCGGCTGCGCCTGCGGGCGGAGCTTCCCGGTGTCCTGGCCCGTTGCGGCGCCAGCGGGGTGATCGTGACCCACGACCCGGAGGAGGCCATGGCGATCTGTGATCGGGTGGCGGTCCTGGAGTCCGGGCATCTGCACCAATGCGCCAGCCCCCACGACCTGGTGACGGCCCCGGCGACCTCCTTTGTCGGTCGCTTTGTGCTGCAGGGCAACCTGCTGCCGGCCCAGCTCCAGGACGGTCTTTGCCTCACGCCCCTCGGGGTGCTCGAACCAACGGAGGCCGGGGCTGCTGCGTCCTCCTCCTCGGACTTGGAGGTGCTGGTCAGTCAGCAGGCCATCGCCTTGGTTCCGGACGATGACGCCGAGGCCTGGGTCGTGGGCCGGGAATTCCTCGGCCGTGAGTGGCTCTATCAGGTGCAGCTCGATGACCGACGCCTGCGCCTGCGTCTGCCCTTGGAGCTGGACTATGCCCGCGGCCAGCGCTGTCAGTTGCACTTGCGCGCAGGCGAGCAGGGCCGGCTCTACCCCAGTGGTGCCGCCCTCATCGCCCGCGGCTGAGCCCTAGCCCCGCCAGAGGTCCTTGTGGCCGCGCAGCTGGCGCAGCGCCGCCGCGTCTTGGGCCCGGATGAACAGGTTCGTCTCCTGCTCCAGTCCAATGTGGCTGGGAATCGTTGGCCGTCCCTCACGACGCAGCTGCTGGACCTCCGCCAGTCGCGTGCGGATCGCGGCATTGTCCGGTTCCCGCTCCGCCGCCCAGCGCAGGTTGCCTTCGGTGTACTCATGGGCGCACCAGACCCGGGTCTCGGGCCCCAGGGCCGCCAGGCTGCCCAGGGAGCTGAGCATCTGCTCGGGGGTGCCTTCAAACAGGCGACCGCAGCCGCCGGCAAACAAGGTGTCGCCGCAGAACAGCGCTGCGGCTCCCCCCG
>Ga0255768_10004941_pt1 | contig 12930 bp, 24 predicted proteins | sample 071ome_33_FD_179983 | JGI IMG/M metagenome (GOLD analysis project Ga0255768, IMG submission 179983) | Coastal salt marsh microbial communities from the Groves Creek Marsh, Skidaway Island, Georgia - 071412AT metaG (version 2) | ecosystem: Environmental > Aquatic > Marine > Intertidal zone >...
CGCTGACAAAGAAAAAATATCTTATGAAGTTATTGACGGTAGTGTACCTGCTCACAAACGAAAAGACATTGTACAAAGATTCCAGGCTGGGCATTTGCAAGTATTGTTTTGTCACCCACAATCTACATCGCATGGGTTGACTCTTACAAAAGCTACAACAGCCATTTGGTGTTCACCTACTTACTCAGCTGAACATTTTCAACAGTTTAATAGACGAATACACAGAGCAGGTCAAAAGCAAAAAACAGAAACAATCTTAATCACAGCAAAAAATACTTGGGAAAAACAGGTATACAAAAAATTAAATGGTAAACTAGGTAAAATGGAGAATTTACTCCATATCTTATCGGAAACAAAAAATGAAAAAGGACAACAACACCGTGATAATACCTGAAGAAATACAAGAAAAACTAGATGAAATTATTAAAAGAGACCCACAGGCTGTTGCTACAGCATTAGTGTTTGCGATGAGTGAGTTGTTGTGGGAAAAACAAATAGACACTTCTTCTTTGTTACAAGAAGCAAGTAAAGAGGCATTGTCATTAGTTGATACTGTGCATATGTCACAACCCAGGACGAAGGAGGTCCTACATTAATATGAAAAAAAGTATGGATACTTTACTAAGTGAATTACACGAAGTTCGTTCCAATCTAAAAGAACTTTTAGAAAAGGAATCTGCTCTTAAAAAGATTAAGGGTGAACTCGAAACCGAACTCGTTATTATGTTAGAAGGTCAAGGAATTGACCAGATTAGTAACGATAAGGCAACAATTTCTATTAAAAAAGAGATTGTGCCAACTGTAGAAAATTGGGATGTTTTCCAAGAGTATATAGCTGAAACTGGTATGTTTGAGTTAATGCAAAAGAGAGCGTCAGCAACTGCTTACAGAGAATTACAGCAAATGGGACAGGATGTTCCTGGTGTAAAAGCTACGGAGTTAACCAAAGTTAACTTCAGATCGAAATAAAAACGGAGGACGAAATATGACCGATGTAGCATTAGTAGCTAAAAACGTGCCAACGCACGTATCAAAGAGTTCAGGTCTTGGCAATGAAGACGTTTCAGCCGAGCACTTGCAAACTCCACGCGTTAAACAACTTCAACAGTTGTCTAACGAAGTCGATGAAAACCATAGTGAATACATTGAAGGCGCTAAACCAGGCGACTTTGTAAACACTATTACCAGAGAAAACTATGGTAAAGAAATGTATGTAATAAACATTAAATTTACTGAAGAGTTTGTTATCTGGAGAAAAAGAGAAAAAGGTGGAGGTTTAGTTGGAAGCTATAGCTCACAAAAAGATGCTTATACGTATCTTGAAGCTGAGGGTTTAGCCGTAGAAGACTACGACATTATCCAAACTCAATCTCACTTATTGCTTAGAAAGGACGCAGAAACTGGCGAACTTTCTGGACAACCTTTTATCTTTGACTGTTCATCATCAAAGCTTAGAGTTTCTAGAGAATGGAATACTCAACTTAAGTTAGCAGGAGGCGATAGATTTTCTTCCTTATGGAAAATGTCATCTGCTCAAACCCAAAACAGAGCTTCTCAAAAGTTTTACAATATAGCTGTTGAGAATCAAGGTTGGGTAACTGATGAAGATTATGCAGCTTCTAAAAAGTTGTATGAATCAATCTCTTAAAAGGAGAAGATAGTGCGGTGTAAAAGCCGCACTTTTTTGTATGAAACATAAGTTAAACAAACCTGCTTTTATAGAATCTGTTACAGATACTATGCTGGGCTTTTGTATAAACTTTCCACTCTCGTGGCTTGTTTTATTTGTTATGTTATACTTTACTCAAAGTGCTTTATTGATTTCTATAGTTCAAGTTGTACTCTTGACCATAGTTGCCATAATAAGGCGGTATCTTACTAGGATATACTTTGAAAGAAAAGGACTTCATAAACAAAGTACACAAAAAACTTTCAAATGATGTGTACAAATGGAAAATAAATGACCCTTATCATGGGGGTGTTCCCGACGCTTTTTACTCTGGCCCTAAAGGTTTTTGTTTTGTTGAATACAAATACAAAGAAACGCTGCCTAAAAAGAGCAACTCAAAAATAAAAATTAACTTATCTGAACAACAAAGAATCTGGATAAACAGAGCACAAAACCATAAGCTGCCGGCTTATATTGTTTTTGCCTCTAAAGACCAAGTGTGCCTGCTTACCAACCCTAACCTACCTTCAATTTGTGTTGGAGGGTTTAATCGAATGGCACAGTCGTTCGACAATTACATTGCATTTTTGGAGAAAATATGCCTAAAATAAAAAAAGATATGGTAAACCACCCGCCGCATTACAACCATAATCGGCTGGGAATTGAATGTATCAAAGCCATCGAAGCAAGTATGACTGAAGACGCGTTCATGGGATACCTAAAAGGAAACATAATGAAATATTTATGGAGATATGAGTATAAGAACCAAGGGGAAGATTTACTAAAAGCCCAGTGGTACTTAAATAAACTCATAGACGTAAAAAATGGAAACTAGATATACAAGACTTACTTCCTTAAATGGGGTTTGTTCTAGTCTTGCAGATTCACCTTGCATTGGAAATTGCACTGTTACACAATGGGGCGATCTAAGATGTAAAGGTTGTGGACGTACTGCTTCTGAAGTAAGAGACTGGGATTTGTTGCAAAATACTGAAAAAAAGCTAATAAATATCAGAAATGCTCAAGAAGGGTTCCAAATTAGGCAGTTAAGAGCCGAAAAAGTGCTAGTAGCCCCTAAGACGCCGTCTAACAAATTTTCTGCAAAACTGGACTCATAGTACCTAGAACCCCTACAAAACGCCTTACACGGCAAATGAGAGCGTCGTTTTTTTCTATTTTTTAAATTTTTTAGCAATCCACTTTATTACATTGTCAGGATACTTAGGATTTAAAACTACAAACCCAATCCCGGCAACAATTGCTAATACAATTACTAATTCAATCATTTTTTCCTCTCTTTAATAAAAACAACCTATACGATTGTTCTTTCTTTTTTATTTTATCTTTTTTTAACGCTTTTATAAAACTTAGTCGTGTTGTAATTGTCATACGCACCTCCTTTATAGATGTGCGTTCCTTCGACTACAACAAAGTCTACTTCCGAGCCGTGTGGCTTGAACGAGTTACCATTTAACTTTATTTGCCCAATAGGCAGCTGACATTTTGCCTTTAGCAATATTTCTTCTGTGTCTTGCTTTAAATGAAGCTCTTTTCTTTTTCATTCTTTCAGACTCACCTTTTTTAGGTTTGCCTGCAGTCTTAGCTCCTTGCTCACCAAATCTAATTGTTTTAATTTTGCTACCTTCTTTAGCAACAACAATGTGAGACTTCTTAGGATGATTAGGTGTACGCTTTGGTTTATTAAAACCAGATACACCAGCTCTGGCTAATCTAGGGTCTTTTTTACTTTTTCTTTTTTCTGACATAAGTTCTTACTCTTGTTGGCTTACCACCTACTCCTTGGGCTTTAGCTCTTTTTCTTCGTACAGCACTCTTGCGCTGTGATTCTGTCATTTTAGCAGCTTTTGCTGCAGGAACACACTTTGGATAACCTTTTTTGTTAGTAGATGCTTTTTTTCTACCACAAGGTTGGTATTTGCCGTTTTTCTTTGGCCTACCAATGTCTACCCATTTTTCTCCAAACCATTTGGTTAAACCACCTTTTGGTTTTGCACTAGCCATTATTTATACTTACCGCCTCTTTGTTTATAAGTTTTAGTTAACCAACCAGAAGCATATGCCGATGGCCAAACTTTAAACTTACGTTTGGCTTCTGATTTTACTCTAGCATATAAACTAGGATTCGTAGGAGTAGCTCCTTTCTTTTTACTTGTTGTTTTTCTTTTCTTTATTGCCATCTTTTTTTCCATACACCCGTTCCCAATTAGCGAACCATTCGGCTTCACTAATTTCTCTTGGGCGTCGTTTTGAACCTTTACTCATTTTCTTCTTCTTGCTGTTTTAGTCCTAGGAAATGATCTGTTTGATTTCCTAGCCTCCATTTTAATATTTTTTGGGATACTGTTTAAGGGGTTGTTGTCCTTGTGAGCAACATCTTTATTGTCACCTTTTTTGGCTTTGCCAAGCTTAACCATAAGTCTTCTAGCTTTATTACGGCCAGCTCTACGTTTTTTTTGAGTAGGTTTAGAGTGGTAGTTATCGTATTCTTTACGATAATTTCTAGCCATTTTTCTTTTTAAAAGCTTTATGAGCTTGTCTTATAGTATCACCCATAAGAAGTCTACGCCTCATAAACTTTTTATGCTCAGCACTAGTACCTTTGTTGTGTCGTTTTAAAGCTGCTTCTTGTCGTTTAGTTAAACTTTTTTTAACGACTTTCATTTTAGGTTTCTTTACAGTCCTAGCCATTACTAAAGTTTTACTCCACGACCCATAAGAATATCGGCTTGAGTTACTTTGCCATCTTTGTTCAAATCTGGAAAGTTAGCACTATTGGGTTGGTTCTTTTTCATTTGAATGTTATTAACCTTGCCAAGTGGTTCTTGCTTACCTACTTTAGGTTTACCTAATCTTCTTGTTGCCATTTTAATATCCGTAAGATTTCTTTTTCTTACCTACTGAAGATTTTTTCTTTACTGGTTTTTTCTTCATAGGTTTTTTCTTTTTCATCATACCGTACATAATTAATATTCTCCTTGCTTTGGTATAGGTTTTAAATCTTCGTAGTGCAAGTCTTCGCCAGGTACTACCCCAAAGACACTGCCATCATGGTTAGGTACAACTGAGACCTGAATGTTAGATACACTCTTTGAAGGTAAAGACTCTTTGTAGCCCACGGGTTGATTAATACTATTTTTCATAAATAAATCTTACCACAATTAACTACTTGGTGGTATTGGAAATACAATTTCTTCTATTGAAGATACATTAGCTTGGCTTGCAGGTAAATCTCTTAATTCTTGTCTATAGGTTTGCCATGCAGTTTTTTGCTCATCTGTTAGTGGAGCATCTGCTAATTGCGTCCAATCGCATTCCGTTAACATGTTGTTTCGTATGTACCTAGCAGACTCCCAAACAGATATATTTTGTTCAACTGGTTGCCCATCAATAATTTTATATAACTCTACTTCATAAATACCTTCAATGATTGATTGTCCATCTTCTAAATTAATGCTATCAAGAGGTGCATTGGTAGCACCACAGGTGCCTATCTCTCCTGTAGCTGTGTTGTATATTGTGTACTCTGTCATATTATTGTGTGTTGTCTATAAATACATATAAAGATTGGTATGTACTTCTTAGTTTAGTTACCCATCTTACGCGCCAATACACTGTGTCCGCGGTTGAGCCTAGTCCTGATATTGTACCACTGTAAGCAAAAACATAAGTTCTAAAAGTCCCTGCAGCAAACACTAAGTTTTGAAGACCGCCAGAGGCTTGTACCCAAGTTGAGTTATCTAGGCTATATTCTAAGTAACCTCCAGTACAGTCACCATAAACACCTGTCCATATGGCTTGGTATTTAGCACCGTTTCTAACTTCACTTATTGACAGTGGTAAGTAATTACCCGTTGTTTGTGTTTGCACTGTAAAGTTTGTTGAGCCACGTTGAATAGCACTACCAAAAACTTGAAGAGGTACATAGGTTGGAGCTGGCGGACTAGAAACTATGTGGCTTTCTATATTAGAAGATACATTGGCAAAGTGTTTAACTGCCAAAGTGTCAACGTTAATTCGAGCAGAGTTTATTAAACCTGCAGTAATTTTATCTGCATTTAAATCAGCTATCTTGGCATTATTGACCGCTAAATCGTTAATCTTAGCTGTAGTAATAGCTGCATCATTAATTTTTGCAGTTGTAATTTCAGCATCACCAATCTTAGCACTCTCAATAGCAGCATCAGCAATCTTTGCCGTAGTAATACCCGCGTCTTGAATACGGGCGCTATCAATATAAACTGTACCACTACTGACAATAAAAGGTGCTGTTCCTGTTGTACCATTCCATATAGCAAACTTATCTGCAACAAATTGAACCGCGGTTCCTGTAGTTGCTCCTGAGGCATTGGCTTCAATTACCATACCAGCGACTGAACCATTGGCTTGTACTTGTAAAACATAAGCAGCTGCAGCATTGCCTTCTAAATCAGCAACTGAAGTTTGTAGAGTAGTAACGCTTGCACTAGTGTTGCCTACGTCTGTTTGTAGTTGAGTTATAGCGCTGGCTTGTGAAGTAATATTGCCTTCAGCCGACGTAACCCTAGTATCCAAACCACTTATTGCTGTAGCGTTACCAGTAATATCTCCATCATTTGCTGTAATTTGAGATTGTAAAGAAGTTAACGAAGTATTAATCGAAGTAATACTACCTTCATTTGTACTAACTCTCGAAGTCAAAGCATTTACTGCTGTGCCAGTCGCATAGTCTCCATTAATAGTATTAACAGTAGTAGTTAAACTTGTTAACGATCCGGATATTGATGTAATGTCATTGTCGTTGCTTTGTACTTGTGTAGTTAAACTAGAAATAGAAGAACTGTTTGCACTTACATTTGAGTTGGTTGTAGTTAATGAACTTTGTAAGTTTGTAATTGCGGTGGCGTTAGCAGAGGTATCTGTAGTTAAAGTAATAATGTCACCTTGAGCCGTTGCTATATTGGTTGAGTTGGTTGATACAGTTGAACTTAAAGTGTTGTATAAACTAATTAAAGAAGAATCTCTTGCTTTGTTCCAACCATTGTTCGAAGCATTTCTAACATACATTTGATTGTTGTCATCAGTGTCAATCCAAATATCTCCCGGTTGTAAAGATGATCCATCGCTTCTTACTGTTGGGGCTGAGGTAGACTTAATAACTCTTGATGCTGCAGCTGCTTCATCTTGAATAGACTGCGTAATATCAGAAAGGTCTGAGTTTAAGGTTTGATACCCCGGCAAATCTTGTAGTTCTTCTGACAATTCTGCCATAACTTCAGCAATGTTTTCTAAAGTAGTAGCTTCGGTACCATTGGTATCATTAAAAGGCCCAGCTACATTTTCGGTTGTAACGTATCTAACCCAGTAATAAAGTGTTTCACCATAACCTGCTTCATCAACGTAAGAAAAACCTTCAGTTGTCCCTCTTAAAGTTGCAGTACCAAGTTCATTAGTACGTGAACGCCAAATCTCTGTATAAGCATGATTTTCATAAGGGGGGAGAGCCTCAGAACCATTCCAACCCAATAGCACAGTAGTAAAAACACCGACCGCGGTTAACGCAACGGGGGCAGGGGGTGTACCAACTGAACCAGCGCCACCGCCAACTATAGGGCCAAAGTCGCCTCCTGTACCAGTATTAGGGTCAAAAGGTTTGTCTTTAAGTTCTTTAGCTAAGCCGCTTTCAATAAGTTCTCGTAAGGTTACGGCTCTATCTTTAGGGTCTCCTCTACGGCCAAGTCTAACCTCTTGTGCCTCTTTCATAGACTCAAGCGTGGCTCGTAGTTCGGGGTCAATTCGGCCTGGAATGTTTTTTATAGCAGGGACCTTAGTCTTATTGCCAGCCATTAAATCCCCCTAAGTTCGTCCATTGACTCCCCAATACATATTTCATTAATAGTATTGCTGGACTCAACTTCTATAGCATATGTTTTGTGTAATTTAGCTGGCAGCCTAACAATAGGCTCAGGAATAGTTGTTTGAGCAAAGCTTGGTGTTGTACCTGTTACAGTATAAGAAGCACCACTAGCGCCAATAGTTGCGTTGTAGTACAAAGTACCATCGCCATAAACCTTAACAGTAACAGGATAGGCTTCAGCTTCTACTTTTAAAAAGCCCATACTAATTGGCTTTGGTACAACAAATTCTTTTGTTTTAAACACAAGTGTTTCATTGCTGCTTGTATCACCTTGAAACTTTTTAATATCGTTATCAATAATAAAGTAAAGCTGGTTGTCATCTGGATCGGTAAAACCCCCTTGTATTTCTTCGCTAGTAGTTAAGGTAACTAAACTATTAGCACCACCCCTTGGGTCAAAAATAAAACCACCATAGCCAGAACCTGTTTCATAAAAACCAACATAACGCCCTTCCCATAGAAAACCTCTTATCGTACTTGGGTAATAGTCGGCTTGCCATTGTTGTGGAGAAAGAATACCTTCGGTAGCAACTCTAACGTCGGTGCCGGCAGCCATAACTAAACCATCAGGTGAGGCGTACATGACATACGGGCCCATGTCCACGAGCGATTCTTTCTTAAGACAAGCTTGCCCAGATTCAATACGAATAGCACTCATAGATTGCGGGTCAGTACCAGCAATTAAATATGGTGTACCTTTGGTCGTAACAATAACACCATTACCAGCAGCGCCAATAGCTACAATTTCTTCCTCTAAAGTTATGCGATAAGAAACAGGCCAAGCATGTGGTAAAAAAGGCTCACTAAAACAAATACGTTTACCGGTAAAACCAGCAAAAATACCATTTGGTAAAGCGGTTAGACCTTGCATAGGTCCATCTGGATAAGTACTGGTGTCATCGTCTGGTGGGCCAATCCAATAATAAGATGGAATAACTTCAGCTAAATCATCATTATCAGAATCGTCGGTAGTTGAAGCAGTTGCTAAAGGTATTTCTTTAACAAACTGAAAAGCTGTAGTGTTTGAACCTGTATTAGAACGGTATATTCGTTTTAAACTAAGGTTGGTGTTGGATTTAGGGCTGGAAGTATCAAGATTACTTAAAGTTACTTCTCTATTATCATCTGTTGTAAGAACTGTTGAAGCCTCAGAAGGTGGGCCTTCTTCGCCATAGGCACTAACAAAAGTGTAAACGTATGAAGTAGAGTAATCAATAAGAGCATCTGATTCGTCTTTAAATGAAGCGCCATTAGTAATCACACTAGAAGTACCAGTTGAAGTAGCTGCTCCATTACTTTCTACAGTTAAAGTTGTTGCGCTTGGTACAGAAACAATCTTAAAACTTCTGTTTATATCCACAGCCTCAATACCATTGGTTACACCAAAACCGGCTAGTTTAACGTATTCTCCAACAACGCCGTCGTGATCACTGGAAGTAGTTACTGTTAAAACACCTGAACCATTTTCAGTGGTAATACTGGCATTAAATTGAGTAGGGGCAGTTAAAGCAACTGTGGGTGCAGAAGATGGGGCGGGTATGCCCATTCTGTAGTAATTGCTTGGGTAAGGCTCACTACCAAGAATAACACTACTTCGACCCATACGTGGGTAACTTTGTCCTGTCCAGTAAACAGTATCATTGGTATCACCAGGAATAGGGCCTTTAACTACGTTAACACCTTCTTCATCAAACTGTAACCACCTTTCAGGAGAATCGGTGTATTTAAAAATACTGTTACGCGACGTATTGGTTAGAACTTTAACTTGTGAATTGGAATAAATAGGAACCAAACGGCCACTATCTAAATTGACGTCAGTAGCCTCTTGACCAATAGAATCTTGTAGTAATCTTGGGGAAACTTGTGGAGCAATCCCACTAAAAGTTATAAGTTTAAAATACGCCATCTTATCTGAGATTATACATTATTGCAGCGACAACTGCAGAAACTATAATCCAGAAAAATCTTTCGATACTACTAAAACCTCTTGTGTTTAAGTTGGCTTTTTGCTCAACGTCTTCTACTCGTTCTTCTAATTTTTCAAAACGGGTAAAAAAACGATCGTTGTGTTTTAAGACGGTGTTTACTCTTTCTTCAATACGAGCAATAGATATAATAGCCTCAGACAGCTTATCTAATTTGTCTTCTATTTTTTCTAACCTTTTATACTCACTATCATTCACTTGTAACTCCATACTGTTGGTCTTGGTCTGTTTGGTTGAGATTCTAGATCATCAAGATGAATGAACCTAGACTCGCCATGTTGTTTTACACCAAGGCCTGTTATACCATGTTTTAAGGCGACCTCTATTAACTTTAAGGCGTCCTTTCCTCTTATAAGTATATCTACTGCTTTGCCCGATGCGTGGGCTCCTGGAGTTTTTTTCTTGGCTTCTATAGGATGTGTTTTATCTCTATAGCCGCTAGTAATAATAAAAGGTACACCAACCTCTTCTCTTATTATATCCAGTTTATGCATGAAGTCATCATCCATACTACATAAACCAGTGTGTTTACACTTTACTTCATCCTCAGTAAAGTATTTCCAACGCTTCATTATTTTTCTGAATCGTCTTTAACCTGCTCTTGCTCTGCAATCTCTTTGATTTTATCTTCTTGGATCATGCCTTCTAGCTCTAATGACATTTGTTTTTGTGCGGCTTGTTTAACAGCTGCAACGTAAGCAATCTCATTAAGTTCGCTTTGTAATTTAACAAGGTTATTGAAAGAATTTATAACTCTTGGAGTTAAGGATTCAATTTCGTAAGTTTTACCATTAAAGTTAATTTCTTTAACTTGAGGTGTTTCTTGAGTATTTTTAGACATTTAAATCTCCTTATTTTGTTAAGTTTTTTTGTTTTTCGTATGTTCTTAGTCCACCTAGACCAAGCATACCTAAAAGTATAGTCATAAGAGAACTCATGTCAAATTCTGGCAGTTGAAATTGGTAGCCTAAAAGGGAAAAAACAAAAACAAGTAAAGGTTGCAATAAAAAATGATAAAAGAGGGCTGCAGCACAACTCCAGCCTGTAAAGGGACGCCAGCCGCTAACAAAGACACTGCGATGAGCAGCCTCTACTTTATTAACTTCAATCTGCGCCATATTGGCTTTGTGCAGTTCGGTTTTTAACTCGTGATTAAGCTTGGCTTTTAAATCTTTATCAGCGACAAACTTATCAAGAATCTCGGACAAAGGTCCACTGAGAACGTCTAGTACTTTCATTTAGTCACTTAAATTTTCTTGGCTATCAAAATTCTCTTGATATGCTAGTTTGACTTCAGCAGTCCAAACAACAGCAGCTATATCTTGAATTTCCTGTGTTTCACCAGAAATGTCTGTATCTTGCCAGTTGCCATCGGCATCTTTATAGCAACACTGCAATACTCTTCTGTGAAAAGAGCTAGATAATTCCACACCATCTTCTTTTATGATTGTAGCTTCTCTAATCTGCAATGCTTTATAAGCACCTGCTATTTCAATTTTGTCGTTTTCTATTATTTTTTCTAAAGCCATGATTAATTATACCCCATTATGCAACTTCATAGTATCCACCACCATAAATAGATTTTGCACTTACATTATTATTATTTACTGTATTACCATCAAAGTTATATGCTGTTACAGTTGTTGTGCCACTACTTGCTGTGAATCTTAATTCTTGTCCACTATTACTATAACCAACAGTCCAACCACCCCTGTTACCATTAGCTCTAGCTTGTCCACTATCGTGATTTCTAACAGTGAAAGGTAAGTTGTTTATTTGGACAGGATTGGTGTTTGAAGTTGTAGGAAATTGTAAATAAAAAGTTACCCAAACTCTGTTGCCAATTTTTGTATAATGAGCACCTGATGCTGTCAAAGTAACATTTGAACAAGTTGGTGTCCATTCACCTTCTTCATAATCGTCAAGTGCGTTGGCTGCTGCTGTGCCACCTACATAAAGACTGCCTGAAAGATAAGCATTTTTCCATCTAGCACTAGAACTACCTAAATCTCTAGCATTGTCGTTTTGTGGACCAAATAAAGTATCTGACCAAGAATATCTGCCTGTACCACCAACGTGCAATCTGCCTTCATCGGTTGAGTTAATCGCAATATCATTACCCATTGTTTTGATATCACCAAGTAAAGCTGTACCTGTGCCTGATTTTTTATAGAAATACATAAGTGCACTATCACTTTCTGTACCAGTAGCAATCTGCATAAAGGTGTTGCTATCCCTTCTAAATATAATACCACCATCTGACACCTCTGAACCTGTTGTGCCTGTGGTGTTGTAGAGAAGATTTCCTGTGCTGTCCATTCTCATTCTTTCACTACCATTTGCAGAGAATTTAATTGGATTACCTGCTATATCTAAAGTTGTGAAAGCATTACCAGCATCATTAATTGCTTGTAGTTGTACTGTGCTACTGGTATTTTGTACTGTGAAATTTGCATCTGTAGCTACTTTAACTCTTAGTGGTGCATTGGTGCTTGTTGTGCCAATAGAAACACGCCCACTACTGTCTATTCTCATGCGTTCATCATTATTGATTTTGAACTGCATACTGTTGTTTGCGTTGTCATAAATGATTGAACCTATGTCAAAGTCACCAGCAGTTGTGTCACCAAAATTAAGTATAGCTGCACCTGCTGTACCTGATGTTATGGCTATACTTCTGTCACCTGAACCTCTTACTTGTAAATTGGCATCTGGTGAAGCAGTACCAATACCTACGTCACCACTAGAGTCGATACGCATACGTTCTGCTGAAGTTGTGCTATTTGCACCCCAAATTTGTAATGAATCAGTAGCATTATCATAAACAATTCTTCCTCTTGAACCATAACTAGAATCACCAAACAATACGGATGCTTCTCCAGATGTACCAGATATAATTCTTATTCTGGCGTCATCCGCAGCTAAAGTTGAGTTTTCTAAATGCAATAATTGATTAGGGTCTGTTGTACCAATACCTACGTTGCCACCATTGTTGATGTAATTAACATCACTTGGCTTTGAAGATAGTCTGACTTTGACAGTACCAGTATCTAATAAACTGAATCTAGCTTGATTGCTGTTTTCTCTAAATATGGTTGCTAAATCATTTGTGCCATCGTATAAGGCAATTCCATCATCATTAGCTGAACCAACTGAGAACCTGTGTGGTGGTGTTGATAAGGCAATACCTACTCTATCGTTTGTTGAATCGACATATAATCTATTAGTATCTACTGTAAGATCACCTGAAACTGTAGCAGAGGCAAAGGTTGGGGTCGATGTGCCACCATCTAGGTAGCTTTCTATTTCTGTTGATAAAGCTGAAGATACGGCTTTGTTGTTTGAGTCACCTATAAATATAT
>Ga0255768_10004952_pt1 | contig 12907 bp, 8 predicted proteins | sample 071ome_33_FD_179983 | JGI IMG/M metagenome (GOLD analysis project Ga0255768, IMG submission 179983) | Coastal salt marsh microbial communities from the Groves Creek Marsh, Skidaway Island, Georgia - 071412AT metaG (version 2) | ecosystem: Environmental > Aquatic > Marine > Intertidal zone > Salt...
ACAGCCTGCACGTCATCCATCACCCAAGGAGCGGAGCAAGAAACCGTCCGGTGTGACTCTCGGGAACGGCTGCCACCTCTTCCGGCGTGCCCTCGGCCACGATCGAGCCGCCACCCGCGCCTCCCTCTGGTCCCAGATCGATCAACCAGTCAGCCGTCTTGACGACCTCGAGGTTGTGTTCGATCACCAGCACCGAATTGCCCTGATCGACCAACCGCCCCAGCACTCCCAGCAGCTTGCGGATGTCCTCGAAATGTAGGCCAGTGGTGGGCTCATCGAGGATGTAGATCGTGTGGCCGGTCGAACGCTTGGCCAGCTCCGACGCCAGCTTCACCCGCTGCGCCTCACCGCCTGACAGCGTCGGCGCCGGCTGGCCGAGTCGTACATAGCCGAGGCCGACGTCGACCAGCGTCTGCATATGTCGTGCGATCGGTGGCTGGTTCGCAAAAAACTCCAACGCCTCTTCGATCGGCATTTCCAAGACCTCGGAAATGTTCTTGCCTTTGAACGTGATTTCGAGGGTGTCGCGGTTGTACCGCTTGCCCTTGCAGACCTCGCACGGGACGTAGACGTCAGGGAGGAAGTGCATCTCGATCTTGATGGTGCCGTCACCTTGGCATGCTTCGCAGCGACCACCCTTGACATTGAAGCTGAACCGGCCGGGCTGATAGCCCCGGATGTTGGCCTCGGTCGTCTGGGCGAACAGCTTGCGGATGTGATCGAACACACCGGTGTACGTCGCCGGATTCGAACGGGGCGTGCGACCGATCGGCGACTGATCGATTGCGATGACCTTGTCGAGGTGCTCAATCCCATCGATTCGCTTGTGCAACCCGGGTGGCACTTTCGAGCTGTAGATCGTCTGCATCAGGGAGCGAAGCAAGATCTCGTTCACGAGGGTCGACTTCCCCGACCCCGAGACGCCGGTGACGCACACGAATTTGCCGAGCGGAATATCGACCGTGACGCTTTTGAGGTTGTTCTCTTCGGCGCCGATGACCCTGACGGCATTGCCGTTGCCGGTTCGGCGTGCCCCGGGCAGTGGGATCGAGCGCTTACCCGAGAGGTATTGCCCGGTCAGAGAGTCTTTGTTTTTGAGAAGCTGTTTGTACGTCCCACTGTGCACGATCGTGCCGCCGTGCTCGCCGGCGCCCGGGCCGATGTCGACGATATGGTCGGCGACCTTCATGGTGTCCTCGTCGTGCTCGACCACGAGCACCGTATTCCCGAGATCCCGCATCCGGACGAGTGTTTCGATGAGACGTTGGTTGTCTCGCTGGTGCAAGCCGATCGACGGCTCGTCGAGCACGTACAGCACCCCGACCAGCCCAGAACCGACCTGGGAGGCAAGACGGATCCGCTGCGCCTCACCACCAGCCAGCGTCGCTGCGTTGCGTGACATCGACAGATAGTCGAGCCCGACGTCAAGGAGAAACCCGAGTCGAGCGTTGATCTCCTTGAGCACTTGCTCGGCAATGATCGTGTCGCGGTCGGAGAGTTCGAGTTCAGCGAGCGTCTTCGCCGCATCGGCGATCGACATCGCACAGAGATCACTGATGCTGTATCCATCGATGGTCACCGCAAGCGACAGTGCATTGAGGCGGGCACCATCACACTTCTGGCAGGGCACCTGCCGCATGTAGCCCTCGATCTGTTCGCGAGTCGCATCACTCTCGGCTTCGTCGTGCCGGCGCATCAAATATGGGATCACCCCCTCGTATCGAGCCTGGTAGGTGCGGGTGCGTCCGTAGCGATTCTTGTAGCGAACCTGCACACGCCCCTCGACCCCCTTGCCGTGCAGGAGAAGATCGCGATGCCTCTCCGTGAGCTCCTCCCAAGCCACGTCCTGCGGGATGTCGTAGTCCTCACAGATCGACTCGACGAGCCGCGAGAAGTAGCGGCTACGACCGCCCGCCCACGGCTGAATGGCGCCATGTGCGATCGTCTGCTCGTGGTCGGGGATGACGAGACGAGCATCGACTTCGAACACCGTTCCGAGCCCATCACAGCGAGCGCAGGCACCGTACGGCGAGTTGAACGAGAAGTTTCGCGGCGCGAGCTCGTCGAATGACTTGCCGTCGCTCGGACGTGAGAGGTGCTGACTGAACACCACCGTCTCCGGGCTGCCTTCTTTGGGAACGATCTGCAGCTCGGCGATGCCCCCGGTGAGATTCAGAGCCGTCTCGATCGAATCGGTAAGTCGCCGCTCGATCCCGTCGCGCAGCACGAGACGATCGACGACGATCGAGATGTCGTGGGTCTCGTAACGCTCGAGGTCGAGTTCGTACTCCTCGTTCAGATCGATCAGCTCGCCATCCACGATTGCCCGAACGAAGCCTTGGCCGGCGAAGTCGGCAAGAAGTGTGTCGTATGTGCCCTTGCGACCCCGCACGACCGGCGCCACCACCTGGAAACGGAGACCTTTCTCCATGCCAAGGATCTTGTCGACGATCTGCTGAGGGGTCTGGCGTACCAGTTCCTCGCCCGTCTCAGGGTCGTGCGGGATACCGATGCGCGCGAACAGCAACCGAAGGTAGTCGTAGACCTCGGTCACCGTGCCCACCGTGGAGCGCGGATTGCGACTGGCAGACTTCTGATCGATCGAGATCGCAGGAGACAGTCCCTCGATGAAATCGACGTCCGGCTTGTCCATCTGACCCAGGAACTGTCGGGCGTAGGCGCTCAGCGACTCCACATACCGGCGCTGGCCCTCGGCGTAGATGGTGTCGAAGGCAAGACTCGACTTCCCAGAGCCCGACAACCCCGTGAAAACGATCAGTTTGTCGCGCGGCAGATCAAGATCGACTTCGCACAGATTGTGCTCACGAGCACCTTGGATGACGAGACGATCAGCCACGGCGGCACTCTAGCTCCAGCTGAAGCTTCGAACGCTTGTTCGACAGCCATCTGCCCAATCGCCGGCTGCAACCTGTGTCGCGAGCCAAGGATCGACTCCATCGAACAATGGAGTGCGTTTGCCGGTGACGGTCTCCCCGCCGGTAGACGCAGCCACATCTCTCACGCGTCAGCGGCGAACACTGCTGCCGCCGAGTCAGGTCAGCGCATCTCACGCAGTTCTCGTTTGAGCTCCTTGATCTCGTCGCGCAGCCGCGCTGCGTACTCGAAACGGAGATCGACCGCAGCGTCACGCATCTCCTGCTCCAGCGTGCGGATCAACCGCTCCAACTCGTCCTCGGGAAGGTCACTGAGATCATCGGTGGCGCGGCGGCGATCGCGGATCTCGGACAGCTTCTCGGGCACCGGTGCGCGGTCTTCGGCCGGGCGGATCATCGACAAGATGTCGGTGATCTCCTTTCGGACCGACTCCGGACTGATGCCGTGTTCTTCGTTGTAGGCCTGTTGAAGGCCGCGGCGACGCATCGTCTCACTGATGGCCCGCTGCATCGAGTCGGTCATCTGATCGGCATACATCACCACCTCACCCGCCACGTTTCGAGCGGCGCGGCCGATCATCTGGACCAACGATGTCTCGCTGCGGAGGAACCCTTCCTTGTCGGCGTCGAGAATCGCCACGAGTGACACCTCCGGGAGGTCGAGGCCCTCCCGGAGCAAGTTGATACCAACCAGGACGTCGAACTCCCCGAGCCGAAGATCACGCAAAATCTCGATGCGCTGGATGGTGTCGACCTCGCTGTGCAGGTAGCGGACGCGAACACCGAGTTCGAGCAAGTACTCGGTGAGATCTTCTGCCATCTTCTTGGTGAGTGTTGTCACCAAGACACGCTCGTTCTTGTCGACTCGGTCCTTGATCAGCTCATGGAGGTCATCGATCTGACCCTTCGTGGGCTTGACGATGACCTCCGGATCGATCAGGCCGGTCGGCCGCACGATCTGTTCGACGACCTGTGTCGACACCTGCAATTCGTAGTCGCCAGGTGTGGCCGACAGGAAGACCACTTGGTTGAGTCGCTCCATGACCTCCTCGAACCGAAGCGGTCGATTGTCTGCCGCGGACGGAAGCCGAAACCCGTGATCGATCAGTGTCGCCTTGCGGGATCGATCCCCCTCGTACTGGCCGTGCAACTGGGGAACGGCGACATGGCTCTCGTCGATGACCATCAGAAAGTCTTCAGGGAAGTAGTCGAGCAGGGTGTAGGGCGGCTCGCCGTAGCCGCGGCCGTCGATCGGACCGGAATAGTTCTCGATTCCATTGCAGTATCCGACCTCCTGCATCATCTCGAGGTCGTATTCGGTCCGCATACGGAGCCGTTGTGCTTCGAGGAGCTTCCCGTCCTCCTCGAACGTCTGCAGACGTTCCTGCAACTCGGCTTGGATCCGTTCGATTGCGGCTTGCATGCGCTGCTCGGAGGTTGCGTAGTGCGTTGCCGGAAAGATCACGAGCTCATCGAGTTGCTCGAGGCGCTCCCCGGTGAGCGGGTCGACAATGGTGATCTGCTCGACGTCGTCGCCGAAAAGTTCGACCCGCACCGCTGTCTCGTCGTAGGCCGGGTGGACTTCGATCGTGTCACCGCGTACCCGGAAGTTCCCACGTACAAGATTCATGTCGTTGCGCTCGTAGTGCAGTTCGACCAAGCGCTTGAGAATCGAGCGCTGATCATGCTCCTCCCCTACGCGGAGCACCAGCAACTGCGTCTCGTACTCCTCGGGTGACCCCAGCCCGTAGATCGCCGAGACGGACGCCACGACGATCGTGTCGCGCCGTGTGAGCAGCGACGACGTGGCCGAGTGACGAAGTCGGTCGATCTCGTCGTTCACCGACGAGTCTTTCTCGATGTAGGTGTCGCTCGAGGGCATGTACGCCTCGGGCTGGTAGTAGTCGTAGTACGAGACGAAGTACTCGACTCGATTGTCCGGGAAAAACTCTTTGAGCTCGTTGGCCAACTGCGCTGCCAGCGACTTGTTGGGCGCAAGAACCAAGGTCGGCCGCTGCACCTGTTCGATCGTCCACGCGATCGTGGCACTTTTGCCCGAACCGGTGATGCCGAGCAGCGTCTGAAACCGATCGCCCCGCTCGATCCCTGCTGACAGCGCTGCGATCGCATTCGGCTGATCGCCGGCCGGCTCGAAATCGGAACGAACCTGTAGCGCTGTCTTCGCCGAAGGGATCGTGACCGGAGGCATCGCGTCAACCTACCCAAACCCTGTGACCAACTCGGGTCCGTGGCCTGGAGAACAGACCGATATCGACGGACCAACGCCGGGGCGTGCGGCTCTGCATCCCACCCCAGAGGGAAACGTCATGTTGACGCGCAGGAGTCCCCGCTCGAATCACTCGCTTCAACGGGTGGCAAGGCCTGGGCCCACGACCAGACGTCGTCGACTTGCAGGGTCAACGCATCGAGCGACCCCGAGTTGTCGATGACGACATCGGCCACTGCTCGTCGTTGTTCTCTCGACGCCTGGTTGGCGATCCGGGCGCGAGCATCGTTCTCGTCGAATCCTCGCTGGTCGACGAGGCGATTCAGCGCAATATCCGGATCGACGTCCACAACGACGATCCCAGCCAGGTTCGCATACCGATCCCTGTCCGATGTGCCGTCAGCCCGTACAAGCAATGGAATGTCGAGAACCACAATCGCATCAGACCCCTGAACAGCCTCTCGCTGCGTTTTCAACTCTTCGGCAACCGCCGGATGCACGATGCCGTTGAGCGCCTCGAGTTCGTCGGCGTCGTTGAACACGATCGCTGCCACCGCCTGCCGGTCAAGTGTGCCGTCGTCCGCAATGATCCGTTCTCCCCAACGCTCCACCATCGCCGCAAAGACCGAGCCCCCCGGAGCTTGCAGGTCCCGAACCATGCGATCCGCATCGAGCAGGACAGCCCCCCGCTCTACGAGCATCTCCGCAACCGTCGATTTTCCCGAACCGATGCCGCCGGTCAATCCGATCTCGATCACCGCAGCAGAGTAACCGGCGGCACCGGCCCCACGGTCACGATCATCCTCTGGCGTCGGTCACAACACTGGCGGTGTCGGTGAGGTTGCCGCTCACACCTCCACCCAGCGTCGTCAGCGCCGCAAGGCACACGATTGCGATAAGAGCGAGCAACAGGAGGTATTCGACAAGCGCGGCACCACGGGCCTCACAAAACTTGGGCGAACGAAGACGCACTCGCACCACAACCGCCCCTTTTCCCTACCTCGCCCTGTTAGGGGTACTAACCAATGCCGATCACTGTAGGGGAACGGCGGCGCTCACTGAGGGACCCGGCCGCTACTCCAGCGAGACGATACCCAGACGCACCGCCTGCAGTACTGCCTGCGTTCGGTCCCGAGCCTCGAGCTTTTGATAGATCGATGCCAAGTGATTCTTCACCGTCTTCTGGGAGATATACATCCGCTCGGCAACCTCGCTGGTCGAGCAACCATCGGCAATCAACTGCAACACCTCTTCTTCGCGTCTGGACACCAGTCGCTCCTCACGGATCTGGGTCGTGCCGAGCTTGCGCACCTCATCGAGCATGGACGCTGCAAGCTGCGGTGACAGTGCCGTCTCTCCCGAGGCCGCCATCTGCACAGCGCTGGCGATTTCCTCCGTCGAGCAGTCCTTGACGAGGTAGCCGCACGCCCCGGCCCGAATCGCATTGGTGAGCACATGCTGGTCGGCGTGCATCGTGAGCATCACGACCTTGATCTCGGGCATCTCAGCATTGATCTGCCGACACGCTTCGACACCGTCCATCTCTGGCATCGACACATCCATCAGCACCACATCGGGGTGAATGTTGCGGGCCAATTCGAGAGCCTCCAAGCCGTTCCGAGCCTCGCCGACGACCTCGAAGCCGTGCTCACCCATGGACCGACTCAGACTCTCCCGCAACAAGCGGTGATCGTCGGCCAGCATCAGTCGAATGGTCATCGTATGAGTACCTCGGGGCTCAGCATTGCCGTACCGGAGCTCGTTCGCGCCCCGTGAACCATCGGATCGCCCCACGACTTCATGAGGACCAGCGAACGAAAGCCGGCAACAGCCACGTCACATCATCGCCGTTTCGACATCTCCTGTCCGGCATCGCGATCAGCAGTCAACGTGCAACGGATCGTGGTCCCCCGACCGTGGCCAGAGTTGATCTCGAATGTCGCTCCGATGCTTGCCGCGCGTTCGCGCATCCCCACAATGCCATAACTGTCGACCCGTCCGGCGTCCCCCTCGAGAAATCCTTTGCCATCATCGACGATTTCGAGCGTCGCCGACTCTCGGCAGCATCGCCAGTGCACCATCGCGGTGCGAGCGTCGGAATGCCGTTCGACGTTCACGAGTGCTTCCTGTGCGATGTGCCACATCTCGCGCTCCTGTCGGAGCGGAAGGCGAGAATCTGCATCGATGTGAAGCTCGATCACGAGGTCGGACCGCTCCGCCAGCCGCGTTGCGAACTGCCCGAGGACATCACCGAGCCCCTCCGTGTCCGTAATGTCGGTACGCAGGTCGTACAGCGTTTCGCGAACCTCGCCGACCACGTTGCGAAGATCGCGACGGAGCTGCGGCAGCAGGCCGTCGAGTGACTCACCGCGATGTTCCTTGTCCACGATGCGGTCGAGTTCGAGCCCGAGGTACGCAAGTGACTGCCCGATGTTGTCGTGAAGGTCGCGAGCGATCCGCGTCCGCTCTTCGTCTGCGCCGACGATTCGGAGCCGCGAGAACAAACGGGCGTTGTCGATCGCAAGGGCGACTGGTGCGACAAAACCCTCCAGAAGCTCGCGCTCCCGCAGTCCGAATGCTCCGGCGTGTTTCGCCTCGACCGCGAGCAGACCAATCACGCTTCCGCGCGCCGACAGTGACATGTACAGACCCGACAGCGAGGTCGGCGAGAGGCCAGGTCCGCCGGGTCCCCGAAGGTCCTCGTTGTGCACGATCCCGCCGCTCGACAACGAGTCGAGCAGCAGTGTCGGCAGTTCATGTCGGGCGAGCCGAGCCGGAAGCGCCAACCCTTCCCGACGGATGACCTGCCAGGAGTGGTCGGTTTCGTCGAAGAGCAGTAGGGCCACTGCGTCGACGTTCACCAGACTGCGAAGTCGCGCAACTGTTGTCTCGACGACGTCGGCAAGGTCGAGTGATGCGGGCAATGTCTGCGCAACTCGATGCAGCGAGTGCAGCAATGCATTCGCATTGGACAACTGCTCGAGCCGATCCATGGCCAGGGATTGCCGACGGTCTGCCTCACCACTGATTCGACGTGCATAGCCGGCAACAACACCGACGAGTCCGAGCACCACCGCCCACTGAATCGCCAGTCGAACGTCCTGTCCGTCGTACCCACGCCGCCATGCGTCGGCGAGGCTGATCGCGAGGGCGGCGGTCATCGCCAACCGCAACGCAAACCCGAACCCTCGGGCAAAGCCGGCGACCACGATTGCTGTCAGTAGCGAGAGAGCGAAAGGCGACTCCCAGAAACCGGTTGCGACGACAGCGGCAACATGGAGCCCACTTTCGACGATGACCTCGACGAGCGAGCGAGTACCGCCGATGTAGCGGATCGGGGTGATCGATCGGATGGCCGTGTAGCTGACAAGTCCAATGCACCAGGTGATGACATTCCATTCCTGATCGACGAACGCTGTTGCTGCGAGCGCCAGTGAGATGGACGTGGTGCTCCAGCGCAGCGCAAGCACGGCCGGCGCAAAGGTCGCGATTCGATCTCCCTGCGCTCCTGGGTCAGTGTGGCTGGTGCCCGACCCGTTGTCGGCCCGAACAAATCTGGCCAATGAGCGCATTCTCCGATTCGGTGGAATCTCGTCGGCACCGTCGTACAGGGAGGTCACCCCTACCTGCCTATCACGCAACGGTTCCATGATGGCGACCTCCTCTCCCGCTGGCCCCAATCGGCATCTCAGGCCGTTTCACAAGCGTTGTTGGGACGGAACTGGAGCTGGGGACGATCAGCGATCGTTCGCCTCACGCCGGTGTGAGCACAACCCATTCATCGTCAGCCCAGACCACCGACCAGCCGTCGCTCGCGAGCAACTCGACAAGTCCCCGATCGCGCTCCCAGAGCACGGCATCGGGTTGCGTCCGCTCGATGACGTCACGCCACTCAGGCGTTGCGTGGAGGAGCGCGCGGTAGTCGTCCACGAGGTCGCTGTCGTGGAGTTCGAATCGGTCATCGATCCATGCCGACCCGACACCCCCGAATCGCAAACCCAGGTAGTTGCCGACGAAGTCTTGGTGGATGACACGGTGATCGGCCGGCGAGACGTCGAGTTCTTCCATCGCATCGACCGCAGCGACCGGATACCGCTCGAGGTTCGCGTGAGGGGGCACAAGCGTGAGTGCCACGAGCAGGGCTACCAGCAACCCGAGCGCAACCGCTCCGAGTCGAATCGCACTCGAGCTGCGATCGCCAGCGGGACCGGGGAGAGTCGGAAGCCCCTCGGCCAACAGCGGTAGCAGGACGAGCACTGCGACAGGGATGTTCCGGGCACTCAGGAGCGCTGCGACAACAAACAACACCCCGGGTACCACGAGCCGCAACGGTGCACGTCGCGACGCAAAGATTGCAGCTGCAAGCAGCACGAGAAAGAGTCGAGTCCACGTCGACTCGAAGCTCGCGGCCTGCCATTCGGTGACGTGACGTAGAACGTCGTGCCTACCGAGCAAGCTGATGGGGAACCAGAGCAAGGCTGGTCCGTAGGGATTGACGATGCCACCGGCGATGACGCCGCCGGCGAGCCAACCCATCCGACGAGCGTCGTGCACCGCATCGACGTCAGGATCGAAACGAGCGCCGAGCCACCGGGCGCCGAGGAAGGCGATCCCGAGCGGCCAACTGCCGTGCACGTTGACCCAAAGAAAGCCGATCATTGCGAGCCACCGAGGGTCTCCCTCACGTTCGGCGGCGAGCACAACGACCGCAAGCAGCACGAAGGCAGTGAGCAGTGGGCGCTCGGTCCACGTGTGAACACCGACGACAAAGACAGCAACGATGAGGAACACTCGGGTGGTCACCGAGGCCGAACGTTGCGTCAACTGCCATACCAACCAGCCGAGCATGCAGGTTGTCACCGCCATCAGAAGCCGCAACCCGGCAAACCCACCCAAACTGTCGACGAAGCCATAAATCAACGACGCCAGCCACGACTGGACGATGAGGGATTCACCGTTGGACGTCCACGTGAAGGCATCCTCCCTGATGATCCCTTCGTCGAGCATGCGGCGGCCAGTCGCAAGGTGGGTCAGAAAGCTGTTGTCGTCTACTTTCTGCGCTCCGATGCCAAACGCAACGACGGCGAATGCGAAACCGAGAAGTGTCGAAAGGTCGAGTTGGCGTCGGGCCGGAACCTCAACGGCCGTCATCGCCAATCCTCAGAAGTTTTGGACGATGCGGACGACCGCCGGGCCCAGAACGATCGTGAACAACGCGGGGAAGATGCAGAACACCATGGGCACCAGCATCTTGACCGGTGCCTTCTGCGCTTTCTCTTCGGCTATCTGCCGCCGCTTGACCCGCATTTCTTCCGCCTGGACCCGAAGCACACTGCCGATCGAGACACCAAAGGTGTCAGCCTGAATAATGGCAAGCACGAAGCTGCGCACCTCAGGCACCTCGATTCGGGCATCCATGGCCCGCATTGCGTCCGCTCGTGTCGAGCCAGCCCGAACCTCTCCGAGCATCCGGTTGAACTCATCTGGCAGCGGCCCTTCGACAGATGTCACCACCCGCTGAAGCGCTTGTTCGAAGCCGAGACCAGCTTCCACCGAGATCACGAGCAAGTCGATGATGTCGGGAAGACCTCTGAGGATCGCTATCTGACGTTCCTCCACTGCCCGATTGAGTTGCGCATCGGGACCGATGATGAGGGCGAGGACCACCAGCGCAGTGACACCGAGTCGGGTGTTGCCGGTCAGTCCAAGCGGATTCCAAAAGAAAAAGAACCAGACGGAGAGCGGCGCCGCCACCACTGTCACAACTCGGAGGGCAAGAAAGCGGTCGATCACCTGCGCCGATGGTCGGCCCGAGAGCACAAATTTGTGCCGAACACCCTCGACATACCCGACTGGTGTCAAACGGCGGCCAAGGCTGGTCAACCCAAGGAGCACCGGCTTGAATGCACGCTCCGCCAAGGGGACCAAGAGCTCCTGGTCTCGGACGTTGTCGACCTGATAGTCGTCCAGTGAGCGGAGAGATTCGCGCACTGCCGCCTTCTCGACCGACCGGGATCCGAGTGCCCAGAGAACAAGGGCAATTCCTCCACCGAGCAGGGCAGCTGCAATTTGGGGGTCCACTTCTGGCACAGCGTTCTCAGATCTCGATGTCGATCATCTTTTTCATCCACACAAATCCGATGATCACCGCCACGATCGATGTGGCGAGCAGGATTTTCCCCAGTGTCTCGGTGAAGAGGACGCCAATGTAGTCCTTGTTCATCAGCCACATCACCCCCCCGAGAACGATCGGCAGCGCGCCGAGCAAGATGGCGCTCATCCTGCCTTCGGCAGTGAGCGACGCAATGTCACGACGCAAGCGTTCGCGCGCAGTCATGGTGTTTCCAACCGTCGCCAGCAGCTCCGACAGATTGCCACCAACTTCACGCTGGATCTTCACCGCCATGACCGCCCAAGCAAAATCTTCGGAGTCCATCCGCTCAGCCGAGGCATCCATGGCCTCTTCGAGCGGGCGACCGAGCTGCGCTTCGGTGACGATACGCCGAAGCTCGCCGCCCATCGGGTCCTCGATCTCGTGTGAGACTGCCTCGACCCCTTGCATGAACGAATATCCGGCCTTGAGCGTCGACGACAGCAAAAAGAGGGTGTCGGGAAGCTGGTTCGAGAACAGTTTTTTGCGTTGCGAAGCGCGGAAGTTGAGAACCGCCGGCGGGGCGAGCACCCCGAGAAGCCCCATCGCAAGAAGCCCAGTGATCCCGCCGACGAACAGAATGCCGATCGCGAGCGCGGCAAAGACGATACCGATATAGGCAGTCACTGCTTCACCAGCCCGCAACGGCACGTTGGCGCGCTCGAGTGTCGCCTCTGCCCGGTCCAAGGCGCCCTGCTTTTCCACCAGGCCTTCGGTCAGCTCCACCGCTCGCCGGAGGAACAGATTCTTGGCAAACGAACCTTTCTCCGCACCGGTGTCTGCCGCACTTTCTCCGAGGGGGCTCCCGTAGGCCTGCAGCACGTCGTCGAGGGCAGAGGGGTCATTGCTGAAAAGACTCACAGCCGCATAGGCCCCGAGGGCAGCAGCCAATGCGCCGAACCCCAATCCGACGAGTCGACCTGTCTGCCCCTCGAGAAACCCGAGGCCGGGGAGAGTCGTTGGTGGTGGTGCTGACACCGGAGCCAGTGCCCGGCCTGCGGCGACCGAGCCGAACACGTAGGAACCGCTGACGACGGAGCCGTCGACGTCCACCGTGATCGAGGTGCTCGACGGCACAGCTTCACCATCAAAGGAGACGACCCAGGTCGACTGAACAGCAGCGCTGAGCTGCGGTCCATACGCAGCGAGTTTTTCGAGATCCGTCTCGAGCGCATAGGAGCCACCGGCGCTGACACTCACGAGCAGACTCTCGGCACTCGATGTCGTCTTGCCGGCATGAACCATGAACACGCCAGCACCACTGCCGAGCACGGAGCCTCGGGCCAAGATGTCAGAGTTTTCTGATCCGCCATCGACAGTGCCGGTCAAGACGATGATGTTGGTTGCGCCAGGTACGGGATCTTCGAACCGAAGGCTCACCCCCCGAACGGCATCCCACAGGTTGTTTGAGCCTGCCGCTGGAACCAGGCTCTCGATGACTCGAAGGGTCCGCGAGTCGGTGCTGTCGAAACCGACTCGGACCCGACTCCCACCTCCAGTCGTCCAGACCTCGATACGTTCGTTCGCAGGAGCCGCGTTCACGTAGTCGCTGGCGATGGTCTTGAAGGCGTCGAGCAGGTCCGACGATTCCGCACTGTTGTCGATCACGATCGCCGTCTGGACCTGAATCGACGT
>Ga0255768_10004961_pt1 | contig 12897 bp, 17 predicted proteins | sample 071ome_33_FD_179983 | JGI IMG/M metagenome (GOLD analysis project Ga0255768, IMG submission 179983) | Coastal salt marsh microbial communities from the Groves Creek Marsh, Skidaway Island, Georgia - 071412AT metaG (version 2) | ecosystem: Environmental > Aquatic > Marine > Intertidal zone >...
TTAACAGATGAAGGCATTGAGTTTGATAAAAAAGTCTTAGCTGAATTAATCCAAAAACACTATCCAGATTTTAGAAGAACCATAAACGAATTACAAAGATATTCGGCACGTGGTAAAATAGATAGTGGTATTCTATTCAGTTTATCTGAAGTCAATCATAAAGAATTAATGAACGCTTTAAAAGATAAAAAGTTTAATGATATGAGAAAATGGGTTGTTCAAAACTTAGATAAAGAGCCATCTCATTTATTTAGATCATTATACGATATTCTCTATGACCATTTAGATGCTAAAGGTATTGCTCAAGCTATATTAATTATTGCTGGATATCAATATAAAGCCGCTTTTGTCGCTGACCAAGAGATAAATATGGTCGCCTGCCTGACAGAAATAATGGCGAGTTGTAAATTTAAATAAAATTAGTACGAGGAGAGAATGGCTAGACGAACATTTTTTAGAAAACTTATTGTTAAACTAAGAATGTGGTATGCTGATATAAGAGGTCATCACGGTAAACGTTGGAATTACGAACCAGGTGATTACTATATGGGCAGACACAGAAATAGAAAATAATGGCTTACGAATTAAAAGATTATCTTAATGCTATCAATTTTAGCAAAGAAAAGTTGATGGATAGCGAAGATTTACTTTGGGAAAAGAAGTATCCTGCTTATATTGTTAATCGTTGTATGTCTATGTTTTGGGACACCTTACCTGCTGCCAATGAGATGAATGGTTATCATTTCTTAAGCAATAAGGTACAATTTGATTTTTTTATAAATAGTATCAGAAAACAAAAGAGATTTGGCGGTAAATGGTTATCACAAGCCAAGCTTAATGATATGGAGTATGTGAAAGAATATTATGGTTATAGTAATGAAAAGGCAAAAGAAGCTCTAAACATACTTAGTAAAGAACAAGTTGAACACATTAAAAATGCCTTGAATAAAGGTGGGAGAACAAAGAGATGAGTGAAGAAATACAATGGTCGCCTGAACGTATGTTAGAGGTCACAATCAAACAACCAGACGATTTCCTAAAAGTAAGAGAAACTTTAACACGTATAGGTGTAGCAAGTAGAAAAGATAAAACCCTTTATCAATCTTGTCATATATTACATAAACAAGGTAAATACTATATTGTACACTTTAAAGAATTATTTGCTTTAGATGGCAAAAAAGCCACTTTAGTAGAGAATGATATACAAAGAAGAAACACAATCGCTATCTTATTACAAGATTGGAATTTAATTGACATAGTTGACAAAACTGCTTCAGAAAACAAAGCACCTTTAAGTCAGATTAAAGTTTTACCTTTTAAAGAAAAGAAGGAATGGATTTTATCTGCTAAATATAATATAGGTAAAAAAGCAGAATCAACTGAAGAAAAAACTGATGGCGATGGAAGTACCAAAGTTTAAAGATTTCTTAACCGAAGAAAAGGCATCACAAAAATTACGTATCTTAGTAATTTCAGATGAGCCTGAAAACTCGGAACTATTTCATACAGCAAAACGTATAAAAGAAGAAGGACCTAAACTAGGTCATAAAACTTATGTCGTTTTCATAGACGGTGCTTATATCAAAAATAAAGATGGTATAAAAACAATTCACAATATAGATGATGAAAAAGGTTTTGAAATTAATGATGAGAACACAATTGCTATCGTAAGAGGTTCTGTCACACGTAAAGACGCTTGGTTAGATTTACTTTCACAATTAGAAAAAGCTGGTGTTGCTTGTATTAATAGTAGAACAACTGTTAATATATGTGCCGACAAATATCGTACATATTTAAGACTTGCTGATTATGGTTTAGAACAACCTAAAACCGTATTAGTACCAAATAAAGACGGTGTTGATGCTGCTGTTGAAAATTTAGGAACAGGTTTTCCTATGATTATGAAAACACTTAGAGGTAGTAAAGGTGTTGGAGTTATCTTTGTAGAATCAGAAAGATCATTAGACAGTATAGTACAATTAATATATAAAGAAAGTGATGATGCCGAACTATTAATTCAACAATATATTAAAATACCATTTGATGTACGAGTATTAGTTTTAGGTGGTAAAGTATTAGCATCTATGAAACGAGAAGTTATTAAAAAAGACTTTCGTTCAAATTTTTCACAAGGTAGTAAAGTAACAGAATTTAAACTTACAGAATTAGAAATAGAAGATTGTATTTTGGCTGCCAAAGCCGTTAACGGTTCATATGTTGCTGTTGACTTAATTGTTTCAGAAAATAGAGAAAAAGAAAGACCAAAAATAATTGAAGTCAATTCATCTCCAGGTACCGAAGGTATTGAATCAGCAACTAAGAGAAATTTAATTAAAGAAGTTATACAACATTTTGAAGATCCTAACAATAGATTTAAAGTACCTACTGAAATAGGACATAGAGAAGTCGTTACAATAAAACCATTTGGTGAAATAGAAGCTAAATTTGATACAGGTAATTCTGCTAAGGCAGTAATTCACGCTGACAAAATGAAAGTAAATGGTAAAAAAGTAACTTGGACTTTATTGGGTAAAACAATTACGAGTGACATAATAGAAAAAATTACTGTGGGTGTTGGCGGTATGAGAGATTATGATGAAGAAAGATATGTCATTAAATTAGATGTAGAATTTTTAGGAACAAATTATAAAGATGTAGAATTTACTTTAGATGATAGAGATGAAAGATCATTAATATTATTTAATAGAGGCTTTATGAAAAGAGCTAATGTAATGGTAAATCCTGCTAGAAGATACGTTGTGACTACTAAATACAGTTTAGAAGATTAACAATTAACAAATGGAACTTTGTGAAAAATGAATTACTTATCCATAAACATCTAATTATTAGAGCCGAAGTAAACAATCCACCAAGAGATGTAGAATATTTAACTACTTGGTTAAAAGATTTCATATCGTTTATTAATATGAAAATAATGTTAGGTCCTTATGTTGCTTATTGTGACAAACCTGGCAATAGAGGTATCACAGGTGTAGCAGTGATAGAAACAAGTCATATTGCTATACACGTTTGGGATGAACCAGTACCAGCATTAGTACAATTTGATGTGTACAGTTGTGCTGAATTTGACCCATATCAGATAGCAGAAAAGATAAAAAACGATTGGTCAGTTGAAAGAATTGACTATAAATTTTTAAATAGAGAAACTGGTTTAAAACCTATACGTTTAAAAAAATAAGCATTGACTTATCATATGTTTTATGATATATTATAACAAATAAGGAGATATTATGTCAAAAGTGAAAGTATTAAGATTAACAACTGGTGAAGATGTAATTGCTAATGTAGTTACAGAAACACCTGATGTGATAACATTATCAAAAGCATTTGTTATCATTCCAAGACAGTCGGCACCAGGACAACCTGTACAACTTATGATGAGTTTGTATATGCCGTATAGTGAAAGTGATACATTTCTTTTAAAGTCAGCCAATGTTGTAACAATGGTTGATCCTAAAAAAGAAATACTTGCTTCATATCAAGCTAACACAAGTAGTATTTTAACACCAAATAAAGAATTAATTACAGAAACTAAAATACCTAAACTGTAATGATTACTGTTAACTTTATTAGAGGACAGGAAAAAATTCCTGTTCAAGTGAATGAAGGTAGCACAATAATGGAGGCAGCTAAATTTTATGCTAATCCTCCTTTTGAAGAAATACCTGCTACTTGTGGAGGTTCTTGTGCTTGTTGTACTTGTCATATTCACGTTGATAAAGATTGGATTGACAAAGTAGGTAAAATAGATTATAATACACCAGAAGGTGAATTAATAGAATACGAAAAAAATTTTAAAGAAGGTGTTAGTCGTTTAGGTTGTCAAATAGTTTTAAAACCTGAACACAACGGAATAGTGATACACTTATTAGATAATGAACTTTTATAAAAACGTTATAGAACATAGAGGTAAACTTTTAGTACGAGGTGTACTTGATGGCAAAGAATACCGAGAAAAAATAGATTACAGTCCAACCCTTTACGCTATTACACAGGACGAAACAGGATTTAAAAATCTACACGGTCAAAATCTAAAACCAATACAGTTTGATTCTATTTCTAAAGCAAGAGATTTCAAAAGAAATTATAATACAGAAAACGCACCGATCTATGGTATGGATCGTTATCACTATCAATATATTTCTGATAATTATCCTGAAGAAATAGAATTTTCAAAAGAAGCAATTAAAATATTTACACTTGATATTGAGTGTACAGCAGAAAATGGTTTTCCAGATGTAGAAAATCCTATTGAAGAATTACTTTGTATCACAGTTAAAAATCAATCTAATAAACAAATTATTACTTGGGGTACAGGTGAGTTTAAAACTGATAGAACAGATGTAACTTATATTAGATGTAAGTCAGAAAAAGCATTGATTATGGAATTTATGAAATTTTGGATGAAGAACTATCCAGACGTAGTTACAGGTTGGAATACTAAATTCTTTGACTTGCCGTATTTGATTAGTCGTATTATCTATTTAACAGATGAAAAAGTTATTAAAAGATTTTCACCTTGGAACTTAGTTGAAAGAGAACAAATACACGTACAAGGTAGACAACAAACCGTATTTCATTTATATGGTATTGTAATGTTAGATTACTTAGACTTATATCGTAAGTTTATTCCTGTACGACAAGAAAGTTATAAACTTGATTACATTGGTAAAGTTGAATTGAATGAAGGTAAAGATGAAATGCCTTATGAAACATTTAGAGAATGGTATACCAAAGATTACCAATCGTTTGTTGATTACAATATCCAAGACGTTGAGATTGTTGATAAGTTAGAAGACAAACTAAAACTAATTGAACTTATTTTAACGATGGCATACGAAGCTAAAATTAATTATGATGATGTCTTTTCACAAGTTAGATTTTGGGATACATTAATTTATAATTGGCTTAGAAAAGATAATATAGTTATTCCACCTAAGGAAGAAAACGTCAAAGAAGAAAAGTATGACGGTGCTTATGTAAAAGATCCTATCATAGGATTACATAAATGGATTGTGTCGTTTGATATTAATTCTCTATATCCTCATTTGATTATACAATATAATATCTCTCCAGAAAAGATTATAGGTGTTAAATCAAACGGCATATCTGTAAACAATTTACTTTATAAAAAGTCTGAACTAGGTTATTTAAAAACTGAAGGTGCCACTGTAACACCTAACGGTGCTATGTTTAAAACAGATAATGCTGGTTTTCTTCCTAAGTTATTAGGTAAAATGTATAATGATCGAGTTGTCTTTAAAAATAAAATGATGGCAGCCAAAAGAGAATATCAACAAACAAAAGATCCTAAATTAGCAAAAGAAATATCACGTTGTCATAATATTCAATATTCTAAAAAGATTGCCTTAAACAGTGCTTATGGTGCCATTGGCAATCAATACTTTAGATATTATGATGTAAGACAAGCCAGTGCCATTACAACGGCAGGTCAGTTTGTAATTCAGTTTATACAAAACAAAGTTAATGATTATTTAAATAACATATTACAAACACACGGCAATACAGATTATGTTGTTGCGTCTGATACTGATTCAATTTATGTGACGTTAGATAAACTTGTTGAAAAGACTTGTCAAGGCAAATCAAAAGAACAGATACTTAATTTTATTGATAAAGTTGCTGGTCAAAAATTAGAACCATATATTGAAAAATGTTTTACTGAATTGGCTGATTATACAAATGCTTTTAAAAATGCTATGGTAATGAAACGAGAAGTAATTGCTGAAAAAGGTATCTGGACTGCCAAGAAAAGATATATGTTAAATGTGTTAGACGAAGAAGGCATTAGATTAGAACAACCTAAATTAAAGATTATGGGTATTGAGGCTGTTAGGTCATCAACACCTGAAGTATGTAGAAAAAGAATTAGAGAAGCTATTAATATTATAATGTCTAAAGATGAAAAAGATTTACAAAATTTTGTTGCTGATTTTAAAAAAGAATTTTTTACTATGAAAGCCGAACAAATATCTTTTCCTAGAAGTTGTAATAACATTAAAAAGTATGCTCACGCTAGTAATATATTCATCAAAGGTTCACCAATTCACGTTAAAGGTGCTTTGATTTATAATCATCAAATAAAAGAACATAAACTTACACACAAATATCCTATTATACAAGACGGTGACAAAATTAAATTTATTAAATTACTTGAAGCTAATCCATTTAAGTTTGATGTAATTAGTTATAGTACAAAACTGCCAAAAGAATTTAAATTAGAAAAGTATATTGATTATAATGTACAATTTGAAAAGACATTTTTAGATCCATTGAATTTTATATTACAATCAATTGGTTGGAATGCTGAAAAACAAGCTAGTTTAGAAAGTTTTTTTGAATGATAGAATTATTATTTTTATATTTTAGTATATTATTTGCGTTTAGAATAGGTGCTTTTTTAGCATTATACACTAACATAAAGTTATGGCAGTTATGCCTATTATGCGTATCTATTAAATTTTTTTTGGTGACTTATGGATATAAGTAATATTAACAAACAATACAAGGTAATTTATGCTGACCCTCCGTGGTATTTTAAATCGTATTCAGAAAAGGGAGAAGGAAGGAACGCCACTAAGCATTATAAGTGCGCTGGTATTTCTGACATTATTTCTTTACCTGTTAGCAACCTTGCTGAAGGCAATTCCACCCTTATAATGTGGGTGACCGATCCGTTTCTACAACAAGCATTTAAAGTTATAGAGGCGTGGGGTTTCACTTATAAGACAGTTGCTTTTACTTGGGTTAAACAAAACAAAAACAATAACGACTACTTTAAAGGTTTAGGTTATTGGACAAGAGCAAATCCAGAGATGGCGTTATTAGCCACCAAAGGTAAACCTCGAAGAATGTCCAGTAATGTAGATCAGTTAGTTGTATCGAATCGTAGAGAACACTCCAGAAAACCAGATGAGATATACAACCGTATAGAGAATCTGTTAGAAGGTCCATATATTGAACTATTTGCTCGTACAAAACGAGATAATTGGGATAGTTGGGGTAATGAAGTAGGTAAATTTTGATTTTAGACTTGATTTTATGTGTAGGATATGTTATAATGATATATCTTTTTATAACTTTTATATTATGGAAATGGAATAATGAACAGTGAATTATATAATGAATTAAAAAACTTTGCTGACGACACTGGTCTGCCTGTTTGTGATTCAATACAGTTTAAGAGATTAACTGATATTTACGGTAAAGAAGAATTTAGAGAAACAATATCTGAATATATTGCCAAAGAAAAACCAAAGTTTCCATTAAGGTCTATACCTTATGAAAAAATGAGAGAAACTTTTTTTGATTTAAAAAATTTTGATACTTCAAAAATACTTACACCACAAGAACAAAATGAATCACCTGTATTTGAAAAGTATGATGATTACAAATACTCTTATGACAAATATGGTTTAGGATTGATTGAAGGTTCAGCACAATTTAATGATGCTTCAAATTATTTTCACCAAGACATACGATTAGATTGTGGTACTTGGCAGTTAAAATCACCAAGACAAACTTGGGAACAAGGTACAGCAAAAGATATATGGCGAACACTTGGTGGTTTATGGCGAGGTGTAAACAGTAGTAAAGACTTATCTCCTAATAGTTATATTGAAGTTATCAGATTGGGTACATATATTGCTACTCAATTTAAACCTGTTGTTGCTAAAGCTATCTATGAAATGACCGAGGCAAAAACAGTGTTAGATACAAGTTGCGGTTGGGGTGACAGATTGTGTGGTTTTTATACTTCTAGTGCTAAAACTTATGTCGGTTGTGATCCCAACCCAAATACATTTTTAAGATATAAAAATCAAGTATTAGAATACGAAAAAATTTTAGGTAATGATAAAATACAACCATTAAAAGACACAGATGATATGTTTGTAAATATGGGTGTAAAAAATGTAATGTTATTTAGAAGTGGTGCTGAAAATATACATTATGATAAAATACCTAGTATTGATTGTGCCTTTACAAGTCCACCATATTTCAGTACAGAAAAATACAACGCAGGTGGAGAACACGAAGAAGATCAAAGTTGGTCTAAATTTAATGAATATAATAAATGGCGTGATGACTTTTATTTACCTGTTGCTAAAAATACAATGAGTAAATCTAAGTTTATGTTTATTAATATTATGGATCCTAAAATTAAAAACAAAAGATATTATTCAGGTGATGAATTAGTCGATCAACACAAAGATAAATTTATTGGTCAAATCGGTATGAAGATACGACAAAGACCTAAGTCAGATAAATTATTTGAAAGTGAAGAAGAAAAAAGAAAATTTGAAACTTCTACCTTTATAGAAAATGTATGGTGTTTTGGTCCTAAAGATTTTGACTTATTTAAACATAGTCGTAAAGCAACATTAGAAAACTTTTTTGGTTAACTAAATATGTCTATGCCTTTAATATCAAAAGAAGAATATACTAATTTAAAAGAGTATTATGATTATCAACGTAAGATACAATACAATAGAGAACGTTGTCAACATATGGCAAAAGATTTTGAAGGTCGTATTATTATGGGTGAATATGGTGCGTTAAATGAAGATGAAATATTTAATATAATGTGGAATAAAGTAAAGCCGAGTGACTATGATGACCCACCTAAAAGTTGGATACCAATAGACGATAACTTACGTTTTGAGTGGGAACCTGATCCTAATTTACCACCACAAATACCTAATAAAAAAAGTAAAAAAGTAATTGTGGCAGCCAAAGATAAATGGGACGAGATGATGGAAGAATTGAATGAAACAGATACAAGTAATTGATAATATAGTTGATATAATACAACAAGAAACTATTAAACACAAATTGCTAAATCAAACAGAATGGCAATATGTAGATGATGTTTCTTATAAAGGTAATCAACACCAAAGAAGACCAGGCTTTAAACATATCTTTGATAAAGATAATTTAGATAATAGTTTATTACAGTTTATCAATAATACTCAAAATCAAATAAATCATTTAAAACAAAATAATACAATTTTAGAAGTCAGATCATTTTTACAATTACCATTAAATAAAGACTTTACAGGTAGTGGCGTAGATACACCTCACTTAGATAGATTTGAACCACACTTAGTATTTTTGTATTATGTGTGTGATAGTGATGGAGATACGATAATATATAATTATAAAACTAAAAAAGAAGGTGATGTTCCTTTTTTTGAAGATGTTAAAGAACTAAAAAGAATTACACCTAAACAAGGTAGAGTTGTAGTGTTTGACGGTATGTATTGGCATACAGCAGAACAACCTACAAGTGATGTTAGATGTATTATAAATGTCAATGTTAAATGATGATTACCATATATAAAAACAGAAAATATATGACACATCACTTTCCGCCAACGGAACTTGACAAAATTAAACAATTCCTATATAATGAAGGAATAAAGTGGTATACAATAAGTTATAGTGAAAAGGAGAAACTAGAATATGAGCAACTTTCTAAAGGACATAATTAAAGAAACAGGAAATGAATACGCTACAATCGTAGCAGACGGCGTTGATAGCGCTGATGTAACAAGTTTTATAGACACAGGTTCATATTCATTTAATGCTTTATTATCAGGCAGTATCTATGGTGGTATGCCAGGTAATAAAATTACGGCAATCGCTGGTGAAGCCGCTACAGGTAAAACATTTTTTGCCTTAGGCATATGTAAAAGTTTTTTAGATATGAATCCAGACGCAGGTGTGATATACTTTGAATCAGAAAGTGCCATCTCAAAAGAGATGATTGAAAGTCGTGGTGTAGATAGTACGAGAATGGTAATCGTTCCAGTTGCCACAGTACAAGAATTTAGAAGTCAATCAATTAAAGTAATTGACAAATACTTAGAACAACCAGAGTCAGGTAGAAAACCTTTGATGTTTGTATTAGATAGTTTAGGTATGTTATCGACTACAAAAGAAATGGAAGATACTGCTGCTGGTAAAGAAACAAGAGATATGACTAGATCACAAATAGTCAAATCAACATTTAGAGTTTTAACATTGAAACTTGGTAAGGCAAATATACCAATGATAATGACTAATCATACGTATGATGTTATTGGTTCAATGTTTCCTCAAAAAGAAATGGGTGGCGGTTCAGGTTTGAAGTACGCCGCTTCATCAATCGTTTATCTTGGTAAAAGAAAAGAAAAAGACGGCACTGAAGTTGTCGGTAATATTATACATTGTAAAAATTATAAATCACGTTTAACAAAAGAAAATGCTCAAATAGATGTCAAACTAACATACAAACAAGGACTTGATAAGTATTACGGTCTAATTGATCTTGCTGAAGAAGCAGGTATCTTTAAGAAAGTATCTACAAGATATGAAATGCCTGATGGTTCAAAAGTATTTGGTAAAAACATTAATGATGAACCTGAAAAATATTTTACAAAAGAAGTATTAGACAAGATAGATGAAGTCGCAAAAAGAAAATTCAGTTACGGATCAGACGAAACAGGAGAATAAAAGATACGCCTTTGTTCAAAAGAAAGGTGATGATTATTCTTGTGTTAAGTTATTGGAAGGTGAATATGAAGACATTATTTACAAATATAATAATGTTAAATTTGAAGAAGTAAATAATAATGGACAAGTACCACTACAATTTACTTATGATGTTTTTTTAAATCCTAATTCTAAAGATGTAGATAGTCAGGAATTTAAAAATTACATAGGTGATATATTAGTGGAACTCGTAGATCAACAATTAAAGGATGGAACGCTCTTTGACAACAAGTGATAGAATAGAACTTACAATACTTACTAATCTTATATACAACGAAGATTATACCAGAAAAGTTTTACCTTTTCTAAAAGCATTTTATTTTGCTAAAAGAGAAGAAAGAATTTTATTTAGCGAAATAGAAAGTTTTGTAAGTAAATATAAAAACTTACCTACAAAAGAAACATTGTTAATTGAACTTGGTCAAAGAAAAGATATTAATGATGAAGAATTAAAAGGTGTTAAAGATTTACTCAATTCACTTATATTAGATCAAGTTGACAATCAATGGTTATCAGATACTACAGAAAAGTTTTGTAAAGATAGAGCCGTTCATAATGCTGTATTAGAAGGTATTAAAATCTTAGATGGCAAAGATCAAAAGAGAACACCAGAGGCAATCCCACATATATTATCTGAGGCACTTGCCGTTTCATTTGATAAAAATATAGGGCACGATTATATTATTGATGCTGAAAACAGATTTGACTGGTATCATACAAAAGAAAAACGATACAAGTTTGACTTAAATTATTTTAACAAGATTACTAAAGGTGGTATACCAAGTAAAACTTTAAATGTGGCACTTGCTGGTACTGGTGTAGGTAAGTCTTTGTTTATGTGTCACGTTGCTTCATCTTATTTACTACAAGGTTTAAATGTATTGTATATCACTTTAGAAATGGCTGAGGAACGAATTGCCGAAAGAATTGACGCTAATCTAATGGATGTAACTATAGATGATTTACACGCTATGCCAAAAGAACTTTATGATAATAAGATGAACAAGTTACAAGGTAAAACAGCTGGTAAATTAATTATTAAAGAATATCCGACCGCTTCTGCTCATAGTGGTCATTTTAGAAGTTTAATCAATGAACTCGCATTAAAGAAAAGTTTTAAACCAGATGTATTGTTTATTGATTATTTAAATATTTGTGCTAGTAGTAGATTTAAAGGTGGTAATATATCATCTTATTTTTACATTAAAGCAATTGCTGAAGAACTTAGAGGTCTTGCGGTTGAACATAATGTACCGATCTTTACTGCTACACAAACAACCAGAACTGGTTTCGTATCAACTGATATTGGTTTAGAAGATACGTCTGAAAGTTTTGGTTTGCCTGCGACTGCCGACTTTATGTTTGCTCTGATGTCTAATGAAGAATTAGAAGCTTTAGGGCAAATGAAAGTTAAACAGTTGAAAAATAGATACAATGATCCTACAATGAATAAATCTTTTATTGTCGGTGTTGATAGATCAAAAATGAGATTATATGATGTGGAAAATTCAGCACAGAATATAGTAGATAGTAACCAAACCGAAGATGTGAAAGCTGATCCTTATGATAAGTTTTCAGATTTTAAATTATAGGAGATAAGATGGCAAAATTTGTAGTATTTACAAACGCAAACGCACCCTTTGAGGGTAGAGATATTGTTATCAATGTGGATAACATAGTCACAATATATAAAGACTTGACAGCGAAAGATAAAGTTGCTCTTTGGTCAAAAGAAAACTTTTGGCACGTAGAAGAAGATTTTAACACTGTTATGGAAAAAATAGGTATAGATTATAGAGAAGAAGTTATACCTGAAGATAAGGAGATAAATTAATGATTGAAGAAACACTGTTTAGAATACCATACTGGACAATACCTACATTAAATTTTAGTGAGAAAAAGAAAACTCTTACTACTTTGTTAAAAGGATATCCAGAAAAAAGACACGGTATGCAAACGTTTGCTACAAACAGACAAAGTGATAGAAGTAATTTAGCAGAAGCTTTTGCTAATATTTGTGGTGAAGAATTAAATATGTTGTCACAAAAAATAAAAAAAGATATACAATTGGAAGATATATGGTCAGTATCATATAAAAGAGGTGAGTATCACACACCACACGATCACGGATCAGTAGGTCTAACAGGTATCTTATACTTACAAATGGACAACAAAGCTGGTGTAACTCAATACATACAACCTTGGAATGATTGGTATAGTGATAGAACTATTTACTACCCATTACCTGTACAAGAAGGACAGATTGTAGTATTACCAAAATTTATTAGACACTTTACAGAACCTAGTAAATCTGCTAAACTA
>Ga0255768_10004965_pt1 | contig 12890 bp, 10 predicted proteins | sample 071ome_33_FD_179983 | JGI IMG/M metagenome (GOLD analysis project Ga0255768, IMG submission 179983) | Coastal salt marsh microbial communities from the Groves Creek Marsh, Skidaway Island, Georgia - 071412AT metaG (version 2) | ecosystem: Environmental > Aquatic > Marine > Intertidal zone >...
CACAGCATCATCACTTGGTAACGCAGCTGACTATCTTGCAAGAATCAGCATTTCAAACGTATCATTCAAGTAATACGCAGTTCAAAGGGGGGACTTTTGTCCTCCCTTTTTTTATGACCGATAAATACATCACATGGCAAAGATTATAAGAGATTCCGACCAAGTTGAAATACAAACAGCATTTGCATCAAATGTGGCAGGTTCATACGGCACATTTGAAGCTGCAGACACCACACCGTCTGTGGCCACAGGCAACATATGGGAAACAGGTGGGTCAGTGACCATTACAACATTCGACGATGGTGTGATTGGTCAGATCATCACTGTGATATCACGTCATGCAGTCACATACGATGTGGGTGGCACCAATCTCAAAGCAGGCACAACCAACATTGTCACAGCATCTGGAGATGTCACCAATTGGGTGTACAATGGCACTGATTGGTTTCTCATCAACTTCATGGATGTGTCAGCAAATTTAAGTTCAGGACACTAACGCTGTTCAATCCAAGTTATTGATGCGATCGCATCTTTGTTTGATCCACTTGCGGCAACCAAAAGGGTAAACTCATCACTCACTGTGCCCAGGCTGGATCTTCCTATCTGAAACTGCACATCATCGTCAAGTTTGATCTGTGTGCCGCCGCCTCCGGTAACAAATCCAGTGTCCAATCTACTGCCTTGATCTCCTTCAGCAACCGCGGCAGGGTTTATATAGGTTTGATATTCTGTGAATGTTGATCCTGAATCAGGCACTACAAGATAAGGCTGTGGACCATTTTGCCCCGCAACCACATCTGCTGGCAGTGTAGCATTACGAACCAATCTATAAAAGATGTTGGTGTTGTCAATGGTAGCAACCTGGAAGTATCTGGGCAGGACCACACCGTTCAATCTGCCACTCTGTAGTCTTATGCTCAACACAGGATACCAAGTGTTTGCCGTGGTGAGTGTTGTGCCTGTGATGGGACTGCTCACTGATGCTGAAATACCCTGCTTGCCTGTTCTACCTTCCAGGACGTTTGAACTTGATCCTTGTTTTAGAGTGTAGGTTCCGCTGGTGGCACTGACATTTTCTATTTCCATTCTTGCTGGCACAAAGGGTGTGCCCATCCAAGGCAGTTCTTGTCTGTTGGCGTGGAAATACTTGTGACAAGTTCTTGCGTGATCATCAATAACAAACTTGAGTTCGCACAGTCCCGCACCATACCATTCCATTTCAAAATATACAATCTGGCGTTTGGTCATATCAAGTGTGATGCCTGTGGTGCCTGTGCCGTCTAATCTGTCTTGGTTCCAGTCTGCTTGTAGTGTTCTTGTTTCCACAACACTGCCTGAAGCATCACTGCGAACAACAAATGCCAGTTCATCGCCTATCTGTTCTAAGAAGAATCCATTGCGTTCGTCAAACTGTCCCACTCTCCTGCGTATGCCCGCCACACCTGCTCCAAACACACAGGCATAAGAAGTCTGTAGTTGTCTGCCTGGGACGTATCTTTGAACTGAGTATGTTTGTCTTATGACCTTGGCACCTGCTTGTGTGCCATCCACAGTCATCACAATCTCTCTTGCATCTGCATCGTGTGCCGCTGATCCGCCTGTGGTTGTTGATTCGTCCCAGATGTCATCTTCTTTGTCAAACTGGAATGTGTTGAAGAACACAACTTCATAGTCACTGACCTTTGCTCGATCTGCAGACGTGTGCTGAAGACTGGTATCGTCAATGCGTAGCACAGGACGACCGTCTGGATCAAAACCCATGGCTCTGTGCGTTTCCAACAGATTGGATTCGTCTGGATGCACATAATTGGTGGAATTTGGTAGTCGGATGCCCATTGTGTGTGTATTTACACAATAAATATTTGCATGAGAGCCACAGAATTCATCCGCAACATGTTGGACTTCATTGATGCCATGGATCAACCCAAGGTCACTGTGATTGATGTGGACAAGGAAGAAGAAAACCCCTATGATGACGAACAGAGACGCATGGATCAAATCCAAGATTTAGAAGATGATCAGGAAGACTATGTGAAGAACACACCCCATCCCAAGGTGGCAGGCATTGAAGCAGTGACCACAGGAGCAGGTGGTGGCATTGGTGGCCCCAGACATCCAGCAGACATCAGAACCGCTCATGGTTCCATGTATCCAAACTTTCAAGCAAAATAATTAGAAACCGTAGCGAGATTTGGTTTCGTTGTAGTTGTTGAGCACGTCAGTGGCGCTCACTGCTGATGAATACACACGAATCTCCCCCATGCTTCCATTGTAGTAGGAACCGTCACCCATGTTGGTGATTGTGCCTGGACCCCACAGCAGATAATGTGCGGACAAGCCATCATCATGTGGAGAATCGTATGTCACTGAACCTGATGCCACTTCAGAACCATTGATGTAGCCTTTGAAAGTGGATCCATTGTAGGTGATCATCATGTGATACCATGTGTTGTAGGACAGTGCTGTGCCTGAATCTGATGTGATGCCGGTGCCGTTCCACAAGCCAAAATATGGGATAGGATTGCCCGCTGACTCTACAAATTCCATGGCAGAGAAATGATAAGCAGTTGCAGGAGTTGTGGTGTTGGTCACTTGAAGCACCACGCCCGGAGCTGTGGGTCGGACCCACGCACCTGCTGAAAATGTGTCTGGATTGCCTATGGCAGAATACAGATTAGGTGAACGAATGTAGTCATCTGATCCATCCAATGTGATAGCACCACCGTCTGTGGCCACATAGGTTGGTCCATTCACCAGGGTGGCATTGCGTGAATTACCAGAAATGTCCGACCATGTCACACCCGAAAATGCCACTGCCGCATCCAGCGACATCACCAAATTGCCTGTCACAATGCCCGAAGCAGATGCCCATGGTCTGCCCAGTGTTGAACTGTTGTTCACAATCCTATTGGCAGTTGAATTGTCCGAATCGGCGTATGTAGACGGTAGTTGATCAAGATCAAAAAATCTATTTCTACCTGATGTATTGCGGTTATCAGCAGCTAGATTGAGTTTGGCCACTTGTCTGTCACGCTTGTATGAGAGAGTTGATATTCCGTTGGCTGCCATTATAATCCCCACCTTGATGTGAGATAACCCTCTACATCAGTGATGTCCTCACTGCTGAGTGCTTCTGTGAACATGACAATTTCTGCAATCTGTCCATCAAAGAAATTGCTGCCTGCACCATCACAGCCAATGTTGAATTTTGTTATAGATCCTGATGTAGCACTGCCCACAGTGCCTGTGAATCCTAATGATTTGTCACTGCCATCCACTCTTAGTTTTAATCTGTTGGCATTGCCAGATGCTGTGCCATCAAATCTCACTGTGTAGTAATGATATGCTGTGTTGAGTGCCAACGATGATGTGATGCCTGTGCCTGAAGCAGTGCCCACTTCAATTTCAGTGCCGTTGTTTCTTAGAATGAAATCGTCGGAGTCTGTGGCACTGAGTGTGTCTGTGCCCACGGTGTTGTCAAACTTGGCTACAAAGAACATGGTGTAGGCACCAATGCTCTCTGCCCATGCAATTGGATTGATGGATAAGCAATCATTGGAACCATCAAATTCAACCACTGAAAGTGAATTGAGTTCTGCTGTTTGATAGGTTGGTCTCACTGCCACAGCAGGAGTGCCTTCTGGATTGGCATTGTGAGCAAAATTTGATTTGTCGTTCCACTGTGTGATGCCTTCTGCGTCTTCTGGATTGGTGGGTTGAAACTGTGTAATGTCTGCACCATCATACCAAATCTGCAGTGATGTGCTGGCAGATTCAACCAATGTGAGCGGTGTGGACAGTGCCGCAGATGTGTCATACCAAGGCCTACCAACCAAATACCATGAATGTGTAGCAGGGTCTGTGTTGTAGGCTTCTGGTAGATATATGCGATCATATACATTTAGTGATCTATAATAGGTAGCAGTGGTGTCACCACCTGCTTGACGTCGTGTCTGTGCAAGGTTTAGTTTGGCAATTTGCCTGGCTTCTTTGTTTGCTGTGGCGTTAGAACCGTCACCTTCCACAAGTGTTGATATTCCATTTGCTGCCATCACACATATTTAACTATAAATACACTTGAAACATTATGAAAGCACGAGAATTCCTATCTGAACGCGGTATCAACATCAACATACCCATCAACATCACCATACCAGGTGACGGTGAAGACATTTCAGTGAATGCCGGTGCCACAGACGCACCTAAGAATGAGGATGGCACAGAAATGAAATATTCTGTATCTCCACTACAACAAGAATTAGAACTGCTCAAAGCAGAACAGGGCAAGAAGTCAGCACTGTTGGATCAAATCACTCAGGAAGACGAATACTCACAGCCAATGACTGTGTCAGATCATTTAGACGATCTCAAAAAAATCTACAAGGAAACTCAAGAAACACAGGAGGGGTAACACATGCCGATCAGAAAGATTAAAGCTGGTTTGGTATTAACCAAAGACGTTGACGAATTTGTTGGCGAACCCGGATACCTTTTCTATGACGAAGATTCCAACGGAGATAAAACCTTAAGAATTTCAGACGGTGTGACACCAGGCGGTGTTGCATTCCTATCAGCTGCCAGCAGTTCTTCTGTAGACTCCACACAAATCACAGACTCCACAGTGACCAACTTGATCTATTCGCAAGATTCCACAGCAGTGCAAATCCAAGACAATTTTATTCCATCAGAAGACAACACCTATTCACTGGGCACACCAGACAAAAGATTTTCAGAATTACATGTTGCACAAGGATCAATCTTCTTGGGAGGTTTGGTGCTCAAAGACAGAGGCGATGGAGCCATGCAGGTGTTTCAGTCAGATGGAGTAACACCAGCTGACATCATCTATGCCAAAGAACACACCATATCAATTGTGGGAGATGATTCCACAGGCACAGCATTCAATTTGGACAACTCCATCAAGTTCACAGGCACAGGTGGCATCACAGTTTCTGTGTCAGGTGATGATGTCACCATTGACGGATCAGGTGTGGCTGGTTCTGGTTCAGGCACACTCACTGTGTCAGATGATGCATCCACCACTGTGGACATCACCACTGGTCAAGACACACTCAAATTTGCTGGTGGCAACAACATCACCACATCACTCACAGGTGACACACTCACCATCAACGGTCCAGACACAGGATTTACATTTGTAGGAGACGATTCCACAGGCACTGCATTTGACACCACCACAGCACCCAACATAAGATTTTTAGGTGCAGGCAATGTCACTGTGGCAGTGAGCGGATCCAATGTGATCATTACAGGTTCAGGTGGCGGAGGCTCTGCCACATACACACAAGATTCGCCTCCAGCATCACCCACAGATGGCGAAACATGGTTTGACACAGACTCAGGTGGACTGTATGTTTTTGTTGAAGAAAGTGGATCAGGACAATGGATCGAAACTGGTTCAGCAGGCACCACTCTGGATGTAGATGGTGTTGATTCCATTCGTTTTGCTGCCGATGATTCTGCTTCAACTCCTGTAGCAACTTCTGAAACACTTTCGATATTGGGTGGCACAGGCATCTCAACTGCTGTGACTGGCACTGGCGAAATTAGAATATCATCCACAGGATCAAGTGTCACAACATCAGACACAGCACCATCATCACCTTCAGATGGTGATTTATGGTGGGACACAGATGCAGGCTCGCTTTACATATACATCAACGAAGACTCATCTGCATCAGCGGCATGGGTTGAAACCGCAGGCACTGGCGGTGCGGGCGGTGGTGGCATCACTTCTGTGGCAGCAGATGCCACACCAGAATTGGGCGGCAATTTGGATGCAAATTCACTCAACATCAACAATGTTGGAACAATTTCAATTGGCACCAACGGTGACCCAGGCACAGATCCATCCACAGATTCAGGAGTTGGTTACATCTATGCCAAAGGAGCCACAGCTGAACTGTTTGTCAAAGACGGTGCAGGCAACATCACACAGATTTCACCACACAATGAACACGCAGAATGGATTTATTACTCGGAAAATGTCAAAACAGGCAAGCGAGTCAAGGTCAACATGGAAAAGATGATTCGAAGACTGGAAGAAATCACAGGTGAAGAATTTTTTGAGATTGATGAGCCCAACAAACTCAAACCATAAATCTAATTAAATACATGTATGCCAGCTAATTTCCCTACAAACCCCAGTGTGGGTGATAGACATACCATAGCAGACAAAACCTGGGAATACACGGGCAACGTCTGGGACCTTGTTGTATCTACAAACACACTGCAATTTTCAGGTGAAGATTCCACAGTAATTTCACTCAATCTCACTGCCAATGAAGAATTGAGGATTGTGGGCGATGGATCCAACATTTCAACCACAGGATCAGCAGGTGATTCTTCAAACTCCACACTGCAAATTTCACTGAGCAAAGACATTGATGTCAACACAATATCATCCACAGATTCAACATCAGTCACAGTCAATGATGGACTCATAGTCACTGGCAATCTATCATTTGATGGTGGTTCTGCTGTGTCAACAATTTTAGACGAAGATGATTTATCATCAGACTCCGACACAGCACTAGCAACGCAACAATCCATCAAAGCATATGTGGATTCGCAAATCACATCAAGCAACACACTCAAGTTGGGAGATGACACATCCACAGAAATATCGTTAGATTTAGATGACACACTCAATGTGCAGGGTGGCAATTCAATTACATCATCTGTATCAGGTGATACATTAACATTTGCACTGGATGATGCTATCACAGTGGATGACATCACTGCCAAGGATTCATCTGCTATTAATATTAATTCACCTATTCAAGTCACAGGCAACATCAACACAGACACATCACTGACAATTGCTGGCACCACAGTGACACAGATACTTGATCAAGACACCATGTCATCTGATTCAGACACTGCTCTAGCAACTCAACAATCAATCAAAGCCTATGTTGACACAGAACTTAGCAGTCTATCCAGCACACTCAGTGTGGTGGGTGATGACTCTGCCACATTTGACATGACTGTGGGCACTGATGTGCTACAGTTTTCAGGTGGCAACAACATCACCACATCAACTTCATCATCCAAGATTGTCACTGTGTCTTTGGACGACAACATTTCATTAGACACACTCAATGTCAACACCATCCAATCAGCTGATTCCACAGCAGTGCAAATCAATGATGGATTGAATGTGTCAGGCACACTGAGTGCAGATGTCATTGACACCAACGAGATTTCATCTGGCGATTCCACAGGCATTGTGGTGAATGATGATTTGTTGCCTGGTGCCCACGATACCTATTCATTGGGTTCACCACTGAGACAGTGGAGCACACTGTTTGTCACAGGATCAACCATCTACTTGGGAGATTTGATTCTGCAATCAGTTGGCACAGGGTCTTCAGCAAAATTAAGAGTAAAAAACAAAATTGATGGCAGAACAGTCACTGACATAGATCCTAATGCAGACTATGACAATCAGGGTGCTTCAGGCACATTAGACATCACAGACATTCTCACAGTGGTTGGTGATGATTCCACAGGTGCCACACTCAATACTCATGACACAATCAAATTCAGTGGCGACTCAAACATAGCAATCACAGTGGATGATGATTCTTCCACTGGTGAAGCAAAAATGAACATCAGTCTCAACGACTCCGTCAGTCTTGCAGGCAACTTGAATGTGTCAGGCAATGCAACCATTGACGGCAATCTGACTGTGCAAGGCACAACCACATACATTGAAACCACCAACACCAAAGTTTCTGATCCTCTGCTGTTGTTAAACAATGGCAATTCAGGTGGATCTGACATTGACGCAGGCATCATGATAGAGCGTGGCTCAGCTGGCAACAATGCTGTGTTCTATTGGAATGAAGGCGATGATGTGTTCAAAGCAGTGACTACCACATCAGGCGAAGATGCCACTGCCATCACAGACACTCAACTGGCAAATGTTCGTGTGGCAGAACCATCCAATTCATCAGATGCGGCAACCAAAAACTATGTGGACTCACAGATTTCTGCATCACAAGGAACAATTAATTTTGTTGGTGACGATTCCATAGGAGCCGCAGTGAACACAGGAGAAACACTGCAAATCAGAGGAGGCGACAATGTCACAGTCACAGTGGATGATGACTCCACAGTCGGACAAGCTATCGTTACCATATCTTCATCTGCATCAGCCATCACAGATGCCACAGACATACAGTTGGGTTCACCCACAGACTCATCAACATTTCCAGTGGGAGCAATTTCCACACTTACTCCAACACGCACAGTGACTGATTCCATTGACGATCTCAACGAAGCATTGGAAAATGTTAGAAACAACACATTTGTTAAATCAGTAGATTTCACAGCAGACAACACAGTGGGTGGTGCTGGACTTGTGGTCACACTCACAATAACCACAGTGGGCAATCCAACCAGATACGACATCACCTGGGGCGATGGTGACACAACCATAGGCACCACAGATTCAACACCCACACACACCTATGCAACCAATTCAGGTTCTCCATTTGATGTCACAGTGAGAGCATACAATCATTCAGGCCAAGGCACAGGCTCGGAAGCCACAGAAACCAAAGCAGATTTCATCACCATATTCACAGCAAATCCCACAGTTGACTTTGACATCTATGCAGGTGCATCAGGCGGTTCTGCTATCACTAAATGTGATCTAGGATCAACAGTTTACATGGAGAACACCACAACCAACACCACAGGTGTCACAGCAACATTTTCAATGGACTGGGGAGATGGTGTCACAGAAACTATCACAGCCAATGGCAACGCAGGCGGTGTGGATGGTGCAAGATTGTCACACACCTATGACAGACCAGATGCAGGTGACTCATCAACCACAATGGTTGGTGATGGCGACATGAGATTCCAACCAAGACTCACACTGTTGTCACATTCCACAGCCAATCCAACAGAAGTGCCCAAGTCATCATCAACATCATATTTCTATGTGTATGCAGAACATGATCCATTGATATCAGTGGATGGTTCTTCCATCAGAGGCATCAACGAAGAAGCCACTGCAGGATTTCCTGTCACATTCAACAACGACACCATATCACGTCCAGGTGCTTACTCAACATTCAACACCAATTCAGGTTCCAACACTTATGTATGGAACTTTGGCGAAGGTGGAGGCAACATCACTGTGAACATAGGATCAGGTGCAGCTGGTGACACAGGAGTGGATAGATCCAACACATTTAATCTTTCATCAGGTGAACAGAGTGGAGGCACCACACAAACCTACACCACAACACTCAGCATCAACAACGGACACTCCAACTCGCCATTCTCAACCAATCTAAATATTATTGTTGAACCAGATGTCAGAGCAAACATTTCTGCCACAGCAGACACAGTGTCAACAGGATCCTCAGACAACTCACTGACACTGTATGATCACACAGACTTGGATGGCAACAACAGAGCATCTGTAACATTCACAAATACTTCACAAAACAATGATGACAACGAATATGATTTCTTTAACGATTCATCAGATGTGCTCACAGTGCCGGAAGCAGGCAGTGGTGCTGGTTCCACTGGAGCAACACTGACAAAAAATTTCACAGGCACAAGCAATGGTGCATTTACCACAGACTTCAAAGTGACAGGCACACCAGACACCATTCATCAAACAGATTCAGAAACTGTGACATTCACTATGAAGGCAGTGCCATCAGCACCTGCTGACCTGTCCACAAAATCAATCACCATGAGTGATTCTGCACAAGGCACCAATCCACATCTGTGTGCATCAGCAGATGACAACACAGGATCATTTACATCATTGAGTGCAGGAGATGACTGTGAGACATCAACTGTGAGGAGATACACCACCACATCAACCATTGACACTTCCACAGCATCCAACTTCTTCAATGGTGCATCAGGCACACTCAGTGCCGCCATAAATGGATCAGCAGACGGTGCCAAAACATTTACGTCAGCAGAAAATGAAACTGGCACATTCACATCGTTGGTTGTGAGTTCAAATGTTGACTACGACACAGTAGATTCATCATATCCTCAGAGATTTTATTTGGTTGCTTCAGCAAAAATTACCAAAGCACTTTCAGGTTACACTGTTGGTGTAAATGCACAGAGATTAGAACATGATGCCACAGGCAACACTAATCTTGTTTATGTTGTGAAAGATGATATTACATCAACTCCGACCACAACCATAGGCACAGTTGCCCAAGGCACACAGGGCACATTGAGATACATTTCAGGTGTGCCTTACTATAACACAGGTTCGCCCACACTCACAGTGACAGGCACCACTGTGGCCAACTTCACAGGACAGTGCTATCAAGACACATCTTCACCGCATGAAGTAGACAATGGCACACAAGTGACTGGTTCAGGCAATGTAATCAGCAACACCAACTTTACATACGCCAACATTGATGGCTCATCCACCATGTTGAGTGGTGGCATACCCATTGCAGACACGGGTGTATCATCTGCTTATACTCTAGGTGCTGTAACAGTGGACATCAATTCATCATCTGTGTTTTCACGCAGAAAGATACAGGCTCGTTCATCAAATGCCAATGGCACAGGTTCCTACAATCAAAGTGATACAATAATAAGTGTGTTTACAGCATCACCAACAGGACTAAACAATGAATTAGGTGGCATTACTGTGTCAGACTCACTGGGTGCTGGTTTTGATGATGATGCTGTGAGAATTGCTGACTTTATTTCAGAAACCACAGACACACCATCATTCAACGGAGCAACTAATTTTTATACCAACAACACATTTTCAGGTGCTGAGTCTGTTGAAGGCACACGTGAAGCCACTGTGATCCCATCATCAACATCAGCTGGCACAATATCTCATGACACCACTGATTATTCAGGATACCTACCAGCAGGCCCAGATCGTAGCAGTGACACAGGCACACAGTATTTCACCATTGCATTCAGAAGAACCACCATGGCAAATTTTGATCTTACTCTCACAGGCACAGTGAGCGGTGTATTCATTGCAGCTCCAGGCACTGCCATTGACGATGCTTCATCACTGAACGGTTGGCTGGATGCATCTGTTACATATGGCGGTTCAGGTGTGCCAGGTGCCAACACAGGTTCAGGTGGTAATGGCTCCAATGGTTGTGCATTTACATCGGGTGACAGAATCATCGACGGCACTTCATATTCAAATCAAACATTCACACTCACACTTGGCACAGAAAACGGAACCAATGCCACAGGCAATGTGGTGCTGGTTAGATTTAAATTAAATTCAGGAGACAGTCTCACAGCTGTGAGCATTGCATAATGGCCATCACTGACGCAAAAAAAGTTGACTATCTGTGGAAAAAGGTTGGTTATGGTGCCACCAAAACAGACACCAATGCCAACAAAAAAGCACCCAACGAAGCCATTGCATCACCTCTGTTGTTGCGTGGTGACAATGTTTGGGTTGAAGCCAACGATATTCCAACTGTGCTTCCAGGATCGTCATCTGGTGTTGTCACAGTGTATGCAACATCTAATCCAAGAGAATGTGTGGTTGATGCCACTGCCACTGCTAACAGATCATGGAAAACTAATCTTACCGATTGGATACCACCGGAAGTTGGATCCACCTATCAGGTAAAAGTTTATATTCACACTGCATCAGATGCCGGCAATGCCGCTTCTGGTGGTGATCAGGTGTTTGCCACAGGTTCAGGCAATGACGACGAATGGTTCTTTGACTACCAATCGGGTGTGTTGCATTTCATTGGTTCCAACTTGCCTAATGGCATTTCTTTCACTGGCAAGTCTGTCTACATTGCAGGTGGCAGATACACGGGTGTCAAAGGAGTCAATCAAATTGGCAAAATTGATCAAACAGACGGTATCATACTCCCATCAGGAACCACAGCACAGAGATCTACCACCACAGAAGGTGTGATTCGTTTCAACACACAGACAGGTAACTTTGAAGGATCCACAGACGGATCAACATTTGTTACATTCACAACATCAGGTAGTGGTGCATCAGGCACTGCCACAATCACCAAAGACCAATATGTAGGGGATGGCGAAACTGCTTCATTCACACTCACAGGCACACCTGCTGATCAAAACAATATACTTGTGCATATTGACGGTGTTATGCAAGAGCCAGGCGAAAACTACATAGTGATAGGCGATGTGCTGAGTTTTACTGCAACAGACACAGATGGTGGCGCTGATTCATCCACACAAGAAGCGCCGCATGTAGGTGCAAGAATTGTTGTTATGCGTGGGTTTGATTCTATTTAGACCATTTCACTGAGTACTTAGGTAACTCATATTCTTCAACTGTGGTTTGTTCTGCATGTCCCCATCGATTGGCAAACAGTATGGCATCGTCCACTGATTCAAAATGCACATTGATAAAATTTCCACGCATTTCGTCTTGATCAATCACAAAATTGTATGAACACACACGATGTGCCCATGACTCCATGTTGGCTATGTGAGTTTGTAATATTTCAATGAGATCTGGACGTTCTGTAAGATGCTCAATGGGTCTGTTTTGCAACAGTTCATGTGTTAGCACATTGGTCACAAAAGGGCAGTAGTGCCTGCCTATATAGGCTGTTTTTTTCATTGCATAATCTTTAATATAGAAAGCATGTTATAAATATGTATACCAAGCACAAAGGAGAACAAACAAAATGGCAATTGGAAGAATTACCGGGCAAATGTTGAGTTCAACACTCAGCAGAGGCACCACAAACTTAACGATTGCAACCACAGGAGAATCCAATTTATTGGTTGTGGACGCAACAAATGACAGAATAGGTATTGGTCTCAACAATCCCTCAGCACAGTTTCAAACATCAGGTAACGTGATCATAGGTGGAAACCTC
>Ga0255768_10004969_pt1 | contig 12887 bp, 17 predicted proteins | sample 071ome_33_FD_179983 | JGI IMG/M metagenome (GOLD analysis project Ga0255768, IMG submission 179983) | Coastal salt marsh microbial communities from the Groves Creek Marsh, Skidaway Island, Georgia - 071412AT metaG (version 2) | ecosystem: Environmental > Aquatic > Marine > Intertidal zone >...
TTATATCCCAAACACATTTAATCGTCAAGACTTGACAAATATCTAAATCGTCTGTAGACTACGTTTGTTACGGTTAAAGATCAGTAATAGCTTTATATATCTGGTTTATCTTTAGTTTCAATATCTTCTTTGTACAACTTTTCTAACATGTCTCTAGCATCTTTTACCGTTGAGACATAACCCATATCTTTAGAAACCTTTACTTTACCAGAAGGTTTGTAGATATCTATTTCATCATTATTGATATAATCAACGTAAATATCAATCAATTTAGGATCTTCAGTCTCCGTCATTGTGATTACTTTATCTGGTCTGATGAAAAATATTTCATCTTCAGTTAAATCCATCCAAGGTTTTACCTTAATGTAAGAACCATTATTACCATGTACCATTTTCATGGTTAGAGGACTTTGAGCAACGATTATTGGATCTCCATCGTTCTCATCAATAGCAATCAATGAAATAATTTCTTCTCCCGAAACTAATTTTAGTATGCAGTAAAATTCTTCTCCCATTAGCTTTTAAGCGGTATGTTTACTATTTCATAATTAAAGTTTTCTTCGTTATAAACTTTGATTCTTTCGATTAGATGATTAAGCGTGTAATTTTTCCTGGACTTGTAGGATATATCGTCAGCGATATCATATAGAGTTGCCTTTGTTTTATTATTGCCTTTTCGGAGTACTCTTCCAATACTTTGCAGATTTCTAATTCTGGACTTTGAAGGAGAAGCAAAAATAACATTGTGTAGGTTTTTGATGTTAATACCTGTACTGAATGTTCCGTATGAAGCGACAATAATCGCGTTGTCTTCTTTTTCAGTAATCTCCCTTACTTTTTCTCGGTCTTCTGTTGCCACACCACCATGGACAAAGAATACGTGACGTTGATCAACTCTACCGTTATTTATTAAATCGAATAATGGTTGTCCGTGCCCCTCAACACGGGAGAATAATATGAGCGTATTACCTTTAAGATCAAGGGCAAGGTTACGTATAAACTTGTTTCGTCTGTCATGATTGATAATGTACTGAACTTCTTCTTCAAAGTTTTCAAACTTATGTGCAGGGTGTTTCAATAGAAGCACGTTGATATCTAATTTGGCAACATGTCCCTTCTTCATCAGTTCTTCTGTTCTGATGATTTTATATGAAGGTCCAAAGAGTCCTTCTAGTACCCATTTGTGGGTTTGTGTGCCGTCAAGTGTTCCAGTAAATCCGTAACGATACTTTGCATCTGAAAGTTTTGTCATTATAGATATTAGAGACTTCGATTTGAATTGGTGTGCTTCATCTCCAACGACCACGTTAAATCTTGAAAAATATTTGCGAGGGAGTTTGTAGATGGACTGCCAGGTGGTGATAATCACTTGAGAATCGGTTTCTCTTTCTCTTCCCGCATATATTTTGTGGCAAAATGAACCTACGTCCCAGCCATAGTCTGCAAAATCTTTATACATCTGTTCTACTAGGGAAGTCGTCGGAACGACTATCAGAGTATTTTGTCCGCGCTCAACATGATATCTCACAAGCGAATATATCATCAGAGACTTTCCAGAAGCAGTTGGGGATATCAACAACCTTCTATTATGTCTTAGAGCGTCGTATACGCCCTCTACTTGGTAGTCGCGAGGGGCATACTTGCTAACAGATGTCATATAGTCCTTTACACCCTCTTTTGAGATCATTTCATTGACCTCAAAAGGAAGACCATAGAATTTATTTTCTATAAATTCGTATGTGTATTCCTGATCTTTACAAAACTGGATAACTTTATCTAACAACCCAATGTATATCTCTCCAGTTTGGGTGTTAAATAAACGAATTTTTCCATCCCAGTACTTGTTTCGGTACTGAGGCATAAACTTTGCGCCTGGTACATCAAAGGTAAACTGGTCTGCTAATTCATAGTAGACGTGTGGTTCTGCTTTTACCTGAAGATATACTTCGTTCTTTTTTGAAATAATCAAATGAGACATAACCCATAAGTTTCACCTATGGGTATTTATCTCTGCTTGTCAACCCTCTTCTGCGGGTTCTTCTGCTGGTACTTCGAGAAGCATTGCATCATCTGGTACATTTGGATCTCCGAATCCAATAAGTCCCAAATCTGCTTTATTATTTACATTCTTCAATTGATCCGCAAGAATCTGACAGAAACTATCTTGGATAACTTCTCCATCAGAATCTCTTGGAATATTTACAGTTCTTACATGCACATGTCCATCAGCATTTGTGTAAGTAATATCTGTAACTGTATCTTCTGCGGAGTATTCTCCGAGTGTATATGTGCTGATCATCTTCTAAAAAAATATTATATTTTATTTAGTTAAAACCAGCTTGAAATCTTTGCCATTCAATAGCATTTTTGATTTGGTAGGTTCTATTTGCTACTGTCTTAATTATTTCCTCAAGAAACTTAAGACAAGTATCATAGTAAGTGATTTTCATATCAATCTTACACATTTTTTCATCTGCTTCCAAATACTTTTGAAGTGCGTCCTTTTCCCTAATTTTAAATGGGAAAGGTTCTTCTACGTATTCTTCCGCAGTTGCTTTACCAGTGTAATACCTGTAGCGATCTAAACGAACCTGCTTTTGTGTCTCTCTTGCTTTTTCTCGAAGAAGAGTAATTGTGTTGTAGATCGTATAGTACTTTGAATGAAGTTGAGGAATTTTTAAAGACTCATCATGTAGATTATCAGGGTCAATGACAGAATCTTTCTGCCACATCTCCTGAATCTTTTCAAGATCCATCATAAAGGTTTGCCGAGCGTATCTAAGAAGTTATAGACAGTATACTTGAAAAGGACCTCTGCTGTAAAGTAGTTGTAATCCCCTTCATTTGCTTGGAACTCCAGAGACCCTAGAGAAACTGGAAACAGGTCTTGGAACTTCACTCTTATTGTATCATTGAAGTTGCTGTTCAGGATATGAAGTGTTCCATCACTGAAACCTTCATTGATATCCTGCTGACCATCTACGTTTGTTATCTGAGTTTTGTACTGCTGAGTAGTTTCGGGAAAACCTAGACCAGTTATCCATTTATGGATAGCAGTATAGTTCTCCATGTTCTCATCAACAATAAAAGATAACCTAAAATCTCCATAGGTTATCTTCTCTCCAGGAACATCAAGATTTTTTAGGTACGATGGTTGAATCGCCGTACCTAAACTAATCTCTGGAATGTTTGCTGACTGGGAAAAGAAATCTACCTTGGGATATTTTGCCAAAGTAAATTTGAATCCTATCGGAGATAGAAAATTTCTATTTGCTATCTGTTTATCAAAAGCAGTTGCCATTATCAGTCAATAATCAAGCTGAACCAAGTCTCGCTCATACCTTTGACGATGCTGTCGGCACCTTCCTTATCTTCGGCATAACCTTCTTTGATAAGGTGCTCAACAACCCTTTCATAGTGCTTGTTGATTTCTAAAGCTTCTTTAGGTGTTGGTTTCATTTCTTTATAGTCTTTAGTTTTATTTATTCTCCGCCGCCGCCGTCTCCGCCGCCGTCAGATTCTCCGTTACCATTACCGTTGCCATTTTTCTTTTCTTCTTCGTCAGGATCGCTTAGATAGCGAGCACCAACGATGTAGTTAATATGGCGTTTTCCTTTGGGTACACAATAACCAAGTTTCTTATCAAACCTATACCCAGAAGGACAATTAGTAGTAAATTCTTTGAATGATTTCATGAATTCTTATACAGATTGTGGTCCATCATCATTGCGAAAAGTTCAGACTTAATTGTCTTCAGAAACTCTTGTTCTTCTAACGGTCTTTTAGGATACCCTGGCCAACTTTCATATGCATATGAAATGCTATCGTATAATGATCTGACTTTATCAATATCTAAAGTCCATTCAACTGCCCATTGGTACTCTTCAGAATCCATTAGAGTCCCCAAAAATATATTTAGACAAAAAAAGAGGGTCCGAAGACCCTCTGAGAAAAACCTATTGAATCCGATGGATCACATGAGGTTGTTAACACGTACACGTCTGTAGTAGCGGTTGCTGTTAGCAGTGATGCGACCGAGACCCGCAGTGGTTCCCTCAGCGAATGGGTTAGCAACGAGACCATAGCGGGTCTTGAAGCCGATCTTAGGCTGGAAGGAGTTCTCGCCAACGGCACGAACCATTTGGAGAGGAACATATGGGCAGTAGAACATACCTGCGTCATAAGGTGAAGAACCCTTATAACCAGCGACGTAGTACTGAGCAGCAGCAGAGTTTGCAGAATAAGGATCGATGTATACACGATACTTACCAGCAAGGATACCAGCAAAGGTGTTGCCAGTGTCATCAACGTTGAGGTTAGCGTTGAGTGCAGGGGTGTAATCGAGTACGCCTGCCATGGTTAGGGCGGAAGCAACGTCTGCAGAGCAGAGGATCATGTTGCCCTTTCCTCTACGAGTTCTTTGTGCGATTGCGTTAGCGTCGCGCTCGATTTGGAAGATTAGACCCTTGAACTTCTCAACACTCCAGCGTCCGTTGGAGTCAACGTCGAGGTCGAAAGTACCTTGAGAAGCGACGTTTGCTTGTGCGCCAGACTCAGCAGCCTTATAGATGGTTCTGATGACTTCGCGGTTGATCTCAGCAAGAATCTCAGTTGAGAGAATGTTTGCGAGTTCTGCTTCAGCATTCAGACCGTGGATTGCCTTAAGGTCTTGAGCGAGTTCTAGCGAGTATTCTGCCTTCAGAGCACGGCTCTTAGCAGTAACGGTGACCTTCTCGATCGAGAATGCCATCTGGTTGAAAGCACCACCGTCGCCACCGAGGTCTTCCGAATCAGCAGTACCCATGCCCTGTCCAACAGGATAGGTAGTTGCAGTCTGGGAACCTTCAGGGTTGAGTAGACCAGGGTTGTTAGCAGAGTTAGGTCCAGTAGTACCGAAACCAACTGCCTCACCGCCGCCACCAGCAACATAGCGGGTGCCTTCGAGGTTGAAGTTGCTGTCTTGTCCAGCGTAGGAGGTATCTGCTTCGTCGAACAGTGCTTCCGAAGCGGAATCCATTGCGCCGTACTTGGAGCGCATTGCGAAGATCAGTCCAGTAGGACCGTTCATTGGTTGAACACCAGCGAGGTCATAAGCGACCAGGTTAGGCATGGAGCGTCTGATCAAGGAGATCAGAACAGGGTCGAAACCTGCGACTGGTGAAGAAGCGCCAGCAGAGAAACCTGCGGTGCTTGAAGTTGAATTGGTGTTAACGTTAGGAGTTTCGGAAAGGAACTCACGCTCCTCACGAATTGCGTTCTCCTGGTTCTCTAGCAGAATAGCGGTTACCGCTCTACGATGTGAATCCTTGATTGGATCAAGACCATCATGATCGAGAATGGGTGCCCACTTCTCCTGCAGTTGTTCAGCATTGAACATTTGCATTTGAATTTACCTCTTTAAAAAAGTTTTAGTTTGATTATTATGATTTAGAAATCACTTTTTGGCGACTCTGCCAAGGGTGTTAAGATAAGATTCCATCAAAGATGAAACTTGTCTTGGTGCCTCTTCGACTTCCTCAGCGACGAAATCGGAGTCGTCTTTTTGAGTACCAGCATTAGTTGGGAAATAAGACTCTCTCAACTTAGCTAGTTTCTCACGATAGGTGTCTTCACTATCAAACTCAACATTTTCAGCGAGAGAAGCGAGTTTGTCCTTCTGAGACAGTGCAAGACCTTCAGCTACTTCTGCAAAAATTACATCAGCAACGGACTCTGCTAATCTGCGGTTTAGAGCAACATTTCTTTCGATTTGCTCGTTGAGTTTATTCTCCATTTCATCAAGTTTATCTACCATACTCTCTAGTACATCATACTTATCTTCAGGGATGGTTACATAATGATCTTCAAAAAGACCCTTCATTCCAGCAAGGAATGATTCGGTCATTTCGCTCTTGAGACCTTGCTCAATAGCGATTTGATTTTCGCTGATCCACTCTTCAGCGACATACTCCAAATAAGTATCAACTCTCTCAGTCAGTTCAGACTTGATTGTTTCTACTTCTTCTACAAGTGCTGCTTCATAAGCGCCTTGCATTTCTTCCTTAACGGTAGCAACTTTCTCTTTGATAGCGGTTTCAAAGATAATACGTGCTTTTTCTTGGAACTCCTCAGAAAGCTCTTCGCCAGAAACTAGAGCATCCAGATCTTGCTGAACGTCATACTCAGCGACGACTTCTTCTTCAGTCTCTTCTTCTTCGGCAACAACTTCTTGCTCTTCGCTTTCGGTTGCTTCCTCTTCAGAAACGACTTCCTCTTCGGTTGCCTCTTCTTCAGCGACGATTTCTTGATCGTCTTCGATTTCCGTTTCGACTTCCTCAGCAGCCTTTGCCTTAGCATTGACTACATTGCGGACCTGAGCAAGAGTTGCTCCAGGTTCCTTGAGTTTTGCCGAATCGTCATCGGGCTTATAGTTTTCTGGGGTAGGACCGCCGAGATCTTCAACAGGCACTGGTGCCTTTGGCATTGGATCTGCTTTGGCGGCTCCTTTGGTGACTACGTTTTCCATTTCTTGTAAATTGCTACCAACGGACATTTGTGTTTATAGATTTTGTATTAATCTATATTTATTTATAAATTAAAGATTTGAGAGGAAATCGTTAAACAATTCTAACTTTTTCTCCTCAAGTGCTTTTTGAGCAACTAGAGTATTAATTCTTCTCTCAGTATGCTCAGCGAGTTTTTCGCGAAGGATTCCTCCTTCCCAAACCCACTCTTTTCCTTCCATAATTCCCTGAACAAAAGCATCAGGAGCAGAAGGATCAGCGACGATATCAGCAGCAGTTGCTAACATGAAATCTTCACCAACAATTTTATGACCCTCATTGGTCATCTTAAGTGAACCAACACCACGAGAAGAAACACCAAGCATTACACCTTCATCGAGAAGAGACTTGGCAATTTTGCCCATTGGAGTCTCTAGGATTTGTGCCTTACCTTTGAAATTATTTCCCTCTTGGACGAGAGACGTAATTTTGTGGGAGACACGATCGAGGTTAACGGTTGGACCATCTGGATGACCGAGTTCGCCTAGAGCACGACCCTTAGAAACAAATTGCTCATTGTAGCGAGCAACTTCTCTAGAAAGAGTTTCCATTGGGTACATTCTTCCATTGCGATTTTTGATTTCGCCTTGGAGGAATACACCTTCAATGTATAACTTCTTACCTGCGCCTTTGCCTTCGGTAATGATTTTTACGTTTGAAATTTCTTCTGTGATAAGTTTCATTTCTATTATGCTAAGACTGGATTGTTGTTTTCGTCGTGTCTCTGGTATGTTCCAACACCAACTGGATTACAATTTTCATCATGTCTTTGATATGATGAAATTACTCCTACTGGATTACAATTTTCATCATGACGAACATAATCTGAATTGAAATCTTCATATGTAAGCGTGGACCATCCTTCAGTTCCACCAAAGCGAGTTACTGTTGTAAATCCTGGTTGAGGTGACACAGGATTGCAGTTTTCATCATGGCGAATGTAAACCATCAGAGTTCTCCTTCTTCTCCTTCAGTATCTTCTTCAGATTCAGGGGACTGATCAAACATTGAAGCAGCGACTTTAGGACGCAATGCTTCAATCTTTTCGGCAGCTTTTGCCATCAGTGCATTTGAAATTTCATCCGCAATTTCGGATGCTTTCGCACCCGTTGCAATTGCATTAACAACGTTTTCCATGTAAATTGATATATTAATATCAATTATTTATATTTTACCGCCTTTGGGTTCTGGTAAAACTGCTGTTTCTTCTGGATCTGCTTCCATTGCAGCGGGATCGATAGGAACTTCTCCTCCCTCCCCAGCAATTGCATCACCACCTTCGGGAGGTAAAGGTTCTCCCGTAATTGGATCTACAGATGATGGATCAGGAATAATTCCTTTTTCAATTTCATCCTCAATTTGCTCATCAATCTCAATGATTTCCGAATCAGTTTGACGTAGAACTTTCTTTCTTACATATTCGGTAGAATAATACTTACCGATGTATGGTTCGATAGTTGCAAGAATACCTAATCTGTTTTGGAGTAGCTCTGCTTCTTTCAGTTCTGCAAATTGATTATCGTATAGGAAATCATACTGAATATGATCGCTAATCTTCTCCCAATCTTCAGGAGCAATGATATTTTTGAGAATTAGTTGAGTCTTCAGAATATCATTGAAAAGATTTGCAAATCTCTTTCTAAGTCTTCCTACAAACTTAGCAAAGTTCAGTTCATCTCTTAGAATTTCTGAAGATCTGCCGAGATTAAATCCATCTCCGCCACCAGGCATTCTGGTTTCGGGAACGGAAAGAGATCTGTATAGTTTCTTTTGGAAGTATTCGATATCTGAGAGTTCTCCCAGATTCTGACCGCCAGGTAGGGTAGTGATCTCAGTACCGCGACCACCTTCTCTTCTGGGCAACCAGAAATCTTCCATCATGGACATAAATTTGCGATCATCACGGATTTCTCCCGTGTTTGCATCGTAAACTTGCTTGTTACGATAACGCATCATAACGTCCTTAAGGTATTGCTCTGCTTTTACCTTAGGAAGATTGCCAACGTCGATATAGAAAATTCTACGTTCTGGTGCTCTCGAAAGTCTGTAAATGACCAGAGAGTCTTCAATCATTCTTAGTTGGTTAAGGGATTTGATACCCTTGTGCAAATAAGAAAGCACCGTATTTTTATTTCTATCAACTAAACCAGAGGTTACATGTGCAATTGAATCTTTTGCAATCATAATAGATTGCTTTGCTTGATTCAATCCAGGAGCACCTCCAAGACTTTGAGAGTAAATATAATGTTCTTCAATTTCTGGATAATCAATATTAGCATTATTTCTCGCTAAAGGTCCTCTAAGTGCAGGACCTGGATCTCCTTTATGCTCTCTTTTTTCCTTTCTAATATGTTTTAGTTTTAGAGGATCAATATATCTAAGTTCTTTAATACCTTCTTCTGGGTTATCTATATCAATAACTTTTAGATAATAAAGTCTTCCATCAATATACCAATTTCTAAAAATTTCATGAGACTTTTTATCAAAGTCCATGATTTCTTTGATTGTTTTAAATTCTTCTCTAATCGCTTTTTTAAGTCTTTCGCTAGCGTTTAGATTTGATAATTCTACTTCTACGGGAGAATCATATAGATCACTAACAATAGCTTCATTGACAATATCTTCAATTGCCTTATCACATTCTGGATGCAAAGACATTTCACGATATCTTCTAATGAGATCGTACTCTGTCTTGTAGACACCTTCAATGTCTACATATTGCCCATAAAATCCAGATTGAAGATAGAAATCAACCCCGTCCTCATTATTCTGAGGAACGGGGGATACTATGCCTTTTGATTTTTTTTCGTTATCTTCAATCGAAAACCCAAAAAGTCTCGCCATTTTATAGTGACCGAATTACCGTTACTTCAACTATTTAGTTGATGTCGTCGCCGCCTGCTGCAGGACCTCTACCCTTGGTTGCTTCCCACCAATGAACTTGCATCTCAACAGTAAACTCCTGAATGCCTTCCGTATCATATGAAAGGTTGATTGGGGAGATATTTGTTGGGAAAAGATCGTAGAAATGATAGGATCTTAGGGTGTCTCCATTACGATCAAGCTGATAGACATAAGCATCTGCTTGATATGATGCTGGATCGGTAGAACCAGTGTTATCAGAGACTCTATTGATTGCATTCATCCACTTTTCGAAAGCGGAACGAATAGCAAAGTCGGTGTCGTTGATAATAGTAACTGTCCAACTATCAAAGGTTCTGTCTCCAGCAACGTGGAGAACACGACCTCTGAATGGAACAGTGATGTCAGAGATGTTGGAAGCAGGTAGATTTGCTGCCTTTACTAAGAATCTTGACTTATCAAGAACTTCAGAACTTGCTGGTGCAAGTGCTGGGAAGTTGAGAACAACTTCGAACAGATTACTTCTTGCACCACCGCCTGTCAGCTTACTCTTGAAGTCGGTAATCTTTCTTAGTGGGGGTGGATTGATTTGATTTCTGGTTGCCATTTTTAGTTTCCTCTAAGATTTATAATTAAGTGAATTAAACGTTACCGATTACTTCTTCAAAAGCAACACCCGTGCGAGTAGCAACGAATGTTAGACCGATGAAGTTGATAGATCTTGCTGGTTTGATAAAGATGTCAGCAACAAATTCGTTGTTGTCAATAACAGCAGCAGTGTTGTTTGTTTCATCGCAAACAACGACATAATCCGAAATACCTCTCTTCGCCTGAACGTCGCGGAGGAATGGTTCAATGATATTTACAAAGTTTGTTCTTGTAATCTCATCGTTGAACTCGAAGAGTTGATCTTTTGCAGCAGCAGAGATTGCATCCTCAAGATAGAGGAACAGTCTGCGAACGTTGATGCGATCGAATGCAGAAGACTTAGCAAGTGCAGTCTTATCACCGAATAGAACAATGCCAGCACCAGGAGAAAGGATAACTGGGTTAACTCTATTTGAATAGAGAACGTCTCTTTGTGTTTTATTTGGATTGTATACCAACTTAACTGCATTGAGAATTGAACCTCTTGCAGTTCCTGCAGGTGAGAACCATGGGAAGTTGTTGATATCATTTCTTGCACAAGTTCCAGCGATGTCTCCATTCAGAGGTACATATCTGAAAGTATTGGCAAATCTGTCATACATGTATTTGTATCCGCTATCGAATACTGCGTATGAGGAAGATGGAAGAGGTGCATAGAAGTCAAGGACATTATCTGTCATTGTTGTTGTACTGGATACAACTTCTTGGTCTGCACCAGTATTGTTCAGGAATGCCTGTCTATGAGGAGAGATGAATGCGATAGCATCTTGTCTTTCTTCAGCAACAGCGATCAGTTTAGATGCAACTGCTTGAGTTGCTTCTTTGGTTGCCTCAGCACCGCCCATAATTAGGAAGTCGATATCATATTCTTCAGTGTTAGTGAAGAGATCGTAACCTCCTACTCTATCTGCAAGTGCAGAAGTTAGTGCAGTTGAAGAAACACCAGATGTTGTCGAATCATAATCAGCACCAGTGCTTAGAACGTAAGAAGTATTTCCTACACCAGAGAAGACGATTCCTTCTGCTGCTTGATCCCATCCATCATCTGCCTGCAGTGTAAATCCAGAACTAAAACCAGTAGTTGTAATTCCAGCAGGTGCTCCTCCAGCAAAGATATACTGGGAACCATTTGCAATATACTTTCTCCAGTATGCGGGAGATCCGACAGAGAATACTGCATCAGTTGCTTTGGAAAGTGCTAGGTGCTTCTCAAGAACAGTTCCGACAGTTCCAGTAATAGAACCATCGCTATCGATGACTACAACGTGAACTTCGTCATGTCTTGCGTTTCTTGCTTCAGCATATGCAGAAGTACCAGGTCTAGGTGCAATGCTGTTCCACTTAATAGTAGTGGTGCTTACGCCTGCTGAAGAAACTTCGATTGTTTGTGCATCGAACCAATCCGTTGCAACATCATAGGTTGTGCTTTCATATGCCATAGCATAACCATTGGTGTGAACTCCAAGAGTTCCCCCAGATGTTGCAAATGCCCAAGTGCTGTTTGGTGTGTAATCTACTCTAGTTTCAGTTCCTGCAGCATCAACATAAGAGTTGACTTTAACTTTGATTGTGCTGTTTCCGACACCAACTTCAGTAATGACGCCTTTTAGCATAGCGCCTTCTAGACTTGAAGTTGTACCAGAACCGATTAGAGTTTTTCCATCTAAGGTTTGAGTTACACCGTATCCAACTTGATATGATGATGTATCGATACCAGTTAGGATTTGGTCTGCAGCTCCATCGATGATTGCAACTTGTAGAGAGTTGCCCCAGGCACCAGGATCTCTTGCTGCAACAACGATACCGCTAATAGTGTTGTCGTCAAAACCTCTAGTTACATAGTCGTCCAGACTATTGAGAGTGATGCTAGAAGCAGTTCCTGCTTTTGCATTGGTCAGTGATGAACCAGACGCTCTGACTACTCTTAGTCCTCCGCCATAAGCAAGGAAAGATGAGGCAGCGAGCCAGTGCTCATAATGATTACCGTACTGGGATGGTCCACCGAAGGTGTCCAGTAGCTCCTGTTCGTTTTCAATTAAGGTTGGCTGATTGACGGGACCCTTAGTGAAAGGTGCTACGATTGCGCCAATCTTGTCAGTGGTTGGGTCAATTCTACCATTGGTAAGATCAACCTCTCTTACCACAATGCCAGGAGATGCTAAGTTTAGTGGCATCTTTATGTCTCCTACAAGTCCAGAATTATTCTGAAATTATTTATTGAAAAGGGTATTTTCAGCGGGGAAACAGTGCATGAACAGACTACCAGTCAGGATATTCCCATTTATCAAAAACTCTATTCGTCATTCTATTTGCTACAACTCTCTTTATAGTACATTCCTTACACTCATATGAGTATGCTGAAGGCAAAGTTCCCTTACCCTTTCTAATCAAATAAAAATCCGATACTAGATCTTTCTTTTCTCCACAAGTTCTACACTTTCTTTCGCAAAAGAGTAAATGTTCTAAATTTAACTCCTTGTCTAAATCCATCAAAGATAATCCCACATATAAGAGCGATCTCCATATTCATCTACATTCCAAACTTCCATAGACTCTGTTGGATTTTCTTTTGTCCATATATCAGTTCCATCCATCATAACAACTTCATCGTCCAAACCATCAGATAAGAATCCAAATGGTGCCATGTCTTGTTCGATTTGATTTTTCTGCTCTTCATACAATCTCTTTCGGATATCATTATCCGTCATCTCTTTGAAGTAGTCTTGTGCAACTAACCAAGAGAAGATAACTAAGCACATTGCCAAGTCATCGTTACAACCTTCTTCTGCTTCAAATGAATTGTGTTTTTGAATGAACGTTGTAAGTTCTGAGATG
>Ga0255768_10004975_pt1 | contig 12881 bp, 11 predicted proteins | sample 071ome_33_FD_179983 | JGI IMG/M metagenome (GOLD analysis project Ga0255768, IMG submission 179983) | Coastal salt marsh microbial communities from the Groves Creek Marsh, Skidaway Island, Georgia - 071412AT metaG (version 2) | ecosystem: Environmental > Aquatic > Marine > Intertidal zone >...
GAGCAAGGGATCCCAGCTACTAAATTGTAAAAATGCTAAAATTAATGACACTATTAGACCGATTATCATTCCAATATATGGCACGAAAGAGAGAAGCCCAGCTATAATCCCAGCTACCAGGGCAAAATCCAGCCCAAGAAAGATCAAAGCAGCTGAATAGTAAAATACCAGTATTAAACAAACCATTAACTGGCCCCGTATAAAACTGGCAAGCACTTGATCTATCGAACCAAAAAGATCTCTTAAAATTTTTGAGTGCTGTTTGGGTATTAGGTCAACCAAGAATGCAACCATGCGATCCCAATCGCGTAAAAGATAAAAAAGGACTATCGGGGTTACAATCACTAGGGAGAGAAAATTGAGCGCTGCCAGTCCACCAACCCAAAAAGTTCGGGTCAAATCACCTAACCATGCCAGGGTCTGAGGTCCGTATGCTTCTCTTATTTTTTCTGCCGATAGAGCCTGATCAAAGATGGGCCAGGTGTCTTGAAGGTTACCAATAACTGAGCCAACGCCAATTCTTATTTTTTCAATGTAATTCGGCGCTTGCTCTATAAAACCAATAAGCTGTTGTAAAAGAATTGGCGCAAAAAATACCAAAATTCCAAGAGCTAAAAATATTGCACCAAAGGCAAGAATAGAGGCTCCAAGCCAACGAGGGCATCCCGCAGATGCCAAGACATCTGCGACGGGATCAAGAAGATACGCTAGTACAAGGCCGACAATAAAAGGAAGAAGAATGTCGGAGATTGCCCATAAAAATCCAAATAAAAATAAAGCAAACCCTACAACGCAAATATTCCTTGAAGTCATCTCGCTGTTCCTCCCGTTTCCGGAATTTGATCACGGAAAAGGCTTGAGATATAAGCACCACCTGAGAGAATTGTAGAAATTGCTATTAAGTAAATTGCAACTTGTTTGACTTCACCTAGCCCGTGTTGAAAGCTGAGTTCAGCAAGAACAAAGATTATCAGTAAAATCTGCAATGCTGTATTGAATTTGCTTATGATCAACGTACGTAATTTGACTTCCGCTTTAGAAACATGCAGCAGCAAGACCCCTCCGATAATAAGCAGGTCTCTAAATACCACCAAGATAGCAAGCAATAAGGGAATTTGATCAATCGCACCGAGGGTTATGTAAACTCCCATCAACAAGACCTTATCTGCCAATGGATCGAGGTACATACCAAGTTTCGAACTCTTTTTCCAATGTTTCGCTATAAATCCGTCTAAAGCATCAGATATGCCAGCAGCCATGAATAACCAAAACGCCGCATCAAAACGATGGGTAAGGATCAACCAGACTAGGACAGGCACACTAAATAAGCGAGCGAGTGATATAATGTTTGGCAAATTCACTTCAGTTTTCCATTGCTGGTGGCTGTCTTATATTATTGACAATCGAGATGCCCCAATTTTCAACCTCTCGAGATAAATCAAGGTTTTGTTGAGCGAAACTCAAGCCCAATTGCTCCGGGCTACCAAAGAAATGAATTTTGATACCGGCTTTTTTCTGTGAAATATAACTAATCTCTATTTGGTAAATCGACGCAATCAAGGCCAAATTCTTCTGGATACCGACCCATTGAGATAATCCATCATAATATACCATTGCAGATATCGAACCTCGATCTTGGAAACGAATTACGTTCTGTCTTTTCCACTTTTCAGATAGATCCCGCACAACATTTTTAGTAGCTCGAGCGAGAACGCTCTCCAATGAACTATTCCGTGGAGCTCGGATACTCCTCACTTCAGTATAATCCGACAAACCCATCCGAATGCGGCGGATGGTTAATTGCAACATTAGATCATCCTTGTAGAAATTTTCGACTGGCTCTGCAAACAGTAAAAATATCCCAGAGGTGCCAAAATGCCGGCAGGCGTCCTCAATTTTTGACTCCTCTGCCTCCATGGCCTGCCGCGCCGTTATTATCCGATTAAATTCCATATCTGCCGCAGGAAACTTTAGCGGCAGAAGAGAATAAGTTTTATCCTGGGCTGCCCAAGCTTTACGCCAAGGGTTTTGAGCCTCCCAGAGCAATTGTTTTTCGCGTTCGCGATATATCGGCAATACCAATAGGGGCTTGCTAAAAGTCTCCGCAAATCCTACCCCCAAATCATGAAGGTATCTTCTAACATCTTTGCTTGAAAAAACGATACTGAGAGAGGCTATATATCTTATTTGAGAACTTTTTTCGTCCTTAATCTGCACAGCTGAAACCAGTTCTTCAATCTTTTCGTCACTTATTCGTGGCAACTTCTCCATTTCGTTTTCTGGAACTATTCGTTCAATCAGTCTCTGGTAAGCCGTCAGGCGACCTTTCTTGAGCGCAAATTCCCTCGCTAGTTCGGCTGAAACAGCAGTATGGTCGACAAAGACCGAATCTATTTTATAAGCATTCTCAGCTTTTAGAACATGCCCGAAAGCACCGAGAAAAATCATAATGAGAGATATTAACAAAGAAACCTTGATCGGGATCCGATGGAAGCAACCTAGCATTGCAAACACACTAATAACCTTTATCTTCGCTGATATCTGGCATAACAAAATCATTAAGACATTATCGCGATTAGCATGGGTTAGGAAGACATGAGTTCCGGTAGCTACAGGGATGCAGGCGTGGATACACACAAGGCAGCCGATTTCATTCGGGATATAAAGGCTGACGTTCGGTCAACCCAAAGAGCCGGCGCCGATACAGAAATCGGAGGCTTTGGAGGTATCTTCGACCTCGCCAAGGCAGGCTTTAAAGATCCTATCTTAGTTGCCGCAACTGACGGTGTAGGCACCAAATTAAAAATAGCACTAGAGACCGGGCAGCATGGAACAGTGGGGATCGACTTAGTCGCGATGTGCGTTAATGACATAGTCGTCCAAGGAGCAGAACCACTTTTCTTTTTGGATTATCTTGCGACTGGTAAGTTAATAACTTCTGTTGCGAAGGATGTCATTTCTGGAATTACTATCGGCTGTCAGGAAGCCGGTTGCGCCTTAATAGGAGGCGAAACGGCTGAGATGCCAGGCTTTTATGCCGCAGAGGATTACGATCTTGCTGGGTTTGCGGTGGGAGCTGCAGAACGAAATAGTATCCTAAACGGAAACACTATAAAGCCTCATGACCTATTGATTGGCCTTGCTTCAAGCGGCCTTCATTCAAATGGATTTTCCTTGGTAAGAAAAGTTATCCGAAGTTCTGGGATCGGGCTCGATTCTCCCTGCCCTTTTGCTATGGGAACCCTGGGAGAAAACCTATTATACCCTACAAAAATTTACGTCCAAAGTTGTCTCGCTCTTCACAGAGAGGGTATAGCAAAAGGCTTTGCGCATATCACAGGAGGTGGCTTGATCGAGAATATACCACGTATTCTCCCAACTGGCTTAGGCGTTTCTTTGAATGCAAAACAATGGCCGGCGCCCCCCATTTATCGATGGCTTGCAAATGAGGGGGGCATACCGCCCCGAGATATGGCCGAGACCTTTAACTGCGGCATAGGGATGATTCTGATTGTTGCACCTGAAAACGTAGAAAAAGCCAATAAACTGTTATTACAGAATAACCAAAAAAGTTTTATTGTGGGAAAAGTCATAGAGTCCCAGAAGGGTCAAGAATCGGTGAATATCGATAGCATTAATTCAATATGTCTAGATTAAAAACCGCAATTCTTATTTCGGGCCGAGGAAGCAATATGCAGGCCTTGATAGAGGAATGCTGTAAGCCCGAGGCCCCTGCCGAAATTGTTTTGGTAATTGCCAATAACCCCCATGCCACTGGGCTAAAATTCGCAAGAGAGAATAATATACCCACCGGTGTGATTGATCACAGAAATTTTAAGAACAGAGAGGATTTTGAGAATGAGTTAAATAGCTCGTTGGAATCTAATCAGGTGGAGTTCGTTTGTCTTGCTGGTTTCATGCGAATACTTACCAACAATTTTATTGGGAGATGGAGTGACCGAGTAATAAACATCCACCCTTCTTTACTTCCTGCTTATCCCGGCCTGAACACTCACCAAAGAGCACTTGAAGATGGTGTAAAATTTGTAGGTTGCACAGTTCATTTTGTTAGAGAAGAGATGGACGTGGGCCCAATAATAATCCAAGCAGCGGTGCCTGTTAAATCAAAGGACACAATTGAAACGTTGGCAGCACGAGTATTAGCCAAGGAGCACAGGTGCCTTTGTTTTGCATTAACTCAAATTGCTCTGGGAAATGTAAAAATTTCCTCTGGCAAAGTTGTAATCAACGCTTCGGCTGCACCAGCCTCTGGCACAACAAACCCATTATTGTCATAGTTCAGCCGAAATGGGGTTGACTATATTCGACCTGAATACATTAATGCCTCAAAAATTGAGAGAAGAAAGGTTCTTTAATGAGTGAAATTAACGAAGAAATAGCAAAAAAGTCTGAGGCCGGCTTCAAAGGTTTTTGTCAGGCTACTACTATTGGAACGATTGGCGTTGTTATTATATTACTGTTGATGGCCGCTTTTCTTCTCTAAAACCAACAGCGTTTCTTGAGTTCTTACCGCGTTAACCTACAATATCCGATTCAGAGAAGAAAAATCCTATCTCAATTGCAGCATTTGCAAGCGAATCAGATCCATGAACTGAGTTAGCTTCTATGGACTCTGCAAAAGACGCTCTAACGGTCCCCTCAGCTGCATTTGCTGGGTTTGTCGCACCCATGATTTCTCGATTACGAGCGACCGCATTTTCTCCCTCCAGGACCTGTACAACAACAGGACCAGAAATCATAAATACACATAAATCCTCGAAAAAAGATCTCTCTGCATGCACTCCGTAAAACCCCTCAGCCTGCGCTCTGGTAAGCTGGATCCGCCGTTGAGCAACAATCCGAAGACCGGCGTCTTCAAACATTGCATTTATTTTTCCGGTAAGATTTCGCCTTGTCGCGTCGGGTTTGATAATCGAAAGAGTTCGTTCAATAGCCATTGGTTTTTAATCCATTAAAAAGTGTGGGGCGGCTTATAGCTGTTACCGAAGCTAGCGGCAAGATTATTTTGAGATAATTTATTGTAGCGTTTAAAGAGTGATAATAAAAAATGTCTTAATACTCAGGCACTGTTTTTTGTTTCCCACCTACCTTCTGAAGATTGCTGCCAGTAGGTAATAGTGTATCCATTATCAGTATAGTGCCTCCAACGGGCCCGAGCCAAGTCAACTGCCGCGTCGTCGGCTCCATTAAACACCTCTAAACAACGTTCAAAGTCGTCTAAATCCGGAGTTTCATTTCCATCCAACACAACTAACACATCTGACTCATTTGGGTTTTCATATTTCTCTGTGATCCAAATGGGCTGAGACGCGGCCCGTCCTTCCTTTATGGTTCCATGAGGTAAAAAAGATGATTGGTCGTATGTCCATAGTATTGAATTAATTATACTAACTCTTTCCTCGCTCTCCACTCGCACTAATGCTCGTTTTCCAGAGGCAATAACCCTCTCCAAAAGTTTGGGCAGTGCCGACTCAATGTTACTTAAGGTTAGATGGTAAAAGCTAATTTCAGTCATTAGAGCCTTACAAAACGCCTATTCCTCAAAGTGTTCAGCGACCAGGCGGTCAAGTAATCGAACACCAAATCCGGTACCTCCCTTTGGAACTATAGGAGAGTCTGTATTTGACCAGGTAACACCGGCTATATCCAAATGTGCCCATTTTACTCCATCTTGGACGAATCGCTGGAGGATCTGCGCAGCCGTGATACTTCCTGCATCTCTCCCCCCAACATTTTTCATATCTGCGATCTGTGATTTCACTTGGTTGTCATAGTCATCACCAAGTGGCATTCGCCAAACCCTCTCTCCCGTCTCCTCACCGCTTTTAGTCAGTCTATTTGCTAATTCGTCATCATTCGCAAACATTCCTGCATGATGGTGACCTAACGATATGATAATAGCGCCAGTCAGAGTTGCGAGATCAATCATGGTGTGAGGCTTGAACTTTTGCTGACACCACCACATGGCATCAGCCAGAACAAGGCGGCCTTCTGCATCTGTATTGATTACCTCTATAGTCTGTCCACTCATTGTTTTGACAACATCGCCTGGCCTTTGCGCCGTTCCAGATGGCATATTTTCAACCAGCCCTGCTACACCGACGGCATTCACTTTTGCCTTTCTTTCTGCGAGGACACGCATCAGTCCTGTTACTACTCCAGCCCCTCCCATATCCCATTTCATATCCTCCATACCTCCTGAAGGTTTAATAGAAATGCCACCGGTATCAAAAGTCACACCTTTTCCAATGAAGGCGATCGGGCGTTTGTTAGATGAATTGGGAGCACCATCCCATCGCATAGAGAGCAATCTCGGGGTCCGTTCACTACCTTGGGCTACCCCTAACAAGGCACCCATTCCCAATTTCCTCATTTCTCGTTCGCCGAGCACCTGTATTTTTATTCCTAATTTTTTCAGTTCACGTGCTCGCTCCACGAAGCTCTCTGGAAACAATATATTGGCGGGCTCTGACACCAAATCCCTTGTAAGAAAGACCCCGTTTGCGACCTTAGACAAAGACGAATAAATTTTCCTGGCTTTGGCAAATTCACGAACACCAATAATGAGATTTTTCAGTTTTGGCTGATCTTTCTTTTTTTCTTTTGTTCGATATTTATCAAAGCGATAGCTCCGCAATAGAGCCCCAAATGCCAAATTAGCGGAAAATTCAGTTGCAGAGAGCTTCGATCCCGGCATTGAGTCAACTATCACATAGGCAGCATTTTGATGGGCTAAATGAGGGTAAATTTTGCCCCCCACTAGTTGAGCTGACCCAACCTGCAGCCTTTTAGGGTCTCCAACCCCGACCAGAACTATTTTGGAACTTTTTAGTCCATTGGGTGCATTTAAAACCAATACCTGCCCGAGTGTTCCTTCAAAATCCTCATTTTTAATCACGCGACTTATTGATCCATTTGTTTTTTTATCGAGGGCTTCCGCTGCAGAGAGCAATCCTCCACCATCAGAGACCGTTAAAACCAGAGGATGATCAGTAGAAAAATCGGCTTTAGAAAATTTTATTCGCATTGCTCTTTTCGCCTCTCAATCATTTCAATTTAAATTGTTCACCAAGATATCTTTTTTCAACCGCTTGCAAAGGGAATTACCCCATTCCTTTTCGTAGTGAGTAAAGTCGTCCCAAAATTGATACATTTCTAGTTTTTGAGATGCAAATACACATTTGAGATGCAAATACACATTAGACAAAAGCAATAGCACTGGTTAAGTCTGTGACACTCGACGCCTAAAGATTTATACTGATTCAGTGACAAGATTAGATTGGTATATTTTTCGCCAAGTGATAGTGGCGACAATTTTTGTGACGGTAACCCTGACTGGTGTCGTCTGGCTTATGCAATCATTGCGTTTCATTGAAATGATCGTAACTCGAGGTCTATCGGGACAGGTTTTCCTTTATTTAACACTACTGCTGCTGCCTTCATTTTTAAGCATTATTTTACCATTGGCGCTCGTGATAGCGGTCATTTTTACTTACAATAAACTGTTAAGTGACAGCGAATTGGTTGTTATGAGAGCCGGCGGTTGCAGCCAGTATGGCCTTGCCAGACCTGCCATCCTGTTATCGTTACTGATTATGATTATTGGATATAGCCTATCGCTCTATCTTGTGCCTTCTTCTTTTCGGACTTTCAAAGACTTACAGTTTCAATTGAGAAATTCTTTCCCAGCGGTTCTATTGCAGGAGGGGGTTTTTAGCCCAATGGGAAAAGGTATCACCGTATTTATCCGAAAGAGATCTGACCGAGGAGGACTGAAAGGTATTATCGTTCATGACGCCCGAACCCCATCCTCTCCCATTACAATGATGGCCGATGAAGGTGCAATAGTGCCTGGAAAAAATGGTCCCAAGGTAATTATGGTAAACGGAAACCGCCAGCAAGTAGACCGAGTTTCAGGTCAGTTATCTGTTTTGTATTTTGACCGCTATAGCTTTGACCTTGAGGCCGCAGGAGCCAAGAGCACTGCTCGATGGAGGGAGCCCAAAGAGCGCTACCTAAACGAACTATTTTTCCTCTCCGGCCAAGAGGATAAAATCTACAATTTCCATAAGCTCAGAATGGAAGGCCATTATCGACTATCCATGCCATTATTATCGATTGGGCTTGTCCTGGGCGCTTTGGGAATTCTGCTAGGTGGCGACTTGAATAGAAGGGGTCAAGCTCCTCGAATTCTTTTTGCGACCGCATTGACTATATCTACTGAGCTAGCACATTTCGCACTACAAAATCTCGGAGAGAGGATGCCACACCTAACTCTTGGGATGTATGCCTTGCCCTTAGTCCCTGCAGTTCTGGGGATCATCTTTTTGAGCTCTTGGAAACCGATTTTCTCTTGGACAGAAATCAAGGCTTATGCCTCGCGAAGCGCGGATTAGGATCTTGTCATGCGGTTATATTTGACCTTATTTATCTACATTGGAAAGTTATTTTTATTCTGGTGGGCATCTGTATTTTTCCTTCTGTCGCTTCTCATAGCATTGTTCGATATGATCGAACTCCTCCGGATCACAGCTAGTTTAAAAGATATATCCTTTCAAACAATTTTAACCCTGGTTTTCCTTAAATTACCTACCCTGACCCAGAAGGCCATACCATTTACTATTCTATTCGGGGCAATGCTGACATTTTGGCAGTTTAATAAAAATCAAGAATTTGTGGTGGCACGTGCTGGCGGCATTTCAGCTTGGGAATTTCTTTTGCCGGCAGTGTTCCTGGCAATGTTAATAGGGATAATACAGGTAACCATTTATGGACCGTTATCATCCACACTGATGCTAAAGTTTCAGCAATTAAAAACTGAAAACTTGAAAAGCAAAAGTAGTCTAGCGACGCTCGCTGCAGAGGGAATTTGGTTTCGGCAAGCGACGGCAGATACTAATTATATTCTGCATGGAGCACAAATAGTGCCGCGCAGCATGGAGCTCAGAAACGCGATAGTTTTTCGTTTCAATGCCGATGGAAAATTTATTCAAAGGATAGACGCGCCTACCGGCTATCTTTTTGACAAAAATTGGGTATTCCCAGAGGCGCGGTCAACTGGATTAGGCGGTCTTATTAAAAAAATAGATAATCTAAAAATACCAACTGAGCTCACAAGAGAAAATGTTCAAGATAGTTTTGCGAAACCTAATACATTTTCCATTTGGCAGTTGCCCGGTTTTATCGAAATTATTGAGAAAGCAGGTTTTTCAGGGGTTAAACATAGAATCCACCTATATTCGCTCCTTGTTTCGCCACTTCTGTTATGTGCCATGGTATTATTCGCAGGCGTTTTTACCCTTCACAAGCAAAGACGTGGTGGGGGGGCTATTGCGATAGTTCTAGGGGTGTGTTTTGGATTCGTTATCTATTTTGGCTCCGACCTTGCCCACGCTCTTGGGCAGTCGGCCCGTATTCCTCCTATAATGGCAGCATGCAGCCCCACTGCTATCGCCTTGTTGGTTTCTGCGACAATATTATTCTACAGAGAAGATGGTTGAGTTATGATGCGTTTATATGTCTTCATAGCTATTATTTTTTTCTTTAGCGGGTTAGCAAACACAGCAGAAGTAGATCAAACTACCGCCAAGTCACCGATCTTTTTTAAAGCTGACAAGTTAGAAAATCGGCAAGAGCCGGAAAAGCTTATCGCTAGTGGAAATGTGGAGATGGTTTATGAAGGCCAGATTTTAAGAGCCGACTCTGTTGTCTACGATCGGGTTCAGGACAAAATCTTCGCTTCTGGAAATGTCTCACTATTGCGCCCTAACGGCGAAGTGTTATTCTCCGATTCTGGAGAAATCACCGGTGATCTTCGTGAAGGCATTTTAGAAAATATTCGGTTACTTTTCACGGATAACTCTCGAGCGGCAGCGACCAGGGGAAGACTTACAGCAGGGCAAATTACAAATTTGGAGCAAGCCTCTTATTCTCCCTGCCAAATCTGTCCTGAATCAGAAAACAGACCGACATGGCAGTTAAACGCGCACCGTATCACTCATGATAAACTGTCCAGGGTAGTCGAATACAAAGATGCATTCTTGGAATTGTACGGAGTTCCGATTGCCTACACTCCCTATCTTTTTCATCCAGACCCTTCCGTAAAACGAAAAACGGGTTTGTTGCCTGTCTCCGCCGGGGCCACTTCCGAGTTGGGAGGGTTTCTTAATATTCCCTATTTTTTAGAACTCGATCGAGACAAAGATTTAACCTTGGAATTGATGTCCACCGCCAAAGGTGGCCAAGTTATTAAAAACCAGTACCGGCAGAGATACACAAACGGCAACCTTGAAATGGACTTGAGTTTAGCCGCCACGCGCTTCGGTCTAAACAGCAGAAAAGGTAAAAAAGACAACAACTTTCATGGTCATATGATTGGTTCAACCAGATTTGATCTAAGTAAAGATTGGCGTACCGGCGCAAACATATGGTTGGCTTCAGATGATCTATATATGCAAAGGTATGGTATCAGCCCAGAGCACGTATTGGAAAACAGCTTGTTTATTGAAGGCTTCAACGGCGACAATTACATAGAAGGACGAAGCTATTTCTGGCAGGATTTGCGATCAGGAAAATCTCAAGACGACATGCCTTTAATTTTTCCAATGATTAACTACCATTTTGTTTCTCCTATCGCAGAATGGGGCGGTAACTTCGATTTTAAAGGCAGCCTAGTCTCATTGAGCCGAGAGTCGGGAGCAGATAGCAGACGCATATCCTTACAAAACTCATGGAATCGGAAAAATATTTCTAGATCAGGCCATATCTTTGAAGCTTACGCCTCACTTCAAACGGACTTATATTATGCTACTCAATTAGAGAGCGTGAGTCCGTCGAAAGGCACAACCACGCGTATACATCCAAGACTAGGTGTAGAATGGAGGTACCCCCTGGAGACCTTGGTCGGAAACAGCCATTTGATTTTTGAGCCAGTAGGGGGGGTGATGTTAAGCCCGAGGGGCGGCAACCCGGACCTTATTCCAGATGAAGACAGCCAAGCATTTGAATTTGACGATACAAATCTATTAAGTAGAAATATGTTTTCTGGTCGAGATAGAGTCGAAAGCGGTCAGCGTTTATTCTATGGCCTTAGCTTTGGCATCTACGGATTAGAGGGGTATTCCTCAGGATTTTTTGGCCAAACTTATCGTTTGGACAACGAAAATGTGTTTCCCACAGAGTCAGGGGTCGAACAAAAAGCTTCAGATTTTGTGGGAAGACTATTGGTCAAACCAGCTCTGCCAATTGAGGCAGTCTACAGATTTCATCTTGATAAAAATGCATCAAAATTTAAGCGAAATTCGCTTTTCATAAATGGCGGGCTACCACCTCTCAAAATCAAGCTGAATTATGATTATATAAATGCAAGCTCGAATGACCAAAGTTTAACTGACCGGGAAGAGATTTCCTTTACGCTGCAATCTAATTTTTCTGTCGATTGGTCTGCTGATGCGTCCGTAACCCATGACCTAGTCAACGGATTCACATCTGAGCAGAGATACGGCCTCACATATTCAAATGATTGCTTCATATTCAAAAGCAGCTACAACCGTTCGTTTTTCCAAGACAGAGACATGGAACCCAACGACACATTGTGGTTCCAATTGGTGTTTAAAAACTTAGGCGACTTTTCAACGGCACATGCGAAGCGTTAAATGTCAGGGAAATCTACAAAAGCGGAATTCCAGGTTATGAAAACGTGCAATATTGTAGCATGATGAATAAAAAAGTTCGCAAAACTCAGAAATTTTTTTTCTTAGATAAACTCTGTGTTTTTCTGGTTTGGTTTTTGATGGTTGCAGTTCCTACCAATGCCCAAGAAACCATGAAAATCGCAGCACTCGTTAATAATGAAATAATCACGGTGCGGGATATAAAAACTCGGATGCAAATTCTTCTTTTTGCATCCAAACTAAGACCTACAAAGGCAGTGATTGAGAGGTTAGGACAACAAGTTCTTGAAACCCTTGTAGACGAGAAATTAAAACTAGAGGCTGCTAAAAAGAACAAAATTGTGGTCAAAGATGAAGAGTTTTTGGCCGCAGTGGCTACCCTTGAAAAAAGCAACAAAATTGAGCCGGGGCGCTTTCGTCAATATTTAACTAGCAAGGGTATAGACTGGGGCGCGATGTCCAGTCAAATTCGGGCCCAAATTTTATGGTCGAAGCTATTACGGCGCATCTTGCTACCCAGGGTATTCGTATCAGAAAGCGAGATCAGTACTCGCTTAAAGAAACTTAGTGAAAGCGGAAATAAACGCGAGTACCATCTCTCAGAAATCTTGTTGTCCGTTGACGAAGAAGGACAGCGTACTGCTATTCAAAGGAATGCCAAACAACTTATTGAAGATATAACAAAGGGCGCCGATTTTGGTAACCTAGCTAGACAATTTTCGGACTCTACGAGTTACTCGGTAGGAGGAGACATAGGCTGGCAAAGGATGGAAAACTTGCCAACTTTTATTCGACCTCACCTCATAAAAATGGGGCCCGGAGATGTATTTGGTCCTATCAGTTCTGTGGAAGGGTTTTACATAATTCGCCTCAATCAAATTAGAGAAACAGCAATAAAAAACAGAGAAATGGAAGTGGTAGACCTGCGCCGTATGTTCTTTAAAGCTGGTTCAAAGATCTCCAGGGAAGATAGAAATAGTTTGGCTCAAAGGATAGAGAGTATAAGAAACAGTATTTCGTCCTGCAAAGAATTCGATCAGGCCGCAAAGAACGCCGGATTCTCTAGTGACACCAAACTCGGCAAATTAAACCTCAAAGAGCTATCTCGAGAAATAATAAAAGAGACAAAGGATCTTCCGATCGGGCGACCCAGTTTACCAATTCAAATTGGAGAGCAGATGGTAATAT